>Ga0209691_1000273_pt1 | contig 37360 bp, 35 predicted proteins | sample YNPMSBMetaG_FD_187120 | JGI IMG/M metagenome (GOLD analysis project Ga0209691, IMG submission 187120) | Anoxygenic and chlorotrophic microbial mat microbial communities from Yellowstone National Park, USA - YNP MS-B MetaG (SPAdes) (version 2) ... | reverse complement strand
GTCAGGAGTCTGATTATTACTTTCTAAGTTGTTTAAGCTAGAAAACACTGAATCAATATCTTTGCCTTCAGTTTGTAAAATAAGATCTTGTAACTCAGAGTTAGCAAAGCCATTAATACTTAGTTGATCTAAGTTATTTAGTAATCCTTTAACCTGAAGCTCTTTTTTATCTAGCAGATCAAACTGCTTCTCTAGACTATTTATGTTCTGAGACCTTATCTTCCTAACCACATCTACATCTGTAGCATCAATTACAGATAAACAGAAGTAGTTTTGGTTATTCACCGTAAAGTACTGTACAACAATCTCAACCGGGATTAATTCATCACTTCTAGCTTTTATATAACCATTTATAGATGTATAAGTTTTGTTTTTGATTATTTCAATTAGTCTTTTTGTAGTTTCACTGTCAAAAACATCTTTTGGATTGTTTAGTATATCAACCCGACTTTTGTCAACAATTCTACAAAGAGCTAAATTACAATCAACAAGAACAAACTCTGTATCTTGATTAGTATCATGTGGTTTAAGACCAATTAATATACCCTCAAAAGCTAAATTATAGAACAGTCTTACAATCGCTTGATTCAAAAGTACTTTTTTTGTTAAGCTTGTGAGCTTACGTCCACCGTTTATAAGCGGTATAAGTATATAACAAACAACTAAGTAATTAAAGATACTCAATATAAGATAAGCTTGGCTAGCTCTGTCAAAAATTAAAGTTCCTACTTTATCTGAAATTACAGTCAAAGCAATAATTGCTGACCAAGATAGTACGTTGTAGAATAACTTATCTAACTTGGAGAAGTAAAAGAAGAAGTAGAATGCACTAATACTTAGAATAATGAAGTAGTTTATTAAAGTAAGAACAGTAAATAAGGTTACCAGGTTTGATACAGGCATATCTAAATAATAAATAGGTACTCTATAAATAACTACCCAACCTTCACTACAACTAAGCAGATTCTTATAAACAGTCTGTAAAACTTTACATAGACAACGTTGGCTATGAAGCAAACACAAATTGATCTTCTACCCAGTGCCTCTATTAACGAAGCTATTCAAATTTTGGAGGACTATTATACTCTAAGAGCACCTGTATTCTTGTACGGAAAGCCAGGTGTAGGAAAGACTGCAATTGCAAAACTCTTTGTTAAGAAGTTAGCTAAGAAATACAATGAACCATATCAACTTATTACTATCTATCCATCACAACTAGATAGCGTAGATGTGAAAGGTGTTCCAACAATTAGTAGGATTAGGATTAAGCAAGCCACCATTGATCCAAATACCAACTTACCTCAAGAGGAAGAGAAAACCATTCCCATTACAGAGTGGGCAATGCCTAACTTTTTTCCACTAGACCAAAAGAGTAAAGGAGTTATATTTCTCGATGAATGTTTATTGGCACCTCCAGCAGTACAGCATGCCATTATGCCGCTAATCTTGGAAAGAGAAATTAATGGCGTTAAGTTACCAGAAGGTTTCTGGACCTTAGCTGCAGGTAATAGGAGACAAGACGGTGTAGAAGCTCAGAATGTAAGTCCTGCATTTAACAACAGATTCTATTTACACCTTGTAATCGAACCAAATCCAGATGAAGTGATTGACTACTTTACTTCGAGTGGTTTTGACTACCGAATTATTGCTTTCTTAAGACAGTATCCTAATCACATTAACAATCTAGATCCTAAATCAAATAGTCATGCTCAAGCATGGGCAAGCCAAAGATCGTGGGAATTCCTAAGTAATGTATTAAGACTACCACATAACCAAGAAAAGCCTATTACACATTTGTCAAAGCAAATTCTTGGCTGTGTTGGTCCCGTAGCAGGTCAGGAGTTCATTACTTTCTGCCAATATTCACACCTAATTCCAACAATCGAAGAGATTGTTAAAAACCCGCAAACCGCAGATATTCCCGATTTATCTAAAGACCTGAGTATTGGCTATATAATTACTTCTAAACTTATTAATGCATGTATAGCAGATAGAACTAAAATCAAACCGTGTGGTGAGTATATAGCACGATTTACAATCGATAAGCCTGATAATCTAGATAGTCCACTAGGCGATTTAGGAGCGCTATTTGTTTCTGCAGTTACTAAGCACCACTCTGTTTACATTATTAATAACATTATCAACGAAAAGTCTAAGCACTATTCACCTAGATTCGAAAAGTTAGTGGATACATTTGTGTCTTTTCTAAATACAGATTGATTTAGAGACTCAAAAACTCCCCTGCTTAAAACAGGGGAGTTTATCAATAGAATGTTTAGGAGTTTTCTATGAGTATCTCAAAAGAAACACTTACAGAACTATGGGACGATGGTGATTACAGAGGCGAGAAGTTAACCGATAAAGAAAGAGAAACCGTATTAAAAGAATTCGAAACACAACTGAGAAAAGCCTTCTTTCATATCCTACTGAAAGTAAGATTCTGGGGAGGTCTAATTTATAAGTTTAAATACTTCGCTGATTTTAATATTCCAACTGCATGTTGCTTTAAAGACCAAACAATACACATCAACCCAATTCTCTTCCTATCCTGCACAGTTGCACAACAATGTTTTATTATCGTTCATGAGATTGGACACTTTGCATTTCAACACTTTCACAGAGCAGAAGCTTATCTAAACAAAGTTATTTCCGTTTCAGATAAAAACGGTGTGCGGGGTAATATTAATCTACTAGACATTTATTACTATGCCTGTGATTTTGCTATTAACTGGATTATTAAGGAAACCTTTCACAATACCGGGCTAGTAAACTGCTATCCAACTAGAAAGAATATACCTTTCCCATTAGATAACAAGAAATACTACGGACTTTCTGCTGAAGAAATATTCGAAGACTTGGTAAAACACATAAAGACTGGTAACTTTGAATTCGTTCCAGCAGATTCGTACTCAAATAATTTAGGTTCACACAACAAAAATTCAACAGAGCCAAATGTAAATAGCCAACTTATAAAAATCGATAACAATATATACCAAACATTTGACGAACACAGAAACTTTAACTCTGGTAATACTCAGGAAGATCATGCTAAAGAAGTTGAGTTTAAATCTGCTCTGCAAAACGCCTTTCAATCACTGCAAAGTAAAGGAGATATATCAAAGAACTTACAAATACTTTACAACAAACTATTCTTAGGTTCGATTAACTGGGTAGATGTATTAAGCAGTTACATACATAGGTCACTTGCAATAGTATCAGGCAAAGTAGACTATACATGGGATAGACCTAATAGAAGACTAATACATACTGGTATATACTTACCAAGTATGATTAGTAGACAAATAAATGTCTGTATTGGTCTAGATGTATCTGGCTCTATGCTGCAAGTTCTAGACATGGCTATCCCGGAGATTTTAGGATTGATTAGCCAATACAGTACAAGCGCTTATTTAATTTCCTGTGATTGTGAGGTTAAGAACATACAACAGGTTAGTAGTGTATATCAGCTAGATTTACAATCTTTCCTAGTTGGGGGAGGCGGAACTAGCGTAACTCCGATTTTTGAGTATATAGAAGAGGAGCTAGAAGGGAAATGTGACCTAGTAGTTATTGTTACTGACGGTTATATTGATGAAGTTGATACTAAATTTAGTCAGTATGAGACCATATGGTTAATAATTAATAACCCTGATTTTAAACCTAACTTTGGAAGCACAATTTATCTAGACAAGAACGGTGAGTATGTTCTCATTTAAGCGCACTAATTAAAATAAATCAAAAATGTGCTAACATAATAACTATTTGGGTTTGTATTCAAAGTAAAAGCTATGGAGGTCAATGCGAAAACAAACTCAGTAAAATCAATCGAAGTATCTAAACATGCAGCAGAAAGATACTTAACTCTAAAAGGTATAAGATATGAACTAAAGAATGCCTTGTATAAGCAAGCACAAAATGAAATACTAAACCTATACAAAAATGCGGAAGAGATTGAGATACCCGAATCTTGTAAAGTCTTGTCACTTCTAAACAATAACTTCCAGGGAGCTAAATACTTCTATAATCGAAAAAGATCTATTCTCATAGTTACTAATGAATCTCAGACAAAGGTTTTAACATGTTACCCGTATAATCCAGATAAAAGTAGAAAGACTTTACTTGGAAAAGCAAGGAAAACAATACAAGTCCAAGAACGTAAGTCAGCTTACTATAAGACGCTGGAGATAAAGAAGAAGCGGTCAAAATATAATGATGAAAGAGAGTTATATAGGAAAGAAAGACGGTGGAACTGAACGCGGATGAAATACTGTTAAACCAAATTATAGAGGCTTTTACAGTCATAACAGGTAACCCAGAAGCATTTAGGGAGTGGGCAAATGAACCCAATCCTGAGTTAGGAGGTAAAACACCAGCAGAGCTATTCGATTCTAACCAAGGTAAGTACTTGCTGAAAAAGCTAGAGGAATTTATAAATAATGGCGGTATATAGCAAAATTCCAATCGATGCTATTGTAGTTACAAATCAAGGGATATTAAGACCAAAAAGTAAAAAGTGTTTCACTGAGGTGCTTATACAAGCATCTCTAAGTAATAAGCAGATATTTACCGTTCCAGAGCACGCTACTCTAGCTATAAATAACAACTGGGTTAGTCTTGATGACCTACCTCTAGGTACACCAATAGAAAATACTTTAGTAGAGTTTTTTAATCCAGATAAAAGATTCGAAGAAGTCTGCTGGTGTTTAGGATTTTTGGATGGTAATTATGACTATCACAGAACTGCTCGACAATTGAACTTCGCAAGACTAGAAAGAAGGTCCACTAGCTTATATCGGTGTGTTCGATTGCTTAATAGTAAAAAGATTAATGTTGCATTTACAGCAACTAATGATCTTAATAGATCATACGACGATCTAGTTGATGAACTAAGCAACAAAACACATGTTTCCAATCTATACAGATTAATTGAAGTAGATATCTACAATCTAGTTAGCTATCTAGCTGGTTATATAGATTCTAGTGGACTTAATACAAAAGATAAATTTTATATAGATATGCCAAACGAAGAAAAAGCTAGATATATGCAAAAGCTTTTTCGCTTGATTAACGTTAACTCGGGTATATGTAAAGCAAATTCAGAGTACTACCTAAATATCTGGAGTCTAGACAGTACAAATAAGTATATCGAAGCTATGCTAAAACAAAGTAGCTCGATTAATCGAGCTACTTTGAACTTGGCAATAAGAAGGAATAAAACTACACTGATGACCAAGACTTCTCTACCTACACCATGTTACCTGTATGAAATACCGTGTGAAGCAGAAAGTTTAGGTCCAATAGTCTCTATTGATGGAGTGAAAGTTAAGCTTCTCCACAGTCAATCATATTGACCTGTTAAGTGTAATAAACAATAGATAGTCCAACTAATACCACTAGCTAAGCAACCATGTAAGAAAGCCAAAATAAGGTCATTCAGTAAAACATAATCAGTTGGTTGCAACAGAGGTAAAAAGTCAAGACCGATAAAATACAGTGCAACTCCTATCCAAAATGCATTGCAAGCAGGGCAGCCTAAAACTTCTTGCACTAGAGGATGTATAGAGCGTATGCCATCAGATATTTTCATAAAAGCAAGTATGTTACTAAGACCCCAAACAATGAAGATATAGACAAAGAGCAGCAAAAACAAGTAATAAGGTGATTGAGTGATTAGTATAGCTGACATAACTTTATCTAACCTAGTAACAACTATGTGTAATTATAAACCAGATCACAGAAAAATGGTTTGGGAAGTACTACCAAATACTGATCCAATAGAAGATCAAATTACTATTCTCCAAAGAGTACTTGAGAATGTTATTTCATCAAAAGCAAGTGAGTTAGATAAACTTAGTTTAAAAGACAAACTAGACTTCATTACTGACTGTTCAAAACACATTCATGATCTAAAACAATCAAAACTGGAATTAGATCAAATCAATCAACAACTAGAAATTGAACGTGCTAAGATTGCACAAGAATCTAAAGACAACTACATAAATAAACTATTTCTTGCTCTTCATATATACAAGGAGATATACAACTCATCGAAACCTAGTACAAATGAACAATTCCAAGATGAACTAGATAAATTACAAAGCTGTCTAAACTTTATAAATCGTATCCAAGTGTCTGAGACATCTGGTTTGCAGTGAGTCTATCTCAGCTAAAATAGTTTCCTTAACCCACGTTGCGTAATTGGGGTCGGTATCAGAACAATTGTAATAATAGTTAAACTCCTCCTCTAAAAATCTAGTTAAGATTTTTATTCTCACTTGGAGCAGCTCTAAATTTAAATCGTTCTGATGCATTGTTCTAATTAGCCTGCAGTATAGTAATTACCTCTGAGAGATTTTTATTACGTACAATGTCTGCCCGTGTAAAGTACTGTATATACACACTGGAGACCTTTTCTAGTCTAGAGGCTGCAAATTGTAGTCCACTTTGCTCACCATCATTCATATTCCTATCGATCTGATCTGGATCTCCTATCACGATTAGCTTTGAATTTTTACCTAATCTACTCACCACAGTAATTAATTGAGATGGGGTGCAGTTTTGAGCTTCATCTAAAATTACTATGGTGTCATTAAAACTTCTTCCTCTAGTCCACTGTACAGGCAGTAATTCTAACAGGTCAGCTTCGATTAGGTTAGCTACGTAAGCTTTAGTAATACCTAACTCTCTTAGGTTATCTAACATAGGAGCAAAATGTGGAGCATATTTATCCTCTAAAGTACCTGGTATAGCTCCTATATCCATTTCATCTTTGACAAAGACATTTGCTCTAACAAACACAATCCTCTTATATCGACCTTCTTGTAGACCTTTTATTGCGCTGTATATAGCTAATAAAGATTTACCTGTTCCACATGGGCCTATACCAAATACATAATCATACTCAGTACTCTCTATTGCCTTCAAAAAATATCTTTGTGCAGCATTCTTAGTTGTTATTTTCTGTAATTCACCGCCTATATCAAACTTATCTTTATACTGATCTGAGTACTTATAGTTACGCACAGACGACAATCCCTAATTTATTCAACGAAGGATATAACCAAATTAATATATAGGAAGATAATTAAACTAAGCTTCAAATGCTCATTAAATATAGAAATAAATAGATTAGCTTAGTAGGCTATAGATAGGAAATATATAAATTGTGCAAAAATATATTCCAATACCGTGAAGTTTGTAGGTAAAAGCATGGCAAGAAGAAAGAAGGAAGTCCAACCAGAGTTGTCAACAGGTCAAAATATTGAAAAAGAATTAGAGTTAGATCAAATAAACAAAGAAACTAAAGATCACGAACAAGCTGAGTATAGTTGTGAAGTGTCAGAAGACCTAAGTAGTCAAGTTAATGAGTTTCCTCAACCAAATACACTTATAAACAGCTCAGTAAACGTTGAAAACAGCAATATAGAGTACGTAGAGAGTATGTCAAATCAAGATAACCATACAGAAGTCAATATGAATGAAGAAACCTTAACTTCAGATACCCAAGAACCTACTAAACTATCTCTGCTAACTAAGTACAAAGAACTAGTTTTCTTAGTTAGAGATAGAAATATCGATAATGTAAACACCTTCAGAGACGTAATTCTAGAAGAGTATCCAGATTACTCTCAGGAAGATGTAGATGATGTGTGGATTGCAATTGCAACTTATGCTACGAACATACATAAGCTATATGAGAAGATATGCAACTACTATAGAATCTTCGTACAAAAGATTGTTGAAGACAAACAACTTTCTGAAAAGGAAAAGCGTATTAAGATTAAAAATGCTGTAAGTGGATCCCCTCTAGCAAGCTATGTGCTGCGATTAGCAAACAACGAATACGAGGAGTTATATAAACAGCTCTATTACGAACTTGATGGTGATATTAATGTAGTGCTAAAATTATTGGGTACGTAAGTAATAATAGATTACTTAATAAACTTAAGTTAATTAAGTACTAAAAAGAGGGTAGTTTACTCACCCTCTTTGTTTTGTCTAGCTTTAATTTAATTGCCTTCTAATTATTCTTCGCTAAAATCTTCTACATAATCAGAATCAACATCATCTAGAGAGGTTTTATAGTCAACTGACGAAGTCTTATTTGATGTACTACTTGTTGGTTCACTAATCTCAGCAATTTTAGTTAAAGCTACAGTAGCTACTTGATCAAATAAGTTCCTATTAGCCTTTATTTGGTCTATAACAGCCTCTCTACCTTTTGCTATTAACTCCCCTTCAAAATAATAATTGGAACCTCTACGCTCTATTATTCCGGCTTCCATAGCATATTCAATAAGAGAACCTAGTTGGTCTATTCCCTCACCGAACTTAATTGTATATTCGGCTTCTTTTAGAGGATCACCACCAGCTTTATTTTTCAGGACTTTAGCGGTGATTCTGAATCCCGTTTCAGAGTCCGCTTTCTTCGATAGATCTAGCCTTAACTTAGCTGTGTATTTTAAAGAATGACCTCCATAAGAAACTTTAGGATTTCCATATGGAGTTGGTTTTTCTCTCCACTGATTAATCATTATGAGTGTAGTGTCAGTGGAACTAAGTATAGGAGGAATTTTACGACAAAACTTAGCCATAAGCTTGGCAGTTCCTAGTGACATTGTAGTTTCATCCATACTAGACTGCTCTTCTTGCTCTGTTACTAAAGCAGCAACTGAGTCTAACACTATTAGAGATACCTCACCTGTCCTAGCGAATAGTTCTACATAGTCAGTAGCTTTATTACCATTCTGAGGTTGTATAAAGACTAATGATTTTAAATCTACTCCTGCATCTTTAGCATATTTTGGGTTGAAAGCATGCTCCATATCGATATATACACAATGTCTGTTAGGAATAAGTTTCTGAGTTTGAGCTATAATGTGGTAACAGAGAGTACTTTTACCTGTACTTTCCTGACCTAAAATCTCTGTAACAGACGCCCTAGGTATCCCACCACGTAATATTGCATCTAAGGTAAACACTCCCGTAGGCAGTTTAGGTAGATTTATATCTTCACCAAAAAACTTGACTGTGTTCTCACCATCTCTTTTATTAATTGATTGGATTAGATTTTTCAGAGACATATATCTTCTAAGTTGAATATAATATTAGTCTAGCCTAGTTTTGTAAAGGAGTCGAATGTGGAAGAGCAAGATTTATCAAAACATCCAGATGCGGTAGTTAATCAAAACCTACCAATAACAGATAGTATAAAACAGAGCAAAAGACGTAGGTCATATACAAAGAAAAGAAAGCAATCAGATAAGACTCTTGAAAAGTTTTTAATGGAGACGTTGCAACGAGATATTGAAGATGTTAACCAAGAATCTGCAATGTTAAATCAGTTAGTTACACAGCTTGAAGCTGCATTGTTAAATATAAAACTAAGGTTGAAATACAACGAATTGCAACTCTCCTTACAAGAATACAAAGAGAAGATATCCCAATCTAATCTAAATATAAACCTAGACTTGCTACTACAAAATCAATACGGTTTTCAGCCGTATCAAAACCGATATAATCCTCAGACACAACAAAGCACGCAACAACCTAACTTTGATAACGTATATAACTTCCCTGTAGAACCTAAGTCACCAAACCTATCTGCCTTTAATTCGGATGGAACTGCAGTTTTACCCGATGGAGAGATATTCACATCAACTCCATTAATTACCTAGATACTAGGCTACAACAAATAGTCGGACCCTAACCTCAAAGAGATTGGGGTTTATTAAATTTATAGCCTGTGTAGTCCTATCCAAACAGTCTGGAAATCTAATCATATGTAAAGTGGCTATCGGAGTTCTACCTGGCCATTGGCCTTGAGTAGCAGCTAGTCCACCTGTTAAAGTTGGACCGGATACAACAATTCTGGGATTTGCATTTGTCGACAAGGTAATAGAGTTACCGATAGGACCAGGTGTAGTACAGTACACTGTAACAACATTATTACAGCTAAACGCCTGTACATCCTCAAATTGACCTATTCTGCGGTCTGCATTTATTACAGCAGCTAGAGCTCTTGCATTTGCTACTGCACCCTGCTGCAATTCAATATGTCCCGGTTGAGTGGCCTGCCCTTGGTTACGAAAGGTGTAAGTTAGTTGGTTTATAGTAACCTCATCATTAGCCTGTACATTGTTTGCTATAACTATAGTTGCTGTTGCAGCCCTCGACTGATTTGGTGTCCACTCAACTTGAAATCCATCATTAGTAAAACTTGAAGCTATAATCAACCTTGGTATGTAAGTGTGGTCTAGGTTTACAGTTCGTACTGAGGGATTACCTACTGTACCTCTGGCTAAAGTATAAACCGTATCTAGATGATTAGTGTCAGTAACTACCTGGTTAAACTCTCTATGAAATACAGAAGTAACTAATCTGTTACTGGAGTCAAAGCGATTTTGTTTAACAGCTAATAATAGTTCGTAGTGATTAGTTGTAACACTCATTATCTTATTAACTTACTGTTTTATAAAGAATAAAAAAGTTTATTATATTAAGGTTGAGCAAATGTTAGATCCAAAAGATATCTGTTGGATTAACACCGAGAAAGACTTAGAAAAATTTAAAAGGTTTATTGATACTGCACATAAAGATGTTGCTCTAGATGTTGAAACATATACTAAGCCAAACTTAAAGAGACTAATCGAAGATAAAGATCCATCTCTTAGCTTTAGTGCTTATCTATCTAAGGTAAGACTTATACAAATAGGTGTTGCAGAGTCAATTGAGTTAGAACCAAGTAGTGAATTATCACCTATAGAGAAAAGCTTTTGGGTACCTAAGCAAAATAACTTTAAATGCTTTTTAATTGATACGCATATAGCAGAGCATAATATTATAAAAGCTGCTCTTGATTATTTAAATGAGAAAGATGTCACAGTTGTTGGACATGAAATAAAGTTCGATATAAGTCAGCTCTTTGTAAATTATAATTGGTTGCCTAACAAAACCTTTTGTACACTGGCTGCAAGTCAGTTATTAGGCCATGCTACTGGATCAACAAGCGTAGGACAGCTTGGTAGGTCTTTAAAAGACTTATGTAAAGACTTACTGTCTCGTCCAGATAATGTCGTTGATTTAGATAAAACAGAGCAAAAAAGTGATTGGTCAGGTGTATTAACTCCATCTCAAATTCAATATGCTGTTCTAGATACTTATTATCTATTGATTCTAAAAGTACTACTAACAAGAGCCTGTAACTACTTAGGTATGCAGAGAGATCTAGAACTAGAACAATCTATTGTAGTTGCAGTTGCAATTATGGAGTTAAACGGCCTTAGATTAGATACAGATTTATATCAAAGAATTATAGAATTAGCTAAAAGAGAGATATCTAAGTTAAAGGTAGAAATTGCTACAGCTCTACACTTACCACTACAACGTAAAACCACATTTGGCTTCTCTAAAAGTGAATCTGTACCACTGGACGAAAAAATATTTAGCTCTCCCAAACGTTTAAAAGAGGCCTTGCTTAAAGCAGGAATAGTCGCAGACAATCTACAATCTGAAACATTGAAACTTGTACTCGAAGTACTTACAGACCAAGTAGATAACTCAAGTAAAGAGGAGTCAGACTCCCAAGAAAGTAACGATGATTCTGAAGAGTGTAATGACAACTGTACAAGTACTGTCAACAACCTGGTTATTGAATTTAACTTATCTAAGGAAGACAAAATAAAACTAATTAACAACATTCTTAGGATTAAAGCTCTTAACAAACTAATAGGTAACAAGTACGACAGATTTATCAATCCTGTAACAGGAAAAATACACCCTAGATTTAATCAAGGTCGTGCTCAGACCGGTAGATTTGCCTGTACCGATCCCAATTTACAGGCCTTAGCAAAGGACGGCATATTTGACCCAGATAAAAATCAGTACTATTCACTTAGAGAGATTATAAAGGCAGACGGAGAGTGGATAACAGACGGTAGTGTAACCTATTGGAGTGGTTATGTACTTTGTGCTAGAGACATCGATAGACAAGAGCTAGTTGTTGCTGCTTATTTGTCAGGAGATACAAATCTAAAAAATGCCATTGAATCTGGTGAAGACTTACACACTACACATGCTCTAATGGCTTGGCCAGAGTTAGATGAAAGTCAGGTTAAACAACCCTATGCAAAGCTCGGAGGCAAAAAACCTAGAGACAAAGCTAAAACCATAATCTATGGTCTTTTATACGGACAGAACCCGCTAATTATGGCAACAAATATGGGTTTATCAGAACAAGAAGGTAAATCATTCTATGAGCGATTAAAAAACAGATATCCCCAATTATTTGACTGGTTAGACAGTATTGCTGAGTTTGGTATTAGACACAGGTGGGTTAGATATACAAAGAACGGTTTTGTTACAAGAAGAAGATTTCTTGCAGGAAATGCTAAAGGTATGACTGATACCAATACCCTAGCCAGGTTAAGTAAAAATAGTCCTATTCAGGGAATTAGCGCATCACAAGCAAAGAATATGCTGAGAATGCTATTTGATTACATTAGAGAGAACAACCTACAAGATGAGCTAAAAATCTGTGGACAGATACACGACGAATTTATCCTACAGTTAAAAGGAAAACTCTACTTAGCTTGCTCTATTAAGAATTACATGAACAGTAAAGAAAAAAGAATTGACCAGTACATTCAATACATACCACACCTAGAAAAGCCTGGTTTAATAGACAAAGTCAGCGAAATACTCAGTGAAGCTGGCGGGCAGTGTATTGAATATAAACTCAGGGTAAATACAGGATCAACTTTTGCACCGTATTGGGCTAAAGACTAACCATGCATATAATCATAGAGACAGCTAAGCTAAACAATGTAATTAAGGAGTTAACTAAGCTATATATTAAAGGTAAAACCGACCTAAATACAATTGAAAATTGTGTTCTTATTCAGTCTGACGTATTCGGTAGAGTTAGTTTCACTGCACATATTAACGGTCTAGCAAGAACAAGTATTACACTTGAAGATATTCAAGTTATAAATCCCGGAGAATGTCTAGTTAACTTGTTTCTTCTAAGTAAGAAAACAAAGTATATAGATGAGGGATTTCTAGAATTAGAGTATCGATTATTAAATAACAACGAATATGTACTATACATAAGAACGGAGAATATTAACGGGAAATTAATTAGCCCTATATTTCAATTAAATGAGTTTACCCAACTTGACCTAATTGAAACAGCTATATGTGATCTGGATCCCGTTGTACTCAGTAATTGGATCAAAACAGTTAGAAACTTCTGTACGGGGTTAGAAACACTAAGTATTAGAGTACAGGATGGTTATTTAGAAAGTTGTACCTTTAATAGCCTTAGCCATCAGACCATGCTACTCTACACTAGAGTGGCTACTAGTAATGAATATACGGATAACTTTATAATGAATCTTCCAGCTACTGTATTAAATACAATACCAAACTTTCCTAATGAAGTTAATAGTGTCAGAATCGAACACTGCTACAACCAAACAAATCAGAACGATGAACAGATATTTAAGCTAACTCAAGACAATACAACTTGGTGTGCATGGACGAATCTACAACCCAAAGCAGATCAGCTAGCTGTTGCTGAATACTGTAACAGTCAACCCCCTTGTAGTAAATTAATATTGGATAAAACTACGTTAATTAATAGACTGGAGTACTTAATACATCAACCACAAAACTCAAGTAATAAGTTTTTAATAAACTTAGACTTAAAGAGCAACCGATCCAATGATGTACAACTAGAGTTATCTATTAAGGGACTAGAAGATACAGCTACTGTACTTGTAAAACAATATGAGGGTACTTGGCACAGACAGAAATACGACGCTCAAAAATTAATTTCAGCACTGAAGGTACTCTCTGTTAGTGACATAGTTTTAGAACAATTTATAACGGATACAGATAGTACAGATAATTTAGATGAAGCTCTGTCACTTAGACTAAGTGACCTACAAGAACAGAGTCGAGTAGAAATATATATCGAGAGTGCATATTAATCTTATGGTATTAGATTTATCAGAGTATCTGAATACTTTGAGCATTAGTGTAAACAGACTTACACCTATTCTAGTTATTAATAAGCAGATAAAGAGAGATATAAATATAGACTGCCCTATATTTACATACACAATTCAACAGGCCCTAGATGCTACTATCGATGCACATGTAGATAGTCAATTTAGTCTCTGTTACTTAAACTTAACTAATACAAATACACCTATAAATAAGGCTAGGTACAAGACAGATTTAGACTCAATAGATAAGTACCTGTTAAGTGTTGCATACCAAAGCTTACTAAACAATGGTTACCTTATAATAGAGTCTAGACATAATATAGACTTGGGTAAATTTAAGCTTATTCCAATTAGTAATAACATCTACTGTAAAACCGTAAAGAGAGTAAGTGCAGTTATATTACCTACTTACTCTAGACCAATCGAAAGCTTAACTAAAAGTCTTAAAAGCTATTTGGATGTAAATAAGAAGATAAAAAGTACAGATAAATTGGTTCAGTTCCCGCCCAGTAAACACCTAACTAGATTAAAGATGTCTTATCCGATTAGTTTGGAAAGAAAAAATCTCTACTGGACTTTAAGAGAAGGAGATGTATTTATAGAAAATGATACCGGCTATAGATACAAAGTTACTAGAGTTACTTACAAGTCAGATTATGACCCTCCTTTAGTCGAAGCAAATCGGATATGGCCTTAAGTAAAATTGCAAATAAATATATCTCTACTAACTCAAATAAACAACCTATTAATAATCTGTGTTCTGTTGCTAAAGATTGCAATGATTGTTCATTAGGTTACGGAGCTACAGTAGCACCATCAGGACCTGATAGTATAGAAAAAACTAAACTAATTCTCATTGGTGAGAAGCCCGGTAATAAAGAAGTTCTTACAGGATATCACTTTGTTGGTGAGCTAAGTAGAATCGCTAGAGTTTTGGTTAGACAAATATTAGGATTAAAAACTAGAGTTCCAGATCGTAACGGTAATATTGACTTATCAGAGGAGGAGGAGGTAATTTACACAAATGCAGTGTTATGTAAACCAAAAAAAGATACCGCAATAACAAAAGCTCAATACACCGCGTGTAGTAAATACAATAACGAAATACTCAGTAGAACAAACTGTCCTGTACTACTATGTGGATTAGGAGCAATTCATACCTACTTACCTGATTCTGATAAAGTCAGCCTAAAGGACGTTAGAGGTAAAGTACACAGAATAAATGGTAGAGATTGGATCTGTACCTTTAACCCAGCTGTAGTGCAAAGAGGTATTTTCTATATAGAAGGCACAAAAAAACCTGATACCTGCTTTGATAGCTTAGTTTGGCACTTTATTAGAGATTTACTATTTGTAAAAAGTGTTCTGGGTTAAAGGAGAAGAGTTAATTGTCTTTCGAAGAAAGTAAACAAAATAGAATAATCTGTGATAATTTATACGAACGTGCCAAAGTATTTATACCTCACTTTGGATGGAGCTTGTTTGCAATTGCCAATGGCTACTCAAATCTAGAAGAATTAGAAGCAGACTTGTTGTGGGCTAGTGTACTTAACAATAAGCCAAAGTTTATTAGAAAACGAGAGATTAGTCATACAAAAGTGATTAATGGAAACGGTATACATATCGAGTTAGATAAGTTTCATCTGCTTGGTTTAGACTGCAGAGATAGTGTGAGCGTAATAGAACTAGGTAAAACCTTATTAATCGCTCCCTGGGAGTCATCAGACCTACTAAAGACTCAAAACTCACCTAGACTGAAGTTTGGTGATCTAGAAAATACAGATTTGGAGACAGAATAATGTCATATACACGTCTGCTGAGCAAATTATCCACCGGTGTAGGTTTTGGTACTGTTACTTTGAATAAAGACCAAATAAAGGCAGAGAACAGGGATCTAGAGCACTTTAATAAAAGACCTAATGATTACTGGTACGTTAGACATGTACTACCCAGAGAGTTGTATAACTTACCAAATAACAAGCTTAAATGGTTAATGGTATTTAGTGTAAAAAAACCAGGTACGAATGAACGTGAATTATTTAGAATTCCTATTGCTGATAGAGACCAAACCCCAAGTAGTTTGGGATTACCAGTTAGAAAAGATAATGTTTTATTAGATGAAGAAGAACTATACACTGTTCTTCTTATATCTGAAGCTTATATTTGGAAGAGAGATACACCTCAATGGCAAAAACGTATAGCTGAGCTTGAAAAGTTAGATAAAAGTATAAAAGAGTTAAATAAGATAAAGCAACAAATAAAACAAATCATCTTTCCTGAAGAATCTGAACCCATACAACCTAGGACAGGAAAATGGATGTACTAAAGTTCTCCTCAGCTGAGGAGTTTAGTGAGAAGTACAGCTTATTATTACCAGATACTCTAGAAAATACCCAAGCACATAGACAAAAAATCAGACAACTACAAGCAATATGTGAGAGGTACTCCCTAAGAACACCTTGGCCACACCAATTAATTTACGCCTCCCTATTTAGTTTGAGGAGGCGTAATTTACTAGCCTGGGGATTAGGTACAGGTAAAACTGCAACAGCTATCTACATACTCTACTTAACTTATCTAGATAGTTTTCACAAGCTAAAGCCCGGTTCTATCCTTATAGTTACACCTAACCAAAATGTTTGTAATCAAGTTTGGATAAAAGAGCTTACTACTCTTGGTCTAGGTGAGTTTTCTGCTTATGTAAACTCGTATAGCGCTATTACAAAGTGTAAGAAACCGATTTGGGTAATACCTTATAGATTACTCATTAATCAAACAAAAAGGGGCTTGGCTCTAAAAAGAGCAGGTCTAGGCTTACGCATCGATAGTAAAACAGGTAAAAAATACTTCTTAGGTGAACAAATATACAAGTACATAAATAAAGTAGTCAAGCCAAAGTTTCTGATTGCAGATGAAGCACACAGATTAGGGGATAACCTAAGTCAAACATCCAATGCAATGAGAGAAATAAGCAGAAGATGTAAACATGTCTTAGCACTAACAGGATCTCCGTTAGACGGGTACATTAGATCTTTAGCTTCTGTTCTAAGTTTTATATATGGAGAAAATAATGAGCTATTTCCATATAAAGTAGATACTTTTGAGAAATTGTTCAGCCAAACAGTACAAGTAAATCAAGATTACAGAACAGGTAAAGCAACTGGAAAACTTAGAAAATTACCAGGTGTAAAAGCATCTAAGCTTAGTTTGTACTTTCACAGTATTAGACACCTTATACACAGACTGACTATTCAAAACGAGATTGTAAACAAGTATGTTAAGTATCCAAATGAAATTAAACAGAGATTAAAAGTAGATCTAAGCTTTGAGCATAGTAGGTTGTATAAAAATGCTATTTTCTCAAGAGAAAATTTACTGAGGCTCGTTAAACAGCTAGACAATAATGAGTTGGATATAGATAAGCCAGGTATAAACAGAGCTATAGCAATTAGAGAACTTGATTACCTAAAGCAAATAGTAAACTGTCCTTGGAATGTTATAGACAACAAGAAAACCAACATAAAAATCGAAGATATTTCAAAAGCTCATTTATGTAAATCAGTTGTTGAAAAGCATTTAGCACTAGGCCATAAGGGAATTATATTTATACACCATGTAGCAGTTGGCTTCCAGCTCAAACAATTCTTAGAAGATCAACTAAAAATAAAGATTGCTAGAATTTATGCTACTGATAAATACTCGAAACCTATAGAAATGTCACTTGATGATAGAGAAAGACAAATTATTGAGTTTCAAAATGATCCCGATATTAAACTACTTATTACTAACACAGAGTTATGTAGTGAGGGATTAAACTTAGTAGAAGCTACATACGGTATATTTTACGATTATGGTTGGAAATCAGTAGTTATAGAACAAGCATCCAAACGATATGCTAGACCAGGACAACTTAGTTCAGAAGTATATACGTATTATCTAGAGTCGAATAATACGGTTGATACTTATGTACTAGACACACTTTTAGCTAAGACATCAACGAATAATAAAGTTTTAGATCTAGACTTTAGTGCTCTAATGTGGCAAACAGAGAAAGCTATAGAAGTAGAAGATATAAGTAACCTAGGTTTTATATTGAAGAATACAGTGAACTTTTGTGATATGTCCACTACTGCCTAAATAGCTATGGAAGATAGACGAACATATATCGTAAAGACAGAGAACCCTGATTGTTGGTATGAAGTCTCTAACTACAATACAGCTTCTTTAAAACCAGGCATAACAATTGCATGTGTAACCAAAGAATTTGATATCTGTGAATTAATAAGTATGAGTAGAGAAACTGCAGCTGAGATAGTAAACATAATTTCATCCATATTAACCGAAGAACAAGAATAGTAACAAAATAATATTAACTACTATAACTACCCATCAGAACCATTCTAGGCTTGCTGAGCTGTATGCAAGCCTAGAATGGTTTTAGGTTTTATTATTACAAATTCTATTCTGATACGCCGTTAGTTAGCATTTCATTTGATTTAGTTTCAACTTTACCTAAGTTAGAAAGTTTAAAACACTTTGGTTTTTCAGACTCAAGTCGTTCTACGTAGATGTGTAGAATCCCGTCTTGGTATTCTACCTTTGTAGTATCTGGATTTAGAGTAAAAATATGACTTGTATTAAACTTCTTAGATACTTCCCCTGGTTCACAGTTAAACCCAGGTATTACTCTAGTTAGAGCTTTTACACTTATACTATTACCATCTACCTGCACCTCGATAGATTCAGGCTTCAAACCAGGAGCTTTTATATATACATTGAGATTATCATCTGTTTTTACATATCTCATGGGATAATAAAACTGATCTTGGCAAGAGCCGCTACTTGGAAGTAACATCGCTCTGTAAGGTGAATATAGGTTATAAAATAGGGAGTTAAACAATAAATCTGCGTTCATAAAGTATGACTCTTAAGAAACAAACAAACTACATATACAAACTAACAAAAGAGTAAATAACACAAATTCTGGTTTTCTATACAAAGAAATTAGTAATTTCTAGAATTCAAATAAGAAACTGTACATAGGTCTAAAGTCATAAAACATGCTTAATCTAAATCGAAACTATGCGGATTTACTCAGACCTACTAAACTCAGCGATATTAAGAGTCAAGAGTTTGCTGTTAATCTCGTCACCAATATGGTAAGAGAAGGTAACTGGTCTAATCGTTTACTAATAACCGGAGACACTGGAACAGGTAAGACCAGTTTAGCTTTTATTATTGCTAAGCTCTTTCTATGTAACCAACCCGATAAAGAAAAATTACTTCCGTGTGGTGTGTGTAATAACTGTCAACTATGGAGAGAGTCTACACCTCCAACACATCCCAAACTAGTTTTTATTGAAGCTACAACACAGGGAGGTAAAGAGGATGCGTCGATAATTACCGATGTTATGTACTCTGCAGGAGGAAAGCGAGTCTTATTGATAGACGAGTGTGCAGAGCTTACAAAAGCAGCGCAGACATTATTACAAGTTCCTCTAGAAACCGTAATGTTAAAAAATAGCAGTTTACTCCTCATTGCTTGCACAGCCTATCCACAAAATTTAAAAGTGGATTTTAGACACAGATTTACTCCCATCAAATTCAAAAGTATACCAACTGCAGATTTAGTTGAACTTGGTAAACAAGTACTAGACGACCTAAATATCGAATATGAAGAACTGGCTCTAACTTGTATTGCTAATCACTGTGAAAACAGCTATAGAGGCTTTTTAACAAGTTTAGAGGCGTTAGTTAAGTCTTTACCTGATACAGAAGAAAAGATACTAAACGAAGCTCATTGTTGTAATTACTTTGGAGTATTAACCAATAAAGCTAGAACCAATTTGATAAATCTAGTTCTATCCGGTAAGTTTAACGAAAGACACATAGAAAAACTAAGACAGAAAAATATAAACGCAGCAAAGTTTGCTAAAGACTTACTTGCTGATGTTATTAACTTAAATCTAGCAGATAAACTAAAGGACGCTAAACTCGTTTACCAACTAATCAGAGATATATTAATTGTGGATCAACGTTACCAATTCGATATGCTAGTCTTTGCTTTACAAACTCTAAGTAACACCGTCAATGAATCAAACAACAAAAGTATATAGAGTAGTTGGGGACTATAGCTATTTATTTGACTTAGAAGATCTAGAAGTATTAAACACTAATGATCTAAATGAACTATACGACTTTTGCTTCAGTAAAAACAAATTATCTAAACCTAAAACAGATAAACATAGAACTAAACTAGTATTTACAGAACTGAGTGAATTACCCAACTTCCCAAGTGAGCTAAGTGAATTAAGAATACCACAAGATATTTACTTAGTTTATCTAGGTAATGAATCGAAGCTTAATTGGCCAAGTCAAATAGAAGAAGTAAAATCACCTTACACCAAAGAATATATAGTCAAACATCTAAGTAGTTTGTTTAAAATACCTTACAAGACTAGTGAATACTTTTACGAAAGTTGTGGAGGTAGATACAGTACAATCTGTAATTGGACTGTATTACTAAAGCCTAAAATAGAACTATCGGAACTCTATGATTTAATTGAAGGTACAGGTAACTGTAATCTAAGTATCCTACTAAATCAGATTGCCAATAAAAAGCCCTTGACAGAGTTACTAAAAGTCAAGTCAGCACTAGATGCTCACAAAGGCTTTAACTACATTATGGTTGCAGCTCAACCTGTTTTAGCCAGCATAGCCTCAACTATTTGGCAGAAGTCTAAAGAGAGAGGAACAACTGAAGTTGACTTTATTCTGTTTATGGTTTGGTTATCGGAGTGTTATAACAAAAGAAACAAGAAAACAACTGCAACAAATAAAAGATCAACTAATGTACTAAATATAGTACCTGATCTATCTGATCTAAAAGAGTTAGACAAACTACTTAGTGGCAATCTGATCTAAGTTGTTTGTTGTTGCTTTATCAAAAGATTTGGGTCCAAAATCCCTTTTTCCATGATAGCTTTGTATTAAACTAAAATTGGTAAACTGAAAACAAAACCAGGTTTTAGTGTGATAGTCAAGTATAAAGTATTACATAACTCTACAAACAAATGTAGAAATTGAGTAAGATTGACTTACCAAATTCGATGAAGTGTTAAGATCCTCTGTCCTAAAGGTTAGGGGTAGCCTTTAGTCCCAGATTTACTAAACTTTACCGAACTTTCGGTAAAGAATTTACGCAAAGCTACTTTGAATAGTTTTACTTCGTGTTATAATAAACTCAGCGAGAAGATTTTATCTTTCTCCTTCTCTACCTCAAGCTCTGAGGAAAGTCACGCCTGTGGAGATTCCTCTGCCGGGGTAGTAGCTTCAGCTACTACTAGGTATGAGTCGTTGAATCAGGAAGAAAGCATCGCGCTGAATAAAAATTCAATTTTGTTCAGTGCTGTATAAGTCTTTCGGAGCGGAATATGCCAAAATAAAAGAATAAGGAGTTTTGAATTATTAACAATCCAAACTTGTTTAGTTCCACATACACCTCGTACAGGTAAGCCTATGCCAGTTCGTATACCACCTCCAGTATCGGAACCTACAAATAACAACGACAACAATAATAACAATTCAAATCCAACCTATCTTCTTAACAGATACGCTTATTATAAAGTTCCTGTAGGTCTAGGTAGAGAATCCAATAATAAGGAATATGACTATTTTATTGATTTAAGCATTACCTCAGGTAAGTACTCTATTTCCAAGAAAAACAATTATCAGCTTCCAGAAACTCACCGAACCTTTAATGAATTACAAGACAGTGATGGTGTTCCGGGTGTAGTAAGTACAAGAGTTATTGAAGGCAGTATCTTCCACTATGGTGGTCAGTTTACTAACTACGCTACTAAATGCCGTAGTGATAGTTACTTGGCTGATATTGAACACATTGAAGCCTCTCCTCTTACACCAGAAGATAAAGAGAAATATATACAAGATAGGCCCCGAATTAAGGGGTTATGGATTCAGCCATTAAAGGCATATAGTTATAACCCAAGTGATCACACCGTAATTAACTACTACGATCCACACGGCTTAAACCGTGTTGATATGCGTATTCCTAGTGGAATTGTTGTACCAGCTAATCAGGGTATTCCTTGTAGAGAGTGTGGTTTGTGCTTTAAAAAGCAAGAGAATGAAGAATTCAATGATCTTAAAGGTAGAGCTGAGTATTACTTGTACATTCTGATTACAAAAGTAGGCGGTACACAGTTAAAACAACCATTTCCTGCGAGGATTGTTACTACGGGTTCTGCATTTACAAGTGTACACAATTTACTTTATAATCTGTCTTCTGTAGATCCAACTAAAGAAATTAGAGATCATTTAGTAAAGCTAACCTTAAAAGCTGTGATGGGTAAGAACGGCCCATTACCAAACTGTTACTCTATTAATCATGAAATAGTGGGTGAAACAAGTGAAGATCAGTTAAAACTTATTGATGAGATAGTTGAACTTAATACTTATAAACCAGATAACAACAAGTCTAATGCAGAAACTCGATCTGCAGATACAACTAAAAAAGTAAAAACATCTAGAAAACCTCAAAAATCAGAGGATGATGAAGACGATTTTAGTTTCTAATTAAACTTGACTAAATGAAACCGAATGCATTGTTAGTTAGCGGAGTCTAACTAACAATGCATTCACAGTAATTGTATGAATAAAAATCATTATTATATGGTAAAATATACTCGCCTACTTGAGTAAATTTTCAAGTAGTAATACTAAATATTGGGTTGTCGTTAAATAACCTGTACAACCAAAGAAGATAAGTATTATTAACTGGACCAACTTTCTAAATATGAAGGATAGGAAAATTATAATCGAATTAAGAAACCAATACTGTAAAATCTTATCTAAATTAGATGAAGTTACAGCTGAAGCAGTATATACAGAACTTGCTTATACTGATAAAGAACTCCTATATCAGTCTAAAACAGACCCATCAATTAATCCGTATTTTTCCTGTTTTAACAACAAGGACCAAACCTTTTTAACCGGTGTACTTGATAGAGTTATACAGGTAATTAGAGAGCTAGGTTTTGAAATTGAGTTTGTTAATAACTACGAAGGAATTCTCTTTGAGAGTAAAATCGATGAGGATACACATCCGTATAATAATTTAAGATACTACCAACTTAACTCTATCTATAAAGCTCTCGAACATAAAAGAGCAACTATTAAGTTACCTACTAGATCGGGTAAAAGCGCTACTATAGCGGGTTTAGTCAAATTACTACCTGGTCATGGATTTATAACAGTTCCTAGTAAAGAGTTGTTATACCAACTAGCAAAAGATATTTATACCTGGATAGATGAACAACCAGGATTAATTGGGGATGGTTTATTCGAAGTAGCTAGGATAAATATAGGCACTCCCAGAAGCATTATAAATAGAATTAGGGAGTTTAATGAGTTTCACGATTTTGCTAGAGAAGCTAACTGGTTAATAACTGATGAGTGTCACTTAACCGCTGCTGATACTTATTTAATCTTGAGCGATTACTTGACTAAACGAGCTTACAGCATAGGTTTTAGTGCAACACTTTATAGGGAGGATGGTAAAGACTTGCTGCTAGAAGCAGTAAACGGCCCACTGGTGTACTCAGTCAGTAGTACAGAGCTAATCGAACACGATCCACCTTACCTGACAAAACCAAAGGTTAGGATGATTGACTGTCCTATACGTCATAGAAGACCTTACAGAAGCTCTATTAATCCCCCATTCAAAACCGTATATAGATATGCTATAACTAACAACCAATACCGAAATCAACTTATTGTAAAACATGCCCTACAAGCTGTTGAACTGGGCATGTCACCAGTATTAATTCTAGTCCAGAATATAAGTCATGGTAGGCAGCTACAAGAGTTATTTAAAAAAGAAAATAAGAAGGTAAAATTTATATGCTCTAATAGTAAAGAAAGGCAGACAGAGGTTAAAGAAATATCCCTCGGTAAAACAGATATTTTAATTAGTTCAAAAATATTAACAACCGGAGTTAATATTAAACCGCTAAAAACACTTATTTATGCAATGGCCGGTCGAAGTCGTATATCGACTATACAAGCAGCAGGTAGACCACTCACTTTATTTCCTGGTAAAGAAGAAGCCTGGGTCATTGACTACTACGATCTAGATGATATCTACATCAGTAGACATAGTGAGATTAGATATCAGGCCTATAAAGAAGAGTATAACCAGTATGTAAAAAGAGTAAAGAACACGGAGTTACATTTAAAGGAAATTTTTTACTATGAATAATCCAGCTAACAAAACTGACCACACAGCAGAGCCTAACCTCAGTAAATTAATTACAGCAATGCAAAAAGCAAATGGGTGCCGTGCTAAATCAAGTGATTTAGCAAAACTACTAAATACTTCTCAACGACATGTTGTTCGCGAACTAAAAAGGTTAGAAACATGTGGCATTGTGCAGCAAATAAAAACTAAACCTAAAAAAGCTTCTATTTGGGAGGTTAAACCTATATACCAACAAGCATTGCTACTAACACAGTCTATACAACAACCAACATTACCATCTCCTTTTGCTAATCTTCAGAAAGATTATATTACAAGAAAAGAATTCTACAACATCATTGACTCTCTATATACATCCATCCATGAACTAAACTCACAGATAATCTTAGCAAATCAGTCTCTAGAGCTAATTAAAATGTATTGGCAGAGAGTTTTTAATAATGATAAAGATAGACCAGGTACAGCATTTACTTCTTTTTAGACTATGTATCTGCAACCTAATCAAATCGAAGAATTAAAATCTGAAGTAACAATACATCGGATTTTAAATCTTTCAAATAGAACAACCAGGATCAACTGCGTACTACCTGGACATACAAACGATACTTCTAGGGACATGTACGTTGATCCTACTGGACATTACTTTTATTGTCATAAGTGTAAACAAGGTGGCGATGTAATAAAACTAATACAACTAACAAAAAACCTATCTAGGGGAGCAGCAATAGATTACATAGTCACTAACTACAGTTTACGTAATTTTGAACTAGACTCGGAAGAATTACGAGAGAGAGACAAGATCTTAACTGAGGTATTAAGGTTTTATCAAGATTGTTTTAATAATTCTATGGAGGCAAAAGAATATGTTTCTAGTAGAGGTTGGTCTGTAGAGCTATTTAGTCAGTTTGGTGGTTACGATTCAGGAGAACCATTATCCAAAATTTTTAATGTTAATGTACTTCTCAAACACGGACTAGTGACAAACTACGGTAGTTTAAGAAATACTCTAGAACGTAGAATCATCTTTCCACAATACAATACTTCAGGTTACCTAGTACAGCTTTTAGGAAGGTCAATAGACCCAACCTGCAGTATGAAACTAATTCCATTACCGTGTAAAGACAAACAAGTTTTTAAATTCAGTAACTACTTGTTTAATGAACCTATATTAAGTGAAAATCCTAATTACGTTTTTGTATGTGAAGGTCAATCCGATACCTATACACTAATGGAGTTAGGAGTAAACGCAGTTGGTTTAAGTGGGAATAGTAATCTATATAAACACGCATATAAGTTTAGACATATTCCAAACATCGCTATTTTATTAGATTCCGATGAACCTTCACAAAAGAGACTGCCTGGTGAAACTCTACAGCTCTTGTACAAACTAAAAGCACTTAAAAGCTCTTCTAGAGTATTTATTATTGATTTACCTAAGCTAGATGGTGTAAAAGATGTTAATGACATAAAAGTTAAATTTGGATTAACTAAAAAGGAAGTAAGTAAGTTTAAAAGAACACCTGCTATAGAATATCTAATGTCTATTTATGCTAAAGATCTTGATAGCCATATAAATTTACTACCTCTACTAGATGATACAAATCTATTGAAGTTTAGTGAGCTTTCAGGCATTTCTGTAGAAGCCTTGCAGTATGCAAGAAGAATCGCTAGTCCAATTCGATGATCACCAAAGCAGAGTTATAAACAGTACAGAGAAGAATATTATTGTTTTAGCAAGAGCAGGTAGTGGTAAGTCTACGGTACTTATTAAGAGAGCAGAGAAACTAAACAAAATTAGTCCTGGTAATACCTTATTAATCTCCTTTAGTCGAGATATAGCGGAAGATAATGAGAAGAATAGATTAAGAGGATTAAAGTTTACATCTAGTTACGAAATTAAAGCTAAAACAATACACAGTCTGTCCTTGGAACTTTTAAATAAGTACAATCCGTATAAGCTCAAACTAATCAATAGAAACTTCTGTATATCGTTTTACAGAGATCTATTCGGAGATTGGGATTACACAAATACAAGTAAAATAGAGTATTTGTACTGGCTTGACTCGAATCTACCGCAAGATTATACCTATACAGATATAAAGAAATTAGTTATAAAACGCTTTACACCCTTTTCTGTTAATAAGCTACCTGAGTTAATTAACTTAGTTAGAAGTGAAAGAAAACAAAGAGGGTATATACTAGTCGGAGAAATCTTAAATCAAGCTAAGTACATACCTAAGACTGTTTGGCAATCTCTACGAATAAAACATTTAATGATTGATGAAGCTCAAGATATTTCGTTTGAGCAGTTGGATTTACTAAAGCCAATTATCGAACAGGCAAGTACTGTTACAGTAGTTATGGATAATTGGCAAGAAATTTATGGGTGGGCAGGCTCAGATTCAAAAGTACTAATCGACTACTTGATAAGTCTCAAAAATTTTGTTTGCTATCCGCTGCTATACAACTATCGATCTGCTCTTAATATTGTTAGGTTAAGTAACAATCTATTAATAAGTGGTAACGAAGACAATACAATACAACCTACAAAACAAATGCCTGGCCTAGTTAGAAAAATATCCGAACAGGAATTTGAAGACCTTATAAGATACTTAAACAATACTAATAATCTTGATAATACAATTATTCTGTACCGCAATTACAAATGTTTAGATAAAATAAAAAAGCATCTAGAAGGTATTCCCTATAGCCACAATAACTACATATATTCAAAAAACATAGAGTTAGTATTTAACTACTATAGACTTTTGTTCTACATCAATCCGCCCAAGTATGTTTGGACTTCTATAACCAGGTCTAGTAATTTAATTGGTTGGAGAGTCTCTGAATACATATGGGAAACTACTAAAGGAAGACCTCTAACTGGTATAGAAATACCGAATGAACCTAATCTAACAAGACTATATAGGTCTTTCTGCAATAATACTCGGATATTACGTGAACATATAATAAACTCTAAACCAGCAGACTCAATCGATTTAATTCTAAACTTTATTAAAATAAAAGATTTAACTAGTGAGGAACTAGATATACTCGATAAATACAAAGATCTATTTAGCCAATGCTTTGGCGTATATGACATACTTGAGATAATAGATAGTAAAGACAAAATATTTGCTAAGAAAAGAGGATTAGTGCTAAGTACAATCCACAAAGCTAAAGGTTTAGAATACAATCGTGTCTTTTTATGGGCAGACCAATTACAAGGAAATAGAGGTGGAGAAGAACTAAGATTAGAGTATGTAGCAATTACACGAGCTAAACTAGAATTCTTCTTTGTTGGTACAAATAAATGTAGTAGACTAGATAAGTTAATGGAGAGCTGGTCTAGCTGATAATGATCTTAGCTGGCATAGACCCTGGATTAAACGGCGGTATATCTATAATAAAAGTACCTAAAAAGATTGACCCAACAAAACTAAGTGAAGTATACCAAAATACTGTAGTTTATTCTCTTCCTAACCAAAAAATTAAACTCTACCTAAGTACAAAAACGGGTAAATCTTCATCTCAGTCTAGAGTAAACATAGATGTTCTAAAGAAATACATTACTGATCACAAAGTTACTCACTGCTACTTAGAATACCAACAAGCAAGACCAAACCAGAGTTCTATAAGTACAGCTACAACATTTTTAAACTACGGTATCTTATGGAGCTTACTAAAAGTTTTAGGTATTAGTACTACTGAAATCTCGCCTTTACAGTGGCAAATAATTTTTACACTAGAGCCATTTAAGACTTTACTAAGTAATGCAAAGGCTACTGGTAAAGACAGAGCTATAACTATTGCCAAAGCAAATAATATTAATCTAAGACCAAATAAACGCTCTAGACAAGACAATGATGGATTAGCAGATGCATTTTGTATTTCGCTTTATGGCTTGTTTAAAGAGCTTAATTATCTGTAAGTGCTACAATGGTATGAGCACTTACAGATATAAGCGGAAATAAAATGCCTTATATAATAACAACAAAAAATACAAACACAGACAAATTAAAAGCAGTTAGCCACAGTAAACTGTATACATACACTAAGTGTCCATTCTTGTATAAACTAAAACATATTGATAAAACACTAATCAGTGAGAAGAAGTCATATTTTGAGTTAGGTTCTCTAGTACACAGAGTGTATGAAATTCATTACCAAAGTGGTCTTAGTATTTTAGATAGCTTCGAGCAAGCCAAAACTGAGTTTATACACAGCTTGAGAATTGACATTGAACTTGTTAACCAAGCTATAGAAGGCTATGAAAAGTTATCTTTTTTAGCTAGTGAAGAGTGTGTAGATAAAGAACAGTGGATACGTAATAAGGAAGGTGAGATATATAAAAAGCCTTCTATGTCTATCGGTTGGAAGAATAAGGCTAATGAATTAGGTATTACTAATATAAACATGCAGATAAAACAGCAGCTACTAGGAACTAATCCTGAGTATGCTGATTTAGACATAGCAGACATTATTACCGAAGCAAAACAGTTGTGTAGTAATTATAAGCTGCCTTCTTGGATAAATTGTATAGATCCTGATTATGTTGAATTTCCAATATCACAACTTAAAGAAACTGTTATTATTAACCCAGTTTTATTAAATGAAGATACTTATTTTACAGGTGTTATAGACTTTGTAGGTTATACAAATACAGGTCAAGTAGTTATAGGAGATCATAAAACTGATAATGAACCTCCGCCTACTCCATCAAAAGTTGAAGCAAAGCCACAGTTAAATCGTTATGCATGGGCTTGGAAGCAATTAACAGGTACTTTACCTAACTTCCTGGTTATTCACCACGTAAGAAGCGGTACTTGGGTAGCAGCACCAGTAAATCCTAGTTACGTGGAAAAAGCCTACCAAGACATGCTAAGTATAAGTAAGGCTATAGATAATGAAATCTTTTATATGCGAAATCCAGATGAGTATGACAGCCCTTGTTGGAAATGTGAAGCTCTAAAAGTATGTTGGCCTAAATTAGTTTTGGAAAGGCAATAATAGATTCAATGGATGGTATATAAAAATGGGCTTAGACCAAGCCCATTTTTATATACCATCCATTGGGGTTAGCTATGTATGACAAGTTGTTCAAACACTAATTTGTCTAAATCTCAACTTAACTGGATCAATAGTTGTCTACGTATTGCAGAGAAACATAACTCATTCGGTAGAGTCAGTATTGTAGCTGTAGCAATAAAGTCTGGTAGGATTGTGGGTATAGGTTACAACTATTTTCCACACAGGAGATCTGGTAAAGGTATCTACAACCTAATGGGAACACATGCTGAAGCTGATCTACTGTCAAAGTACGACATAAGTAACTGTACAGTTTATATAGTAGGTAGGACAAACAGTAATATTCTAAAAACAACAAAACCGTGTCCGAGATGCAACAACCTCCTAATCAATTCTAAAGTAAAACAGATTATTTATAGGGATACAGATGGGAATTGGGTAAAAAGGAAACGTACAGAGCTAACACCACAATTTGTCAAAGCTATAGTTGTTTAGCTATTCCGTCAAATCAAAAATAAGGAACTAAAGATTGTGGATGATGATAATTTTAAGTTTAAAGTACAAATCTTAGCTCGTTGTATAGGATCCGCTCTTGGTTTGGGTTATCCTGTTTGTATTAGGGTTCATCACTCCAAACCTAATTCACAGAGCACAACTAAAGCTGAGAAAGGCTAATTTAGATATTGGTTAGGTAATATTTTTCCTAACTCTGATTTTTACTTTAAAGTATTCAGCGTTATAATAATGCCACTTTTGTATCAAAATATCTTGACAATGAGTATCAAAATATGTAATACTCTATCTAAAACTACATTAATAAGAGGATTAGAACCATTCCTAGCGCAAGAGAAGACCATAAACAACTACTTAAATATTTAAGATACGGATACCCGCACGGCAGAGCATTCTTCCATCCACTACAGAAGAGCTGGTATTCAGCGAGTACTGTACGTAATGCTCTGAGTATCCTATCTCAGGCTGATCCATGGCTATTTAGCTTACTGTGGTACTATTATGCTAGTACAGTTAGTAGAACTAATATAGCACTATACAAATTTATTGACAGTTCTACTTTCAAACGTAAAATAAATTTACTGCTTAACAAAATATCTAGTTTAATCGCTCCATTTGGTCTTGAAAGATCTCCAACTTATATTTGGCTAGAGAGTAATAAACCAATACAGTTTGAGCATAAAGTCATCCTGAACTACCTAAGGCATGACTTCTCAAAAGGTCATTCCTTTACACACCCAATACGCAATGAAACTATAAAAGCACCCCAAATGCAACATGCATTGTGGGAACTAAAACAAAACCAGCCGGAATACCACTCATTAATAAACTACTATATAAAAACTAACTTAAAATCAGCCAACATTGCTGCAGCAAAACAGCACGATTACGGTACACTTGCACGCCGGACAGCAAAAGTTATTAATATGTTAACTTTATACTCATTTGAGAGTGAGCTAATTCCGAAAAAAGACAACAGAATAAGACTATACCCTGATAGTGAATAGGTATTTAAGCAAACAAAACAGATATAAATACAGGTTACCTGGTGGTGTTTATAGGATATATGGAGATTCAAGAATACACCTTAAAGGTGTAATTGAAGAGATTGATGAGCATAGAAGGTTCTTCTGGTTACTACCAAATCTAATTTATAGACTATATAAGACAGAAGATCCTGATAAGAAATTAAATAGTCAGGAGGTAAAAGTATTATTAAGAAACATTTACCCAACTCTCGCTACAAAGATTCTTAGATACTTAAATTTAAACGATGAAGACCGAAGCTTGATAATGGAATACAGACCAATAAAAGATTTATGTTCACTGATACAAGAGTTCTTCGAGGCTGTTGAGGCTAAAGTAGAACTACTTAAAAAGACTCGTCCAATGTTAGTTCTCAAGTCAATGCGACTATTTAGAAAAACGATTCTAGTCGCAAATAGACTTGCAGAGGAAAACAAAGCTTATATGGATCAAAAAAAAGAACAAGAACAGATTTTAGATATATTAGATGTTGAAGTACCTGGGATAAAGTTTTATGTACTAAGTCAGATGGAGAAAGATATAGAAGTCCCTATATACATGAGGTCAGATTCTGAGTTAAGTAAACTATACACAAAGACTATTATTACAGAATTAATTAAACACAGAGAAGAATCAGAGAGCTTAACACAATTAAAACCTACCTTACCAGAAGCATTAGAAGAAGCAATAAATAAACAGGTTCAAAAACAGAAAGGTAATTATATTAACCTGGCAGGTAGTACACTTACGGAGAGAGACCAAATTACTCGTCATCCCTTAGTTGGAGCAGAAATCGTTAGAGAGAGAGTAAAAGGTTCAAGTATTGCACTAACAGCTCAAAAGTTAGGTTTAGAGGTCTCAGATGTAGAGAGATTCTGGAGATACTACGAAAGCCTATCAGACTCTGCTAAACTAGCCTATAACAAAAGAAATGTATTCAACTGGCATGCTCGTCTAGAAGAGCACTTTAATGATTTGTGGGATCAGATTGAATCTCTTCCTGAATATACAGAGGATGGAGAAGTAAACGAACTGTCTCAAGACCTATGTTTAGCTTTTATGGAGGAGGTTTTAACAACATTAGATTCATATCAAAAGATACTAGCTACTGTTGCTAACAGTAGTTCTGTTGAGTTATTTAGCTACCACGTTGATCAATATCTGCAAGAACATGTACTTCCTAGTAAGCTACCGGTTTTATTAAACAAGCTTAATGACCTTCAGAGAGCGAAGTTAACTTAACTTATTGACATATCTGATACATTTATACTAAACACCGCTGATCAGTAATGCTCAGCGGTGAGCTCAGCTTCTTGACAAAGGTAAACTCTTCGGCTAGATTTTGCAGTAGACAAAGAGAACAGGCTTATTTCTGGCAAATTGCACTGTTCGAATAGCTGCATCCGGAGCCTTAAATCTCTCTGCTACTGTACTTAGTAGCTTATTTTCTATCGCACTCTACCGTGGGTTTATGCACACAAAAGTTGCTCTACATACAAGAGAACTCAAATATCTCCTTAATAACATTGGTTCATATTTAATTGTTCTTAGTAAAAAGACAAGTATAAGAAACCAATATCCAGATATTCTAACAAATAAATATGGAAACTTGTTTCTACTGTATACAAAATCTATAGTAAATCTATACCAAAAGTATAACTACCAAAGTATAGAAGAGCTAGACAAAATTATATCAGAGCAACTAGATGATCCACTGTTTGACATAATACACAAGATAATTAATTTTGATCCTAAAATAGCAGATAAACTTTTTTCTAAGAATGCTATAGAATTCTACAGCCAACAAAACAGTGAATCAAAACTAAACTGGTTAATATTCAGTTACAGTACTTTACTGGGGTTTATCAACTGTACTAACTTAACTAAAACAAATTACAGTGTTGAATTGTTTATATACCCTAAGAAACTAACAAAAACATCTAGAAAACACCTCAAAACAGTACGACTCTCAGCTAATAAACTAAGCACTATTTTATTTCGTGAGCAAGATCCTCTTAAGTTATACGATAATCAAAAATCCTATTTAGTAAATGCTATCCAAATGTACCCAAGCCTAACTAGATTTAGTGAAATTATCGATTTACTGTTCTATATTATTAGAAACGAAAATAAAAAATACAAACTAAGTGTACAACAGTTTCGACAAATACTTAGAGCTTTAGCAGAGTGCGTACAAGAAAAACTAATCAAAGCTCCATATCTAAGAAGTGCAGTAGAAGTTAGTTTTGTTACTGGCACTACTGGCAAATACCATTCAAGACAAATTGACACAAATTACATAATCATTATCTGCAAAAATAAACGCAATAAATACGGCTTTAGATATATAAATTTTACCAAGACTCAACCAAATGTAATCAGTAGTCCATACATCTATAACAAAAGAAGTGAGTTCATAGAATTTAAGCGGAACTGTGAAAAGCTACAACCCTGGCTAAACATTAACGATTAGCAGGATCGATATGACTATTTGGATTGGAATTCTGTATAGCTGGATCACTATTCATAACCTGCTCTTTCCCTCGGTTAAATTTAAAAAATGTTTGTACATTCTCAATTAGATTCTTGGGTATTAGTTTAGAAACTAACTCCGCAGAAGTAATAATAGCAGCTGCTGTAGGCGAAACCTGCACTATCGCCGCTTTTGTTGCTGCTACAAGTTTAGGTTCCGTTTGCTGTTTAGCTGGATCAACAGTTCCTCTGCCTCTATTTGTTCGTACATCTCTAGGATTACCTAAATCAGGTTGTATAATATCAACCTGCCTTTGTTGACTTGTGTTTTGATTTGGTTGGCTAGGCTGCTCTTGTAACTCTTTTTCTCGTTTAGCTGCTTCATTCTGTTGTTGCACCTGTTGCTTGTGCATCTGCTGCACTAGATAGTCAGATAACCCGGGATAGCGACCATCTTTTAGAACTTCTTGATCATCGGCTAACACAATACTTCTAATTAGTCTTAATCGCTCTTCTTCAGTTTGATTATTTAAGTTAGTTAAATCCCTAGCTGCTTCATTTATACGGTAAGCAGTGTGTACAGCATCAATTAACGCATTCCTAACTGCATGTACAGGTTTATCATCTAAGGCAATTTGATATTTTAAAAGCTCTACTTGTGTATTAATATATTCATCTGTCAGCTTATCTAAGTTATTTTGTAGATCGTTAACTAAACTAGTTCTTTGTCTCTCTAATCTCTGTCTTTCTCTTATTTGAGATCGGCTAGTAGTTCCTTTTAGACTCTGTATAGTCCTATCTAGAGCAACTATATTTGCTTCTAAATCAGCTCTAATTAAAGCTTCTACAGAGCCTCTAACAGAGCTATATATCTCTCTAATATCTTTCTCTAACTTCCTCTCTGCATTAATTAGCAATCTAGCAGGCCCTACAGCACCTATCCTGTCTTGTCTTGGTGTTGTTCTCCTCTGATAAGATGTTATAACTCGTACATTTTGATCATAATATCTAGAAGTTTGTCTAAGTGTATCGTTGAGCGCTCCTCTCAAATACTCTTCGCTAACTCGTCGACCAACTAAGCTGCCAGCAGACATTTGAATTGCTAGGCCAGTCACAAGTAATACAGCAGATGCTGCCCAACCTGGTGGTCCTGTAACTGTAGATCCTAAAGCAGCTACATATAACTTACCTGCGATTAAACTTGCAATAGTTGCTGCTGTAGAGGTAATTAATTGGTGCTGTGTAGCTCTACTGTAATCACCAGCATACAAAGCACCGCTTATAACTGCACCTTGCGAAGCTATAGGTACAGCTGCTCCACCTAACTGCAAGTTACGGGTTATTACGTTATCTACAACAGTAGATCCCATAACAGCTCGTCCTTCAACAGCTGCTACAATACCAGCGCCAGCTTTTTCTCCTAATAATCCTGAGGACCCTGCTATATAAACAGCCCCTGTAGCTAAGCCAACACCTATTGTTTGCTCTGTATTTAAGTTAAAAGTCTGTTGAGCTGCTCCTGCAATTGTACCGGCTATATCATAGGCATTACCCGCAGAGTTTACAAAGCCTGAACCTGTTCTAAAGGCTTGTGCATTATCTACAACTGCATTAGGAACAGTAGCTACTGAAGGTAAAGTAAAGTCACTACTAAACGTATATCTCTGCCCTGTTATACCTATAGGTTGACTAACTACGGGATTCGTATGTAAACTATACTGATCTCCTCCAGTAAGCTCAAAACGTGTGCCTAAAGTGCTTAACTGTAAAACAGGAGGATTAGCTACAGGCTCAACAAAGTCCAAGCTACCTTTTACAGGGTATTTATTGCTATGTTTATAGTCACCAAAGGGATTCTTTTGATTAGATTGTGTTGAAAGTAGCTGACGATTATTTACTCTATCTTGAATTTTTATACTTTGTGAAGCCTCTGCATTTTTTGGTAAATCGGTGTTAGACAATGACTTATTGGATTCTACCAAACCAGACTCTAACAAACCACGTGGGTCAGTAGTATTAAAACGGTTTAGATTTTTCCTTCTTACAGAAGCTGTTCTCTCATCTATAGACTTAGACTGCTTTACTATAGATCTAGATACATCTTGTTCTGTTGTTTTACTAGATAAAGTAGATACAGAGTTCTTTGAGTACAAAGTTGGTGCAGCTTCACCAATGCTAAAGAAATCAAACTTTTCGTAAACACTTTTAGCTAATTCTTTATAGGCTTCTCCAAACGGATACGTAACAAACTCATCATACATCTTAATCTTGAGTACATCTAACGCATCCTCAGCTAACTTCTGCTGACGCGGATCAGATAGATCTAGTTGGTTAATATAAACTCTAACTTCACCTTTTAGTTCGGCAATAGAACCTAAAATTCTATCTCTAAAAGGGCTTCTATTAACTGCTCTTTCTATATCCTCTAATGTAGAGTGAGCAGCTCCTGCAGCTAATCCCTTAACATCGAAATAAAAGTGCCCAAGTTCATGTGCAACAATTTCTAGGTCTTCTAATGTAGCTAAACCTACGTTCAATCTGTCGTATAAATCTTGTCTTAAGCGTATAGATCCTGAAGTAGCACCTTCCTCTCTGTAATATTCACCTAGTTGATATTCACCAAATTCAGAATAAGGAACAGGCAGAACACTGTCTAAGAGTTCTATATTTACTGTTGGATCAATAGCTCTACTTAACTCTCTTACAAATTCAAGAGCTGTAAAACTTGGCTTTTTGTTAGATGTAAATGCTTTAGTTTTATATAAGGTTTGAGGTGTAAACTCGTTATATTCTACTGGAGTTGAGCCGGTTAAACTAACAATGCGATTTCTTTGCTGGTCACCTTTTCTAATTCGTTTAGGAAATCTTTTAGTTAGCTTTTCTAACCTTCTTATAGTTATATCAACATTACCCTGTGCCCCCTCAGCCTGTCTCTCAAATATGGTCCTTCTAGAAGCTCCACCAGGCTTTGTTGGTTCATCTAAGTTACCTGTCAGTTTACCTTGTATATCTTGTGCAGCATGTCTAAGTTCGTGCGCCAAAACACGAACTTCTAATTCGGGGCTTAGTCCAGATACTATGTGTACTTCGCCTTTTCTGTAAAAACCTTGTATATCAGGTTTTAATCCCTTTTTACTAAAATCCTCATTAATATAAACCTTTATCCCTAGTTGATCTGCTAGTTGTAATAACTGATTTTTCTTTGTTGCTATTTCAGAGGGTTGTAAACCTACTTGGGGTAACTTAGTTACAAGATCATAAGTAATTCTATTTCTGGCTGCTGCTTTAGTGTATGTTCTAGATAGACCTGAATATCCTGTTGTATCTTTGATATTATTACGGTTACCTAACAATTCAACCCACACATCCCACGTATGTTGAAGAGGGCTAACTGGGTTCTGTTGCGTATATCTGTTGTTTCCTATATAGTAAGAAGTTGATAAACTTGATCTATCATCAGTTGCAATATAATTAAAGTCAATATCGAATCTATCTCCATAAAAATTAATTGTAACTCTACTACCTTCACCTAATTTTTTATATCCTCCAAGTAGAAGTATTTTTACTTCACCTGGAACTTTATACAGACTATCGTATATATCTACTTCGAGATCGGAAACATCTTTAGAGAACTGTTTTATTTCCCATTCAACTGCTTTTAATTCACTTCCACTAGTAAAGTCATAACCAGTAATTAAGTGAGTCAGATCATAGGCTGCTAAATCAGAGGTTCTTAGCTCAGCTGTTATACGGCCACCTTCTCTTAAGGTTAGATGTAAACCACCTTTAGTTACAGTAATTTCAGTGCTTCTTAAGACCTGTGTACTTCTATCTATTAATCTCGCTCTGATATCTGTAGCTTTAGGCAATCTAGTTATTTTACTTGCAATACTACGACCTCTTCCTCTGTAACTTACTCCTGCCTGAGAACGAAGAGTGTCATCAGGAACATCTAAATCTTGATTAAGTAACTGGGAAGGTGTTTCTGGTTGAGATGAAGATACATCTATAGCTCGAGCTTGTGTAGCTTCTAAGG
>Ga0209691_1000271_pt1 | contig 37466 bp, 35 predicted proteins | sample YNPMSBMetaG_FD_187120 | JGI IMG/M metagenome (GOLD analysis project Ga0209691, IMG submission 187120) | Anoxygenic and chlorotrophic microbial mat microbial communities from Yellowstone National Park, USA - YNP MS-B MetaG (SPAdes) (version 2) ... | reverse complement strand
TGGAAGATAATCTATAACTATAACTTTATATCCAATACTTTTAGCAAAATTAAGTTTTTCTTTAAGCCAATTGGTATCTTCTTCTTTCATCTGAATATAATTTTTATTATCATCAATCCCAAAATAAAGCGACTCTGCCGCGAGGTAATCAGAATATTTTTTTAAATCCTCCATAATCTCAAATCCACGATTTATTATTATCTTTGAATCAGAATATTTTTCCTTAACTCTTTTAATTACCTCAATAATAGCTTTTTGATAATCCTTTATTTCATTCTCTTTCTTTAAAACAATAAAATAAGAATCAAGAGTATCAAAAAAGAAATTTTTAAAACCTTTACTTTTTGCATAATCTATTTTTTTAATAACATAATCTTTTGCTTTTTCTTTTCTTAAATCTATTATTTTACTTTGCCAGTTTTTATTCTCTCCAATTATTATTGAATTATCAAGATTCTCATCATCAGATTCACACATAGATACATATCCAAACAATCTTTCTTTATTTTCCTCAATAACTTTTTTATCTATATTATCAACCTGAACAACGACATTATCAAAAAAATAAAACGATTTATCTTTAAAATTTTTTCCATAATAGAAAGCAAAACTTTCAGCATTCAAAAAAGCATTAAAAGAAAATAAAAAACTAAATAAGCATAAAAGTTTCATACTCAAGTTCCTTAATCGCTTTATTTAAAATATAAAGCGATACTATAAAAGAAATAAAAACTGAAATTCCAAAACCATATCCAAAATACTCGGGACCAAGTTGAATTGTTAAATAAGAAAGAATAAAATTTGATATGAAAAAAATAAATGATATCCACATTGCCTCAACTCTTTTATCAAGATAATGCAAAACACTCAAAACCGCCATAAGACCTAATTGTATTTGAGTTGAAACAAGATCTATATAAAAAAGTGGGAGATAGAGTTTTGGCATATTAAGAAAATCAAATATAGATGGAGAAAAATAATAAATAAGAATATTAAATATCCCTTGAATTATAATTATTTCCCTTATCATCACTCTAAGTGTCTCAATCATTTCATCCTTAGCATCTTCAATTTCTTTAAGTTTTCCATTTTCTCTTACCAACCTAAAATAAAACTCATATTTTTCCGCAAAATCAGCTTCAATACGATAAAAAAATATTGCCATTCCCGGAACTATAGAAATATAGGCAAGAAATATAGGCAAATCATAAACAACACTTGCATTAAGTCCAGAAATAACCTTATATCCGGTTGACTCTGAGAACCAGAAAACAAACTTATCTATCCATATACCAAGATTATAAAAAAGAGAAGCAAAAACAAGGCAGGGCATAAATCTTTCATCTTTTTTAGTTATAAAACTAAAATCTATAAAATGATTAGATGGATAATTTTTTACTATTATAGTCGATAGAACAAAAAAAAGAACAGAATTTCCAATAAAAAAAGAAATAAGAAGCCACTCAACTCTTTTATAAGGAATAAATACCGCTATTAAAATAATTAAAAGATAAGATATAAAATAAGCAACAAAGATAGTTTTATATCTTTTAATTCCAAGTAATAAACTATTTGCTATCCAGGTTCCAGACATCATTATAAGTGTCGAGACAAAAATTATCACAAGAAGAGCTGAAGTTTCCTTTAGAAAAAAAGAAGAAAATAAAAGAGCAATAAAAATTCCACTTACAAAAAGAATAAAAATAATACTTTTATATGAAGGAAGAATATAATCTTCCTCTTTTTTAAACATTTTATCAGCTACATATCTTGAAAAAGATAATTGAAAAGGTGAAGAAAGTATTAAACTCATAGCAAGGATATAAGTTATAACAACCTGAAACTGAACAACGCTAAAAGAAAATTCTTTTTTATATGACTTAATAATTCCTATAAAAAGTATTGATATTATAGAAATAAGCCAGGGACCTGAACTTAAAATAGCAGAATATCCATAAACCTTAAATAAAGAAGATAATCTATTAGTTCTAAAAATTTTTTTTAACTCAAAACCAATTCCTGCCATTTAATCACCCTGTATATACTGCTTATAAATCTCTTTATATCTATCAAAAAGTTTTTTTTCATCATAGTATCTTTTTACTCTTTCAAGAGCATTTTTTGAGTATTTTTCATAAATATTTTTATCAGTTAAAAGTTCTATATAATTTTTAGCAAGAAGTGTTGGATTTGCAACAGGAGTTATCTCGCCAGCTTTACCTATCTTTATATCTTCTTCATTCTTTCCATAAATTAACTCCGAACAACTTCCTACATTAGTGCAAACAGCAGGAATTCCAGCAGCAAATGCTTCAAGAATAACCAAAGGCATTCCTTCGCTTATAGAAGTAAGTGTTATGATAGATATATCAGAGAGAATTTCCTCAATTGGTTTAAAACCAAAAAATTTTATATTTTTTTCTGCATTTAAAGTTCTTACATGCTCTATACATTCATTGTAATATTCTTTATCTTCATCTGTTGGTCCTATAATCCAGCCCTCTATATCATTAATTGTTTGTGAAGCAATTTTTATAGCAGTTATAAATGTTTTTATATCTTTTATTGGCACAACTCTTCCAACAAAAGTAACTACATTTTTAAATTCTTTTTTTTGCTTTCTTTTTTTATATATATTTTCAAACTTTTCCATATTCACACCATTTGGTATAACTTCAGTTTTATTTATATCTGCACCAAGTAAAATCTGAGTATTTCTTGCTCCATTGTAAAGCGATATTATTTTATCGGCTGTCTCATAAGCAAATTTATTTATACCTTGAAAAAATCTAATCCATAATTCTTTTATATAATTTGTTTCATTGCTTGATTTTAAAATATTTAGTTTATATTCCTCTATCCAGTTAGAAAGCATAATGTCTATTTTTCTTTCCATGAGATATATTCCATGTTCTGTAAGAATAAATTTCTTTTTATAATTTTCTTTAAGAAATGCGCCAAGAAAACCAGCATAACCAGTAGATGGGGAATGAACAATTTTAAAATTAACAATATTTTTAGCGATATTTACTATCTTCCATATAGGAGAGTGTATATTTCTAACTGTCCAAAAATAATCAATAAAAGGAACATCAGGCGCATTTTTATAATACTCTTCCTTTATAAAATCAAATGATTTTTTGGAGTATAAAAATTGCTTTTCATCAATTTTGTTATAAAAATCAATCTTTTTTAACTCATCATTTAGAACATCTCCGTGTTTTCTAAACCAGTAATGAAGTTCTCTCATCTTTGGAACAAGATCTTTATTCCCTTCTATTTTTTCTTTTTTATAATCAACTCCAAAATCAAAAAGAAAGTGTGTTTCAATATGAATGAGATTTTCTGGTATTTTGTATTTAATCTCTCCATACTCTTTTGGATTTCCGCCTATAAAAACAACACCAAATTTAAAATCATTAAGCCCATTTATCAACTGATAAATCCAGGATGATACTCCTCCTTTTATATAAGGAAAAGTTCCTTCACAAACCAAAAGGATATCCACATTATCTGATTTTTTAATTATCAACTACCCTCCCATATCTCATAAAAAGAGGAAGTGGTATAATCTATTTTAAGAGAATAATCTCTTTTAAATACTTCTTTTATTTTTTTATACTCACCTTTTTCAAAATAAATCTCTGCAATAAGTGGAAGAACTTTATGTTCATCAAATCTGTATTTTAAAGCCATCTTAAAACAATCAAGCGCTTTTTCATAATCTTTTTGGTATTTAAAAATCTTTCCTTTTATAAAAAGAATTTCTCCATCACCAATTATTTTCTCTGCTTCCTGGATATGATTAAAGGTTTTATTTATATAAAAATTTTTTAAATTCTCTTCTGATATTTCCAATTCAAAAATATCAAAATAAAGAGCTGCAAGAGTTTTATGAATTCTTGCTTTATCTATAGCGGAATTGGCATTCTTTAATTTTTCAAGTTCCAAATTTATTTTTTTGCTTATATCATTTTTTATCCTTGAGATCGTTTCAAAGCTATATAATCTTATCTCACTATCATTATCTATTAAAAGATTTTTCATTATTCTTATCGCAAAATAATTTATTTCACTTGAAAATGTTTTTAATATTCTTAGTTTTATTTCTTTTGGCATTATTTGAAAATCAATATTAGTAATTCCTTCTTCAAGTTGTCTTTTAATTGTTGGAATTATATTTAATTCTTGAAAAGAGTCAATAAAACTTATCTCATACTTAATTTTCTTTTTATATTTTCTCAAAAGCACAACTACAAAATAAAACGAGGCAAGATATCCTACAAAGATTATCACTGTATTTAAAAATGTAAAGAACAAAAGTTTTTGAATATTCTTCCCTGAATATCTCTTAGGAATAAGAGTTACTATTATCTGAGAGATTAAAAAACTTGCAAGCGAGTGAAGAATAAAGAAAATAAATACCGCATAAAAATTTCTGCTCAAAAATACTGCAGTAAGAGCAGATATTTCCAAAAATATTGATTTATATAAATTTTCTAAATTCATCTGCTTTTAACAATCCACTCAATTGTTTTATAGTAATCAGGAAGAACCTCAAACACCATAAATCTAAAATTATTCTCTTTTAATCCAAATCTTTCTTTGAATTGTCTTTCTATTTTATCCATAACTCCTTCTATATTAGAGTAAGAATTTAAAGGGAAAATTATATAAATAGAGTCTTCTTTATAAAAGGAAATATCCATTGCCCTTAAGTTTCTCAAAATAAAATTATTTATATCTTCAAGATTTATAAAGATTTCTTTAAACTTTATCACTAAAATCATACTTCTTATTTCAAGTTTTTTCCTAAGATATGAAAGCCTTTTGATTTCAACTATAAAATCTGGAGGACAATGAGGATTTTCTTTTATTATATCCTTTGCATAATCTATGCCATTTATGAAATCTGAGAAATAATTAAGAACTACCCATACAGATGAAAGATTATCTTTTGTAAAATTTAAAAATTGCATTTCTTTAATAACCATAACAAACATTAGATTATCATCAGAGTCATAGGCAGGAATAACAGCTAAATAATCATAAATATGGTCATCGAATTTAGAAAGATATGAAACAGTTTTTTTCTCAATAGCATCGTTTAAAACTAAACTTTCCTCATTTAGATTTTCATTAAAGTTTATAGAACTTATCTTATGAAAATTTCCATCAAAAGAAAATATAGCCGCACTTTTAATTCCATAATTTTTGGAAATAACGGTTAATATTTCCTCAAAAGCGCTATATGGTTTTTCAAGATATATTTTTTTGATTTGATTTATAGTATTTCTCAAACTTTGTGGTTTTATAAGATAGCTTTTTTCAAGCTGATCATGTGATAATTTTAAAAGATAGAAATTTTTATTTAATTCGATAAATCTGCTTTCAGTATAGTCATTTTGCTTCTTTATTTTATCAATAATTCTATTCCAAAAATAATGAAACTCTGAAAATATAAGAGAAAAAAGAACAAGATTTAAATATTTATATATTGGAAATGGAGTATAGAAAATATAAAAAGAAATACCAAAAATCACCAAAAGAATAACAGAAGATAAAAGTCCATAATAAAGAGTTACAACTGAAACAAGGATTAAAAGAAGGTTTATATCATAGTTTAAAAAGAGAGGATCTGTTTTATTTGAAAAATAAGAAATGAAGAGAAAAACAAAAGATATTAAGATAACTTCAAATACCAGTCCTATTACTGAAATTTCAGAAAAAGCATAGTTTTTTCTCATTTAGATTTAATTTTTGATAGAAGTTTTTTAATAAGTTCTTGAGAAACTATTCCAATGGATTTATATGAGGAAGATGTCTTTGAACCTGAAGCGCTCCATATTAATTTGTCATTTTTTAAATCATATAAATTTATAGTTAAGCTCACTGCTGGTTCAGAATCAACTCCTGCTTTGTATCTCCACTCATTTACATAACCGAAAAAAACAAAATCTATATTCTTTGATTTAAGCGATTCTAAATAATCTTTTAAATCTTTATCAGTAAAATTATCGTTTTCAACCAAATCACAACTTGAAATCTTTATTTTTTTAGTAAATAAAAAATTTTCAACTATATTTTTAACTTTAAGCCCAGATGAAGGTGTCTCGCTGTTATTTATAAAAGGAAGAACACAGACATTTGATTTAGATTCAATTTTTACTGACTCTGAAATATTTTTAAATCCAAAGCAAGAAGTAAGAAATAAAGAAAAAATAATTATAATTTTAAAATTTTTCATAATTACACCTCTAATAAATTATACAATTTATTTATAATAAAAATACACAAATCGCGTTGGATAATTAAAAATGTTGCCGAAATAGTTCTTGTTGGATAAAAAAGAATATCGCTGAAACTGCCTCTTAATATAAACTAATATCAGTTTGAAGGGTTTAGGGGAACTGGCAGAAATAAAAAAAATCCAACAATAGATTAAAAAAACCTTTAAGTATGGCAATATAGAGAAAGAAATATTTAAGAATATCTGTGAACTATCTGGAATATTTCTGCCAAAAGACTTATATCATTTATTACAAAGAATATTCTCGTTATTATCCATAAAAATCAGATATAATACTACTTGGAAAACATTGACTTTTTATATAATGTTGTAAAAGGAAAACTCGCTTCTCAGATTTTGATTCGCAAAGTAAAGACAAAAGATTCAATTTTGCGCCTAAAATCGGATAGCGAGCCCTCGCAAAAGGTGAGTCACCAACCTATTTTTTCATCTGGCGGAAGGGGTGGGATTCGAACCCACGGTCCGACGAAAATCGGACACCGGTTTTCAAGACCGGCGCTTTAAACCGCTCAGCCACCCTTCCTCTAAATATATTATAGTATTTTTATAAAAATTTCTTAAATTTTAAATCTTATGAATAAAAATGGTGTTAGATCAAAATTCGATGTCCCTAAAGTAATAATCGTTAGTTCAAAAAATGTCCCCGAAATTTATGCATAAACTCTTATCAATTTTAATATTTTATTTTACTCTCATAAGTTTTTCTTTTTCCTGCAAATAAATAAAAAAAATCAAAATCCCCCTCACTCCCCCTTTATCAAAGGGGTGAGAAAATAAAGGGGAATTTAGTATTTTTTTAATAATTGAAATATTTTTAGGGACACAATTTTGAACTATCCATTTTATCTTAAGGGACAAAACTTATGATCCAATGCGAAAATTTTATTTTACAAATCTAAAATTGTATAATTAAAAGTGAAAACGATTTTCCTCTCAAAGGAGCCTTTATGAAGGTTGAGATAAAGAAATTAAGCGAAGAAGAAATTCAAAAGATGGGAATAAAATCATGGCCTATATGGACGAAAGAAAAAAGTGAGTTTGATTGGTACTATGATTCAAAGGAAATGTGTTATTTTCTTGAAGGAGAAGTAACAGTAAAAATAGAAAACGAAGAGTATGAAATAAAAAAAGGCGATTTTGTTATATTCCCAAAAGGACTTAAATGCAGATGGATAGTAAAAAAACCGGTTAAAAAACATTACAATTTTGAGTGAAAGGAGGAAATATGTATGGGATACTTGCAATAAACCCAGGATCTACAAGCGATGAAGTAAGTTTTTTTAAAGGAAGAAAACTTATATTTCATAAGGTTGTAAGATATACACCAGAGGATTTAAAACCATTTGAAAATCAAAAAGTAACATCACAGTTTGAGATGAGAAAAAAGGTTGTTCTTGAAGCACTTAAAGAAAACGGTATAGATTTATCTGAAATAAGTGCAGTAATTGGAAGAGGAGGGCTTTTAAAACCGATTGAAAGCGGAACATACGAAGTAAATGAAAAAATGGTTGAGGATTTAAAAAATGGAGTTATGGGGGATCATCCATCAAATCTTGGTGGACTTATCGCAAAAAGTATAGCAGATAGCATTGGTGTTAAAGCATTTATAGCAGATCCAGTTGTTGTTGATGAGATGGAACCACTTGCAAGATACTCAGGTATGCCGGAAAATCCAAGAATTTCAATATTCCATGCACTTAATCAAAAAAGAGTTGCAAGACATGCTGCAAAGCAATTAGGAAAACCATATGAGGAGTGTAATCTAATAGTTATGCATGGTGGTGGTGGAATATCGGTTGGAGCACATAAAAATGGAAAGGTTATAGATGTAAACAATGCTCTTGATGGAGAGGGACCATTTACTCCACAGAGAAGTGGTGGAGTTCCAGCAGGAGGGCTTGTTAGAATGTGTTTTTCTGGAAAGTATACCCTTGATGAGATTAAACTAAAAATAAAAGGAAAAGGTGGGCTTGTTGCATATACTGGAACAAGTGATATAGTTGCAATAAAAAAGTATATAAAAACAGGTGAAGATACAAATGGTGTAAATCCGCAACTTGTAAGTAGAGAAAAAGCAAAAGAAGCACTTCTTGCAATGTCTTATCAGATCGCAAAAGAAATAGGAGCTCTTGCAACAGTTCTTGAAGGAAAAGTAGATGCAATAGTTTTAACCGGTGGAATTGCATACGATGATGAATACATTGTTCCAGAAATAAAAAGAAGAGTTTCTTGGATTGCACCTATTATTGTATATCCAGGCGGTGATGAGATGACTGCATTAATGATTGCTTGTGAAAATGCTTTAAAAAAACCAAATACAGTAAAGATTTATCAATAAGTAAGGAGGAAAAATGATAGAATTTAACAGTTTTGATGAACTTATTAAAAAAGTAAGTGGCACTGCAAATAGAGTTGTAGTTCCAGGAGCAAATAATTTAGAAGTGCTTGAAGCACTTAAAATGGCAACTGATAACGAACTGATATCTGGTGGAATACTAATAGGTCCAAAAAATGATGTTGAAAAATACATCAAAGAAATGAATCTCCCAAATATATTTGAGATAAAAGATGAAAATGATGTTGTAAATATGGCAAATATAGCAGTTGAAATGATAAAAGAAGGGAGAGGAGATTTTCTTGTTAAAGGTCTTGTTGATACAAGGTATTATATGAAAGCAATACTTAGAAAAGATATTGGTGCGGTAAAAGAAGGTGGACTTCTTTCTCATTTTGTTTTACTTAAACTTTCAAATTATCACAAATTTTTTGCTTTAACTGACGCAGCAATTGTAATAAAACCAACACTCGAAGAAAAAGTAAAGATAATAAACAATGCAGTTGAAACACTAAGAATTCTTGGTATTGAAAAACCAAAAATATCAGTGCTTTGTCCTGTTGAGAAACCAAATCCAAAGATATCAAGTACAATGGATGCTGTTGAACTTGTTAAGATGAATAAAGAAGGGAAAATAAAAGATTGCATAATAGAAGGACCTTATGATGTGTATATAACATTTTCAAAGAAACTTGCTCAAGAGAAAGGGGTAAAAGATGGAGTTGTTCCTGGAGATGTAGATCTTGTAATTCTTGATGACCTTGATGCTGCAAATGCAACATATAAAGCAATATCCTTTTTTGGTGCTGGTATGACATCTGCAACGATTCTTGTAGGTGCAAACTTCCCAGTTATACTTCCATCAAGAACAGATTCTCCAATGACAAAACTTTACTCAATAGCACTTGCATCATATATTCAACAAAAAACAAAGGCAAAGGTTAAATAATGAAAAAAATAAAAAGAATCCTTTTCACCGGTGGTCCATCAGCTGGCAAAACCTCAATTATAGAAATTATTCAAAGAAGATATCCAAAGATATTTGTCTCTGTTCCGGAGGCTGCAACTATTTTGTATTCTGGGGGTTTTCCAAGAATAAAAGATAATAGAGCAATAAAACATATTCAAAGAGCAATATATTTTTCAATTATTGAACTTGAGGATATGTATTTAGAATTATATCCAGAAAAAATTCAACTATGTGATAGAGGAACACTTGATGGAATTGCATACTGGCCTTTAGGAGAAAATCCCCTTGATTTTGTAAAATCAGTTGGAACAACTCTTGAAAAAGAATTAAAAAGATACGATATTTTAATTCATCTAACAACACCAAAAGATAAAGAACTTTATCAATTAACCAAAGAAAGAACTGAAAATCATAAGCTTGCTCTTGAACTTGACAAAAAAACTATTAAAGCATGGGAAGGACATCCAAAACGATTTATAATAGATGATGAAAAAGATTTTTTGGTAAAAGTTGAAAAAGTGGTATCATTAATAGAAAATGAGATTGGGCCTAAGGAGGAAAAATGAATTTCTTTAAAAAAATTATAAATAAAATTGTTGGGAGCAAAGAAACAGTAACTCAGACAGAAATAATAAAAGAAGAAAAACAAAAAGAAAAACAAGAAGAAAAAACTAAACCACAAGTTGAAGAAAAAAAAGAAAATAAAAAGACATTAGAAGAAAAATCAGATGAAGAATTAATTTCTGAATTAAACAATTTAGCACCAGGAATATTTTCTCAAGCAAAAACTCCAGAGATGAAAAAACTAATCATTGATATATACAAAAAAATGCTTAATGATGGTGTAAATGTTCAAAATGAAAAAGAAGTTGAAAGATGGATGCAAAAAAACCAAGATTTATTTACAAAACCATCTCAAAAAATTGAAACATATAGAAGAGAAAAACCAAAAGTTGGAAGAAATGATCCTTGCCCTTGTGGAAGTGGGAAAAAATATAAAAAATGCTGTGGAGCAAACGAATAAAGTTATAATAAAAATAAAAAAGTGATTTTAGAAAAAATAGAAGTAAACTCTGAATTTAAAAAAGCATTTGATCTTATAGAAAATCAAAACAAAAATGTATTTATAACTGGAAAAGCCGGAACAGGAAAATCAACCTTTCTTTCATATTTCAAACAAAAAACAAAGAAAAAAACTGTTTTTCTTGCGCCAACTGGTGTATCTGCATTAAATATCGGCGGTGAGACCATACACTCTTTTTTTGGATTTTCTCCTGATATTACTGCAAACAATGTTGAAAAAACAAGTGGATGGAAGGAAAAACTTTATAGAAATATAGAAACCATAGTTATAGATGAAATATCAATGGTAAGAGCAGATCTTCTTGACATTATTGATATTTTTTTAAGAAAAACTCTATCATCGCAAATTCCGTTTGCAGGAAAACAAGTTGTCTTTATTGGAGATCTTTATCAAATGCCACCTGTTGTAAAAGATTCTCAAAGGAAAATATTTAAAGAGAGATATCTATCAGAATATTTCTTTGATTCCGATGTTTTTAAAAAGATAGAAATAGAGTTTATAGAACTTGAAAAAATATATAGGCAAAAAGATGAGATATTTATAGACATTTTAAATAGAATAAGAAACAACACCATTACAGACAAGGATATTGATATTATAAACCAAAGAGTTTTTGATATTAAAAAGATTGATGAAAAAAATCTTATTTACTTAGCTACGACAAATGAAACAGTAAAAAAAATAAATGATGAAAAATTAAAAAAACTTAACAAAGAGCCATATCAATTTTTTGCAAAGATAATAGGAGACTACAATGAGATAAAGAAAGATCTTCCAGCAGATAGGAAACTTTTGCTTTCTAAAGGAGCACAAGTAATGTTTTTAAATAATGATTCAGATAAAAGATGGGTTAATGGAACTCTTGGAAAGGTAATTGGTTTTTATAAAAAATATGGGCAAATTAATGTTATTGTTGAAACAGAGAATGGAGATGAAGTTTATGTCGAGCCATATACTTGGAAACTCTTTAAATACAAATATGACGATGAGACAGAAAAAATCTTAACTGAAACAGTTGGTGAGTTTACTCAAATTCCATTAAAACTTGCCTGGGCAACAACAATTCATAAAAGCCAAGGGAAAACATTTGAAAAGGTCCTTATAGATTTTGAAGATGGAACATTTGCTCATGGACAAGCATACGTTGCGTTTTCAAGATGTAGAAGTTTTGATGGTATATTTTTAAAATCACCAATATCAAAAAAACATATTATAATGGATAGAAGAATTGTTAACTTTTTAACATCTTACAGATACAGATTATCAGAAAAAGAAATTCCATACACCCAAAAACTTAAAATAATAGAAAGCACAATAAAAGAGAAAAGAAAAATTACAATAACCTACTTAAAACCAAACGATCAAAAAACAACAAGAGAAATAATACCGATTTCAATTGAAGAAATAATTTTTTCAGGCAAAAAAATTGAAGGACTAAAAGCATACTGTAATTTGAGAAAAGAAGAAAGATTTTTTAAAATTGAAAGAATAATAGAAATAAAGATTTAAACTTACTTTGGTATAATAATATCTTATGAAATACTCAAAACAATCTTCTTTTGAAATGTTAAACGAATTATTAAAATCTATCTTCACTTTTCTTGAAAAAATTACCTCATCAAAAGGTATAATTCCTTTTACAATATTTTCTATTTTAATATCTCTAATTTTTGCAGCGATACTTGTTTTAAATAAAATTTTCTCAGATCATAGAAAAACTAAAATCACAATTAAAGAAACAATATCAGAGATAAAGTTTTTGGCTTCATATATTTATATCCTCATTTTAATACTATTGCTTATATTTCAAATATTTGTTGGAAGTAGAGGGTATTCTCCCTTTGACTCTGAGACACTTAATATAATGATTAAACCTAAATATATTTTTTATTCAATTATTATGATTTTCTTCTCATTTGTTTTTGGTCTTAACTCTCTTTTAAACTCATCTCAAGAAGACAAAAAAACATCATATCAAGAAACCATAGAATTAATAAAACTATTCTTAAGCAGAAAAAACAAATATGAAGATGCTAAAGATTCAAAAGATACTACCTTACAAGATACAACTCCTGGCACTAAAATATATTTTTTCACAATATTTATTTTTATTGTCGTAGAGATAATACTTTTCTATTACGAGTTTTTCTTCCCAGCAGTTATAGGAGCATTTTTTACTTTTTCCCTTTTGAGTAATTACAGCAAATTTAAAAAAGCAAAGTTTAATAATCCATTTACAAAATCATTTTTAATTAGTTTTCCCGTATTTATAACAGCAATTTTTCTCTCATCCAAATTTGAAATACCGACACAAGTTGCAATTCTTATGATAAGTATAACAATCTATTTTATAATAGATTATATTACTGATTATTTAATAAAAAATAGTGGAATAATATCTATTCTAAAAGACCCAGCATCTTTATCTGAAATAACTGCAAAAACAGAATGCTATTTTGAAATTATAAATGAAGGAATTATAAAGCCAAAGATTAAAATAGAATATAAAAATCTCTCAGGAATTATAAAAATCCCAATAATTTCACTTGCAAATATATATCCAATTATTCAATATAATGTTGAAAATCAAAGAAACTTAAGTTTTAACATAAAAAACAAACTTGATTATCCTCTTTTATACCAACTAAATGATATATTTGGGACAAACATACCATCTTTTCTAAAAATTAATTCAATTGAAAGTGCTAAATTAAATGGAAGAAAACTAACAATTGAACTTAACCAAAAACTTCTAAGCAAACCTTTATCTTTTTTATATGAAGTATCAAACATCACAAAAGGAGTTCTAAAATTCGACCAAAATATTTAGTTAACTATTTTAGTTTAAAAATATACTTTCCTAAAATAAAATCACTTAAATCAAAAAATCACCTTAAATCTATTCATAAACTTTTTATTTATTTTAATATTTTCTTTTACTCTCATAAGTTTTTCTATAAAATTTTTGCCGATAAAATAAAAACAAATCAAAATCCCCCTATAATAACTCCCCCTTTTGGAAAGGGGGACTGAGGGTGATTTTTAAGGGATTGAAATCTTTTATATTTGTTTAGGGAGATAATTTTGAACTATCTATCTAATTCGTAAACTTATAAAATATAAATCAAAATTGTATAATAAACTTTAAGGAGTAGTTTATGGGAATTAATCTTATTTCTGAAAATAAAGAAAAGAAGTTTTTTCAAGCACTTAGAGATGTTTTTATTGGTGCAAAGATTGAAGGGCAAGGTGGTTTTGTCAATTTAATGAAAATAAAATCAGATTATTATAAGAAAATTGAGGTTATCTTAAAAAAAGATATAGACAAAGCATTAGAACGATATCCAAACTTTAGAGAAGAACTTTTTGATAAACTTTATTCTTTTTTTAGCAGATATTTCACTGAAAGCGGCTCAATTTATTTTAACTCAACACCATTTCATAATAATATTTATGAAAAAGTTTATACTGATGATAGAGATGTTATACTTTTTTGGAAAACAAGAATGCTTTACTATGTAAAGACAGATAAAATATTTAGAAGCCTTGATATTGAAATAGATGGCTTTAAATTTTATTTTGATGTTTCAAATCTTGAACATAAAAAAGCAAATGAGAAAAGGGATTTGATATATGAATTTAAAGAGATAAAAGACGATAAAACAATTGTTTTTAATGTTTATTATTCTGAGAAAGGAAGAAAAACAAAAACAGATGAGATACTAAAAGAACTTAAAAAGAAAAACATAAAAATTGATGAAGAGATAATTGAAAAAGCATTTAGAGTATTTGAAAAACAAAGCGAAGTAGATTTTTTTATAAACAAAAACGCAAAGGAATTTTTACAAGAGCAATTTAAACTCTGGAGTTATCAATATTTCTGGGAAGGGGCAAGAGAATGGAGCAGTGATAGAGTAAATCAATTACAGATTTTAAAAGATATTTCTTTTAAGATTATTGATTTTATTTCACAATTTGAAGATGAACTTGTAAAAATATGGAACAAGCCAAAATTTGTTAAAAACTCAAATTATGTAATTACACTTGATAGAATTAAAGACCTAAAAATAATAGAAAAAATAATCAAACACAAAAATATAGATGAGCAGATTAAAGAGTGGAGAGAACTTGGAATTGTAGATGATAATTTTAAAATAAAAGAAGTTATTGAAAACAATTCAACGGAAAAGCATTTAAATAAAAAATATGAGCATTTGCCAATTGATACAAAATATTTTAAAGACATTGAACTTGAGATTTTAGATTTATTTGATGATTTAGATAAATCTTTGGATGGCTGGTTGATAAAAAGCGAGAATTATCAGGCATTAAATACAATACTTCCAAAATTTAAAGAAAAAGTGCAAACCATTTACATAGATCCGCCGTTTAATTTAGATTCATCAGATCAGTTTTTATACCGAACAAATTACAAAGATGCAAACTGGGCAACGCTTCTTGAAAATAGATTAAGAATTGCAAAAGAATGGCTCAATGAAAAAGGAAGTATTTTTGTTCGTTGTGATTACAATGGAAATTGGATTGTGAGATGTTTGATGGATGAGATTTTTGGGAAAGAGAATTTTAGGAATGAAATTGCCATTAAAAGGACACGAACATTGAAAGGAGAAAATGGACGATTTCATACAGCATGGGAATCTTTATATTTCTACGGAAAATCAGATAATACTATTTTTAATGGCTTTAGAAAATTAAAACCTGAGAGTGAATGGGAATGGGTTGAAATGCATTTACCAGGAACAAGAAAAGATGAAGATTTACTTTACAGAAATTTTTTTGGTAAAAAAATAAAAGCACCAGAAGGAAGAAGATGGGCTTTAAGTCAAGAAGCTTTAGATGATGCAATATCAAAAGGGCTAGTAAAAATTGATGAACAAACTGGAATGCCAAAATTTCTTACCAAATGGGAAACAATTGGTTCTAATTGGACAGATATTTCTGGATATTCTCCAACTCATGGATTTACTACAGAAAATTCAGAAGAATTATTACAAAGAGTAATAGAATCAACTTCTAAAAAAGGCGATTTTGTTTTTGATTTCTTCCTTGGCTCCGGAACAACAACCGCAGTAGCTCATAAACTTGGCAGAAAATGGATTGGCGTGGAGATGGGAGAACATTTTTACACAGTGGTTTTGCCAAGAATGAAAAAGGTTTTATCTTATGATAAATCTGGAATTTCAAAAGAAGTAAGAGAATATCAAGGCGGCGGATTTTTTAAATACTATGAACTTGAACAATATGAAGAAACACTTGCAAATGCTGTTTATGAAGATTCTGGTTTATTAGATTCTGCCAATAAATCACCTTATGAACAATATGTTTTTCTAAAAGATGAAAAGATGTTAAAAGCATTAGAAATTGATTATGAAAATAAGAAAATAAAAATTGCTCTCGATAAACTCTATAAAAACATAGATATCGCTGAAACAATTTCTAACCTAACCGGAAAATGGATTAAAAAAATCAAAAAAGACGAGATAGAATTTGCTGACGGAACAAAGATAAATCCCAACGATCTCGACTATAAACTAATTAAACCCTTAATCTGGTGGGAGTGAAATATGAAAATAGATAAAATAATACTTGAAAATTTTAGAATTTTTAAAGAAAGACAAGAAGTAAAGTTGGGAAATTTCACAGTATTTATAGGAAAGAATGATCAAGGAAAATCATCAATTCTTGAAGCAATTGATATTTTTATTAATGACGGAAAAGGAATTGTTAAAATAGATTCTGGTGATTTAAACGTAACAGCCAAAAATAGTGGAATAGATGAATTTAGGATAGGAATTGTTTTTACTGATTTCCCTGAAGAAGTAATCATCGATGCAACGAACAAGACTAATCTTAAGGATGAATATTTATTAAATAAAGATGGAAAATTAGAAATTTGGAAAACCTTTAAAAATGAAAAATTAAAGCAAACAACTATAAAATGTTATCATCCTGCAAATGATGATAATATAAATGATTTGTTAAGGAAAAAAATTAGTGACTTAAAGAAAATAGCTGAAAATAAAAAAATTCACTGTAATGACAAACGAAAATCTGCATCTCTTAGAAAAGCTATTAGAGATTCTTACGGTGATAATTTAGTTTTTAAAGAAATAGAGTTAATAGTTGATGCTGAAGACGCTAAAAAAATATGGGAACAATTGATAAACTATTTACCAATCTATGCATTATTTCATGCAGATAGAAAAAATCAAGATTCGGATTCTGAAATACAAGATCCATTAAAGATTTCAATTGAACAAATCTTTAAGAAAGAAGAAATACAAAACAAACTTAATGATATTGCACAAGAAATCGAAAAAGAAATTGAAGATATTGCTAAAAGTACTTTATCAAAATTTAAAGATATTTCAAAACAAGAAACACAAATTAAACCCAATATTCCTGAAGTTGCTTCATTAAAATGGAAAGACGTTTATAAGAATATTGGATTTAATACAGAAAATGATGTCCCATTAAACAAAAGGGGAAGTGGATTTAGAAGGTTAATGCTATTAAGTTTCTTTTTAGCCGAAGCTGAAAAACAAAAAAATGAGAATAAAGTTCATACTATTTATGCAATAGAAGAACCAGAAACTTCTCTTCATCCAGATTTACAAAAAGTACTATTGAATAATTTATTTGAATTATCTGAAAAAAATAATTATCAGATTTTAATAACGACTCATAGTCCACAGTTTGTGAGATTATTACCTATTGATTCTATCCGGTATGTAGAAAACGGTAAAGTTGAAAGTCTTAGCAATGATATAATTAATAAAATAATTGAAAATTTAGGTGTATTGCCTAACATAGGTAAAGTTTTATGGTGCGCTGAAGGCAAAAATGATGAACAATTCCTTAGAAATATAAATAAAAACATACCTGAATTAAAGGAAATTGTAGATATTGAAGAAAAAATCAAATCAGGCTTGCTTGCTTTTCATTTAATGCAAGGTTCCAATTGTGGAGATTATATTGATAGATATATTACAAAAAATACAAATGTAATTGAATTTCACCTCTATGATAAAGACAAGAATGAAAAATATAAATCTGAAATAGATAAAGTTAAGAATAGAGTAGATGGTTCAACAGGTATTCTTACAAAAAAGCGAGAGATTGAAAATTATATCCCTAAAACGTTAATTGAAAAACATTTTAAGATATCTTTGGATAGTATCACAAACTGGGATGAAGAAGATATACCTAAGATTGTATCAGCTAGAACTAATAATAAAGAAAATGATGTTAAAAAAATATTATGTGGAGAAATATCTCAAAAAATTACAAAAAAAGATTTGGAGAAAGTCAATGCATGGGAAGAAGTTAAAAATTGGTTTGAAGAAGTTAAAAAAATGATAGACAAATGTATAAAAATAGACCAATATTTTTGTTAAATTTATTTCAATTGGAGTGAATTTATGTTAAAATTAAGAGGGCTATATTATATTACACATATTGATAATCTTCCTTCAATTTTAGAAAAAGGTATTTTATCACATAATAAAATAATAGAAGAAAATATTAAATTTACACCTATTTATGATGCAGATATTGTTGCTACAAGGAAAGAAAAAAAAGTTATAGAAGGAAAAAATTTATGGGATTTTGTTAATTTATATTTTCAACCTCGAAATGCTATGCTTTATAGGGTAGTATTTTTTGGTAATGTTAGCAAAGAAGATATAATAATTATTGGCTTAAAAAGTAGCATTTTGGAAAATAAAAATACTTTTATTACTACAGGAAATGCAGCAAGCCCTCAAACAGAATTTATTAGTTCTAATGTATCTAATATAAAAGAATATCTTAAAAATATTCGTGAAAAAACAGACAAAGAATGGTGGTCATCTACAGATGGTTCTAAACGCGAAATAATGGCAGAATGTCTTATTCCTGAAAAAGTAGGACCTGAGTATATTAGCGAAATTTATGTTTCTAATGATATAGCCTTAAATAAGGTTAAAAAAATAACTGGCGAAAAATTTTCTGTTATACCAGAACCTGAGATGTTTTTTCTTCCAAATAGAAAAATTAATCTCACAGAAAATTTATCTCTCATTGAAGGGGATATGTTTTTTTCAAGAATGCAAACACTTACTATAAGTGTTAATACTATGGGGATAATGGGAAGAGGACTTGCCGCAAGAGCTAAATATCAATTTCCTGATGTATATGTAAAATATCAGGATTTATGTAGGAATAAAACATTAAAAATGGGTAAACCTTATCTTTATAAAAGAGAAGAATCATTAGATTTTATATTTGCTGATGAAGCTGAAAAATTAACAGATTTGAATTTAAAAACCTGGTTTTTACTTTTTCCAACAAAAACTGACTGGAGAAAGCCAGCAGATTTAAAAGGTATAGAAGAAGGTTTAATGTGGCTTGTTTCTAAATATAAGGAAGAAGGGATAAAATCATTAGCAATACCAGCATTAGGATGTGGACTTGGTTGGTTACCATGGGGAAAAGTAGGACCTATACTTTGCAATTATTTAAGTCAATTAACTATTCCTGTAAATTTATATCTACCTTTAGAAAGTAAAATTCCTGAAGAACAATTGAAAACAGATTTTCTTATTCGGAAATAGATAATGAAATTATATTTACAAGATATTGTGGAAAACTTATCTTTAGAAAACTTGCCAGAGAAGTGGCAAGTATTTGAATTTATGTATGAAACAAAAATTTAAAACAGGTAAAATAGTAATTTATAAGTCCAAAGAAGGACCAAAACTAAAAGTGCGTTTAGAAGAGGAAACGGTATGGTTAACACAAAAGCAAATGGCTTTACTATTTGATAAAAGTGTTTCTACTATAAATGAGCATATAAGGAATATCTATAAAGAAGGAGAATTAAAGGAGGAATCAACTATTCGGAAATTCCGAATAGTTCAAAATGAAGGTGAAAGACGAGTTGAAAGAGATATAGATTTTTATAACCTTGATGTCATTATTTCAGTTGGATATCGGGTTAAATCTTTTAATGGAACCCAATTCCGTATCTGGGCAACTAAAATTCTTAAAGAACATCTAATTAAGGGTTATACAATCAATGAAAAACGACTTTTACAATCTAAAAATCATTTGCAAGAGTTACAAAACACTATCTTGTTTTTACAGGAAAAATCTAAACACAAACTTTTATCTGGGCAAGAGCAAGAAATTTTAGGTTTACTTGCGAACTACTCAAAAACACTCACTCTTCTTGAAGAATATGATAAAGAAAAGTTATCGATGATAAAAAAAACAAAAGATAAGTTTGTTTTGAAATATGAAAACGCTATTAAAGTTATTCAAGAAATAAAGAAAGAGTTGATTGTTAAAGGAGAAGCAAGCGATTTATTCGGACAAGAGAATGACAAAAAATTTCAGGCGATTTTAGGTAGTATTTATCAAACTTTTGACAAAAAAGAATTATATCCATCGTTGGAAGAAAAAGCAGCTCATCTTTTATATTTTATCGTCAAAGACCATCCTTTCATAGACGGCAATAAGAGAATTGCTTCGTTTTTGTTTATTTATTTACTTGATAAAAATGATTTTCTTTATCGAAAAAACGGGGAGAAAAAAATCAATGATAATGCTTTAACTGCTTTGACTCTTCTAATTGCGGTCAGTAGTCTGAAAGAAAAAGATAAGTTAATTAAAATCATTACTAACTTGGTGGCGATATGAAATTATATTTACAAGATATTGTTGAAAATTTATCTTTAGAAAAATTGCCTGCGGAATGGCAAGGTGTTGATTTTGCTCGATTTTCAAAAGATAAAATACTTTTTGATTATCAGCAAAAATCTCTACAAAATGCATTAAAAGGATTGTATCTTTACTTTGAAGAATACAAAGAAGACAAATCAAAATTTTTTAAACATTACCAAAACAACGGGCTTTTAGAAGATCTTGATTACAATATAAAAGAAAGTAAGACGATAAAGTATCTTAAAGATTATGATAAGGATTATCCTATTAAAGATGGTAAAATTTCTTTTGAATGGTTTATTAATAGAATGAGTTTCTGGATGGCTACTGGTTCTGGGAAAACAATTGTAATTGTAAAATTGTTAGAAATTTTAGGTTATTTAATTAAAAACAAAAAAATCCCAGAAAAAGAAATACTTTTCTTGACATACAGAGAAGATTTAATAGAGCAGTTTAAAAGGCATATAGATGAATTTAATAGTTATGGTAATGAAATTAGGATTAATCTGATTAATTTAAAAGATTATGAATTAAGCAAGTTTAACCAGTGTTTTAAATTTTCAAATGAAGTGGATGTTTATTATTATAGAAGTGATTTAATATCTGATGAGCAAAAAGACAAAATTGTAAACTTTAAAAATTATGATAATAACGGAAATTGGTATATACTTTTAGATGAAGCGCATAAAGGAGATAAAGAAGATAGTAAAAGACAGATTTTTTATTCTATTTTAAGCCGAAATGGATTTCTTTTTAATTTCTCTGCCACATTTACAGATGAACGAGATTATGCAACTTGTGTTTATAATTTTAATCTTGCTCAGTTTGTTGAAAAAGGCTATGGAAAACACATCTATATATCCAAGCAAAGTATAAAAGAATTGGAAAACAAGGGCGAGGTTTTGGAAAGTGAAAAACAAAAAATTTTGCTTAAAATACTTATTTTACAAACTGCAATAAATATACAGTATGAAAAAATTAAAAAAATAAGCAAAGATTTATATCATAAACCATTGCTTTTGACACTTGTAAATTCAGTAAACACAGATGATTCAGATCTTGAATTGTTTTTCAAAGAATTAGAAAAAATTGGGAATTGCAAAGATAAAAGTAATTATTCCATTTTGATAGATAATGCTAAAGATGAAATTATCAAAGAGTTATTATCAGAGAATTCATTACTTGAGTTTGAAGAATCTAAAGTTAATCAAAAAATTACCGATGTTATAAAAAATGTGAATTTGAATGATATACTTAAGTATGTTTATAATTCTGATAAACCGGGGAAAATTGAAGTTTTAAAAATACCATCAAATAAACAAGAACTTATTTTTAAACTTACTACTTCTGAAAGACCATTTGCATTGATGAAAATTGGCGATATTACAGAGTGGATAAAAACTAAACTTACAGGGTATGAGATAAATGAAAAATTTGATAATGAAAGTTTATTTTCAAATATTAACGAAAATGATGATATAAACATTCTCATGGGTTCAAGGTCTTTTTATGAAGGATGGGATAGTAATAGACCAAATGTATTACTTTTTATAAATATCGGAAAAGGTAGTGATGCAAGAAAATTTGTTTTACAATCAGTAGGAAGAGGTGTAAGAATAGAACCGCTTCCAAATAAAAGAAAAAGAATTAAGTTTTTATATGACAATAAAGAAGTTGATGAAAGTATTTTTGGTTCAATAAAAGCTGACATTGAAGCACTTGAGACATTATTTGTTTTTGGAACAAAGGCAGAAAACCTTAAAGAAGTGATAGATACATTAAAGCAAGAAAAAACAGATGAGATTATTGGAAATTTATTTGAAATTAATCCAGACACAAAAAATAAGGAACTTTTGATACCTAAATACAGGGATTCTGCAAAACTTATTGTGGAAGAAAAAGAAGTTGTAAAATTTTTAATCCATCCAGATGATTATGAAACTGCAAAAAATTATTTTAATTATATAAGGGACAAAATTGCTTTACTTAAGTTTGATTGTGATATAAGAATATTATCAGAAATAAAAAATGGGTTTAATGGAGGAAAAAATAAGTTTTTTAATTTAACAAAAGAAGAAGCAAAAATTAATAACCCAGAATTTATATTAAAAAGAATATTTACTCATTTCAAAAACAAAATTGAAGAATTTGATTCTTTTAAGAAACTTGAAAAAGAAATCATACACTTTGAAAATATATCTGTTAATGATATAAAAATAGACGACTTAAAAGAAAAAATAAATTTAGTTAAGAAAATAAAAAATAAAGAGTCAAAAAAAGATGAGCTAAAAAGAAAATTAAAGGAAGGAGTTATTTCTGTTGAAGATTATACTACACAAATTTAAGATATAGCAAAGATATCTGAGGTTCAAGATATATCCTTAGGAAATGAAAAATTAAAAGTTAAATATATTCAAAATCATTATTATTTACCACTCATAATGGCAGAACAAGAAAAAATAGATTTTATAAAGCACATAATAAAACACAAAAGCGAGATAAATTTTATAAATGAACTTGATGACTATTTAAAGAATAAGAATAATTTTTTTACTAAATTTGATTGGTGGTTTTTCTCAAAAGTTGATGAAACATTAGATGAAGTATATATTCCATATTACAATCCTAAAACTAATAAAATAGATAAATTTAAGCCGGATTTTATTTTCTGGTTAAAAAGGGTAATAATTACACAATACTATTTGTTGATCCAAAAGGAACTGAGCATACAGATGCTTATAGAAAAATAGATGGCTTTAAAAGAATTTTTACTAAAGATAAATACACACATAACAACCTAAATATAAATGTTAGACTTCTATTATACACCTCAGACATCTCAAAAGTAGAAGATAAATACAAAGATTTCTGGATTGATAAAATAGATTCATTAGAAAAAATTCTAAATTAATTTTAAAAATTTCATAATCTTAAATTTTGTATAATTTTTTTATGATAAAACACAAAGTTGCTGTGTATCCTGGAAGTTTTGATCCTTTAACATTTGGACATATTGATATAATAGAAAGAGCACTTGAGATATTTGATGAAGTAATTGTAAGCATTTTTGTAAACCCAAATAAAAAACCACTTTTTACACTTGAAGAAAGAATTGATATACTAAAAAATGTTTTAAAAGATTATTCTGGAGTTAAAATTGATAATTTTAGTGGTCTTCTTACAGATTATCTTAGAGAAAAGAAAATAAAGGTTGTAATAAGAGGACTTAGAGCTGTATCTGATCTTGAGTATGAGTTTCAATATGCTAATGCAAATAGAACCCTATATCCCGAAATTGAAACGGTATTTTTTATGCCAAGACTTAGATACTCATATTTATCATCCAGTGTTGTGAGAGAAATTGCAAGATTTGGTGGTGATGTTTCAAAAATGGTTCCACAATATGTAGTTGAAAAAATAAAAAATAAATATACAAACAAATGAACGAACCAATTATCTGGATAACCATATTTGCCTTAACCTCGCTTATAATAAACACTATTGGAATATACGCTGTTTATAAAAAAAATAACTGGAACGAAAATACAAAGAAGTATTTTCTATGTTTTGCAGCAGGAGTTTTGATAACGACACCACTTGTCATAATTCTTCCTCACTCAATAGAACACTCAGAAAATAGCGGACTTTTTTCGCTTTTTGGCTTTCTTTTTATGTTTGTTATAAGCAAAATTTTAAGAACTCATTTTGATAATAAAGAAATAGCTTTTGGAATTACTGCAGCAATTGCGATGGGAATTCATTCTTTAATAGATGGAATAATATATTCGGTTACTTTTAAAATCACCCTTTTTGCTGGAATTGCTTCAGGAATTGGTATTGTTGCACATAAATTTGCTGATGGTGTTTTAACATATACATTTTTAATAAAAGGAAACATAGAAAAAAAGAAAGCATTTTTATACGCTTTTATACTTGCCGGAGTTATGACACCACTTGGAGCATTTATAACATATCCTTTCGTAAGAAATATTGATGAAAAAATGCTTTCACTCTTAAGCGGATTTGTAAGTGGAGTTCTTCTATATACCTCTGCTTCTCATTTAATACCAGAGGCAAGAGAAAACGAACATAAACACTCATCAATATATTTTATCTCAGGAATCATTTTTGCCTTATTAATGAGCATATTTCATAAACACTAATAGTAATATGATCTGTCCAAACTGTAAAAATGAAAATCCAGAAAATCTAACTCACTGCCAGATATGTGGGTATAGTTTAATTGAAGAAAAAAATAAAAATAATAATAACTTTGTCTATGCTGGTTTTTGGAGAAGATTTTTTGCTTTAATTATTGATAATATAAGCATTTTTCTTATATCACTACCACTTCTTTTTTTGGAAATTTTTAAAATAACTGGCTTTATATTTGGTTGGTTTCTTTTAAATTATTTTTATTTTTCACTTTTTGAAAGTTCCAAAAAGAAAGCAACACTTGGTAAAATGGCTTTAGGTATAATTGTAACTGATATAAACGGAGAAAAAATCTCTTTTAAAAAAGCATCCGCAAGATACCTTTTAAAATTTCTATCAGCATCAATACTTTTTATAGGTTTTATAATTGCAGCCTTTACTTCCAAAAAACAAGCCCTTCACGATATAATCGCAGAAACACTGGTGATAAAAAAATAGAGGATCAGAGGATCGCATTGGATCATAATTTTTGTCCCTAAAGATAATTTGGATAGTTCAAAATTATGTCCCTAAAAATATTTCAATTATTCAAAATACTAAATCTCCCTTTATTTTCTTCCCCCTTTGATAAAGGGGGAAGTAGGGGGATTTTAAATAGGGGGGATTTAATTTATTTTTATTTTATTTCAGGGAAAAATTTATAGAAAAACTTATGAGAGTAAAAGAAAATATTAAAATTGATAATAGTTTATGCATAAATTTTGGGGACATCTTTTTAGAACGATTATTACTTTAGGGACATCAAATTTTGAACTAACACCCCTTTTATTGAGATAACTGTGTGTTTGATTTTGGGCTTCTTTTTTGATTTAGATTTTTTTAATGCTTCTTCAACCATTTTAACAAGTCCAAAACAACAAGGAACTTCCATAGTAACTATCTCTATACTTTTAACTTTTGAATCATCTATAAGTGAAATAAATTTATCAACATAAACATCAGTATTAGAATCAAGTTTTGGACAGCATATAACAACTGATCTTCCTTTTATAAAATCTCTGTGAAAATCGCCATATGAAAAAGCACAACAATCAGCAGCAATAAGAAGATTTGAGTTTTTAAAATAATCAGAAGAAGGATTTATAAGATGGCCTTGTATTGGCCATTGCCTTAACTCTGATTTTATTTTAAACGAATTATCTTGATTTTCATCAACTTCAATACTAATCTCCATTGAACCAGGACATCTACAAAAATTTTCTTTTTTTGAAATTTCTTTTTCATTTATATTTATTTTCTTTTTCTTTAAAAAATTGATTGCTTCTTTATAATACTTTGTCTGTCCGTTCTTTTTTAAATGTTTTAAATGAGCAATTATTGCATTTTTACCATATTTGATTATGTTTTTTAATGACTCAATTTCATTATATGGTTTTGCTTCCCTTTCTTCAATTACAATTGCGCCATATGGACATTCTTTTATACAAGCCCCAAGCCCATCACAAAAAATCTCATTTACAAGCCTTGCTTTACCATCTATTATCTGAATTGCTCCCTCAGCGCAAGAATCTGCGCATATTCCACAACCAACACATTTTTCATCTATTATTTTTATTATCTTTCTTTTTTTCATACTATCTCCATAAATCAATAAGTTTTATTTTTGAAAGTTCTTCTACAAATCTATTTTCAATCTCATAGATCTTCACTTTTAAATGGCATTTTGAAAAATTTGAGCATATCCTGTTTTTAAAAGGACAATCTCCACGCCTCATCTTAGGAGTAAAAATCTTTTCTATCATATAAAGGGTAATATCTTTAAAAGGAATATTTAGTTCAAAACCACCGCCTTTACCTTTATATGATTTTAAAATTCCATTTTTGCTAAGAGCTTGGAGAATCTTTCTTAAAAAAGGTCTTGGAAGATCTATCTCATTGTAAATCTCAAAGCTTGATGCCATCCCGCCTTTTGAATTTATAAAATAAAGCGCTCTTATTGCATAATCTGTTTCTTTTTTAATTATTCTCATAATTAAATGATACCAAATAAGTATCTTTAAAATCAATAACTTCCAGGATGTCTAAGTTTTTCTTTATTTTGGTAAAGAATTCTATACTCATCAATACTTATATTATTGTTCCATAGATTTTTTCTCAAACCAAAAAACTTTATAAAAGAAAAAACAAGAATTATAAAAACTCCAACATAAAAAGGATTTATCTTTTTCTTTCCATAAATAGATCTTATATCAAGAGTATTATTTATTGGACATAATGAAACACATAAAATACAAAAAGAACAATCATCGCTAAAAACTTGATTTTTATTATCAACCTCTATCTTATGTGGGCAGTTTAGAGAACATTTAGAACAATTTATACAGGTTTTTTTGTTTCTCTTAATTCTAAAAGGGGATATAAGTGAAATTATAAACAACATTGCCCCATAAGGACATAGATATCTGCACCAAAAGAAATTAAAAATAAAACTAAGAATAAAAAGAATAATGATTATAAAAAGAGCTGTTTTTGATATGTCTGCAAAGAAGTAAAACATTTTTATATCTGCTATTTTATTATAATCTGAATCAAGAAATTCTTTTAAAGATAAGATATCCATAGCAAAAAAAATTATATATACAAAGAAAACTAAAATTAGATATTTAAAACTTCTCATTATATAATCAAGAATTTTTAGAATTTTAAAATCCTTTTTAAAAATAAATCTTCTTAAAATAACAAGAACTTCACTCAAAAAACCAAAAGGACAAACCCATCCACAAAATGATTTTGGGAAAATAAAAGAAATTGTAAAAACTCCTATCAAAAACAACAATCCTGCTGGATGTGCCATATGTATCTCACCGGTATTTATAAAATATCTCAGATTCATAAGCGAAGATATTGGAAGATATGCTTCAACTCCGGCAGGTCTTGGATATGGATTTTTAAGATAAAGCGTCTTTAAGAAATAATAAAACTCAATTCCAGCCCATATAGACAAAATAACAAACAAAAGGTTTATTATTATCCTAAATTTCTGAATTTTATTATTATAACAAGAAAAAACATTTTGGATCATAAAATGAAGTTAAGATAAAAACTTTGAAACTAATCCTCTAAATTTATATCAAAGCCAATTTCATTTAGTTTTTCTTTCATCTTCTTTTTATCAATTTTTAAAAACTCAATTCCTTTTTTTAATTTCATAGTCTTTGCATGTGTATTTCTCATAATCGGATTTTTTACACCTTCAAACCCAAGAGAATATAAAACATCTTCTAACTCTGGGTATTTTTCAAGTGTTTCATAGAGTGTCCAGTTTATATCTATCTTTTTCATACAAGCCTCTTTTCACCTTCTATTTTCTTTATATCAGTAATATCCTGCGTGACTTCTAAAACACCAAGGAAATTATCAAACTCATCAAAGACGCCAAAATATCTTATATAAATCAATCTTCCTTTTATATTAAGCCAGAAATCATGTGATTTAACTCTTTTGTTTTTAAGGTCATCTATGACTTTTTTAACAGCATCTAAACTCTGGGGCGGGTGACAATTCTTAACATCCCTTCCTATAACGGAAGGTGTTCTTAAAAAAACTCTTTCTTTTGAATCAGAGTAATACTTTACAATCTCATCCTTATCAACAAAAGTTATATCAAAAGGAAGTGAATTTAAAATATATTTTAGTTCATCTAATTTTAATCTTCCGGTTGGAAAAATAACATAACCATCTTTATACTCAACTTTTGATGTTTTTTTAATTATATCCTTTGCTTCAAATGCTTCCTTAGGTGGCTCTATAAAAACAAAGCCCGCTACTGACATTTGTTTAAATATCTCAATCCAATCCTCATTTTTAAGTTTCTCAAGCGAAGTTGGAAAAAGTATATTTTCTTCTTTAAATATCATTCCATCTATCTCATCTATTAATGGGATTAAATACTTGTCAATCCATTCTTTTGTTTGAGAAAAATTATTTATTGCATTTTTTAACAAATCTCTTATTTCATTATCCTTTCCCCACATAACCTTTGAAGGGCCAAAAAATCCCTGCCTTTCAAGATAAGGGAAAAGAATTTGCTCTTTTTTATCATAATGAAGTTTTATACTTATAAGTTCATTAAGCAATCTTTTGATCTCATTAAAATTATTTTCCTTAATCGCTTTTCTTATAATTTTTGTTCTTTTTTCTATTTCTCTATTTTCCGCTTTAAATAAATTTAGAGGATGAGAAGGATTTGAAACATCAGAAATCTTATTTTCAAACATTCCTTCAAATAAAAGCGCATGGACATTACAAAATCTCTTTATCTCATCAGGGCTTATTCCCTCGTTTATCAATTCCTGCTCTATTTCAAATAATTCTTTCGATTCTATATTCCCTATTTTTGAAACAATCTCTTTTTTTGCATCCTCAAAACTCATACCAGAGTTTAACTTTTTTAAAATATCCTTTATAAATTCCTTTTTATTTATACCACCCATCATACCTCCTTTAAACAATCATATAAAAACTTATAAAACTTGACATCCATACAAATAAATGATACAATTTTAGTATCATTAAAGTCAAGTTCTCTAAACTAAAAATTAAAAGGAGGAAAAATGAAAAATAAAAAAGAGGAAATGTTTTGCTTTCAATGCGAACAAGCAAAAGGAGGACAAGGATGCGATACTGTGGGAGTTTGTGGAAAAGATCCAATAACAGCAATGATGCAGGATATTCTTATTTATCAAGTTGAGGGAATATCCTATCTTGAAAATAAACTTAGAAAAAAAGGAAAAAGAAATACAGAAGTAGATAAATATGTTATTGAATCATTGTTTACAACCGTAACTAATGTAAATTTTGATGCTGAAACAGTAAAACAGATTATATATAGTGGCCAGAAAATTAAAGAAAAACTATTTTCAGAGTATAAAAAAATCTATGGTGAAAAAGATCTTATTCCAAATGTTTTATGGCAGCCACCTCAAAAAACATCTGATTTTATAGAATTTGCATCAAAAATATCAATAAAAGAATCTTACAAAAAATATGGAGATGATATTGCTTCACTTAGAGAACTTCTTTTATACGGTCTTAAAGGAATGGCAGCGTATGCAGATCATGCAATGATACTTGGAAAAACTGATGATAAGGTTTTTGATTTCTTTCATGAAGCACTTTCATATCTCACAAATGAAAAATATGATATAAACGAATTGATAAATTATAATATGAGATGCGGAGAAGTTAATCTGAGAGTAATGGAACTCCTTGATGAGGCACACACATCAACCTATGGACATCCAGTTCCCACTAAAGTAAGAATTACACCTGTTAAAGGTAAAGCCATTCTTGTGTCTGGTCATGACTTAAAAGACCTTGAAGAATTACTTAAACAGACAGAAGGAAAGGGAATAAATATATACACTCACGGCGAGATGCTTCCAGCTCATGGATATCCTGGACTTAAAAAATATAAACATCTTGTTGGAAATTATGGCGGCGCATGGCAGGATCAACAAAAAGAATTTGCAAAATTCTCTGGTGCAATACTTATGACAACAAACTGCATTCAAGAGCCAAAAGGATACTCTGATAGAATATTTACATCAGGGCTTGTTCAATGGCCTGGTGTAAAACACATCTCAAATAGAGATTTTTCACCAGTAATAGAAGCAGCATTAAAAGAGAAAGGGTTTGAAAAAGATGATGAGGAAAAGTATATAACAGTTGGTTTTGCAAGAAATGCCGTTTTAAGCGTGGCAAATACAATTATAGATTATGTTAAAAAAGGAAAGATAAAACATTTCTTTGTGGTCGGCGGTTGCGATGGAGCAAAGCCAGGCAGAAATTACTACACAGAGTTTGTTGAAAAGACACCAAAAGACACTCTTGTATTAACACTTGCTTGTGGAAAATATAGATTCAACAAAATGGATCTTAATGAGATAGATGGCATTCCAAGATTATTGGATATTGGTCAGTGTAATGACGCATACTCAGCAATACAGATTGCACTTGCACTTTCAAAAGCTTTTAACAAACCAGTAAATGAACTTCCGCTCTCGCTTGTTCTTTCCTGGTATGAACAAAAAGCTGTCTGCATATTTTTAACGCTTCTATATTTAGGAATAAAAAACATAAGACTTGGACCAAGCCTTCCGGCATTTATAAGTCCAAATGTATTAAATGTTCTTGTTGAAAAATTCAACATTATGCCAATAACGACACCAGAAAAAGACCTTGAAAAAATACTTGTAAAAACCTAAAACTAAAAAAATTCTTCTCCCGACGTATCGTCGGGGGAGGATAAATTAAAGGAGAGAAAATGAAAAAGCAAAAACTAAAGGAAATAAAACAAAAACTAAAAGAAATAATAAAATATCAGAAAGATACAATATCAAGCAATACATTAATAAATAAAAAAGCAGGAACCATAACACTTTTTGCATTTGACAAAAATCAAGTTATAAGTCCTCATAAGGCACCTTTTGACGCTATGGTATATTTAATAGAAGGAAAAGCAATTATAAAAATAGGCAATAATAATTACAATCTTGAAAAAGGTGATTTTATAATAATGCCAGCAAATATAGAACACTCATTAAAAGCAATAACAAAATTTAAGATGCTTCTTGTAATGATTAAAAACTAAAATAGATGAGATAGAAGTAGTAGAAGCAATGAATGATATAGATGATATGGAAGAGATAGAAGATATGGAAGTAACGGAAGAAATAGATGATATAGATAGTAGATGGGAAATGGATGATTAGTCTTAAAGGAAAATACCTTATTAATCTAATTCTCTAATCATCCAATCCTCTAGTCTTCTACCGATTTGTTCTAGCAAACACTAAACATTAAATCTAAAAAAGCAGATATCTCCATCTTTAATTTCGTAATCTTTTCCTTCAAGGCGAATAAGCCCTTTTTCTCTAAGTATTTTTTCATCACGATATTTTGCAATATCATAAAAAGAATAAACCTCAGCCCTTATAAATCCTCTTTCAAAATCGGAGTGAATCTTTCCTGCCGCCTGAGGAGCCTTTGTCCCTCTTTTAATACTCCAGGCTCTCACCTCATCAGTAGATCCAACAGTAAAAAATGTTATAAGATCTAAAAGTTTTGTTCCAGCAATTATTATTTTTTCAAGTCCAGAGTACTCCTCACCAATATCTTTTAAAAATTCTTTTCTCTCATTTTCAGGAAGTTTAACAATTTCAGATTCTATTTTTGCTGATATCTTTATAACCTCTATATTTTTATTTGAAGCATAATCATAAAGATTCTTAAGAATTTCTTCATAAGGATTTTCATTGGTATTTGCAACATAAAGCATAGGTTTTGATGTTAAAAGATTAAATTCTTTCATCTCATCAATCTTAAGACCGCTTAAAATAGCCATTTTCCCATCTGAAAGTGTTTTTTTAAGTATTTCAAGTTTTTCAAGTTTTTGTTTTGCTTCTTTATCACCACTTCTTGCAGCACCCAAGTTTTTATCAATCATTTTATTCACACTTTCAAGGTCACTTAAAATTAACTCAAGTTCTATAACCTCAATATCTCTTATAGGATCAACATCACCAAGAACATGAACAACATCAGGATCCCTAAAACATCTAACAACTTGAATTATAGCATCAACTTCCCTTATATTTGCAAGAAATTTATTGCCAAGTCCTTCACCTTTTGATGCTCCCTTAACAAGACCTGCAATATCGACAAATTTTATATATGAGTATGTCTTTTTTGGTGGTTTAAAAATATCAAATAAAATATCAAGCCTTCTATCAGGAACGCTTACAACCCCAACATTTGGATCTATTGTAGTAAAAGGATAATTTGAACTCGCAGCACCAGCATCAGTTAAAGCATTAAAAAGCGTAGATTTTCCAACATTTGGAAGTCCTACAATTCCTATTTCCATAAAACCTCTCTTTTAAAAAGTGAAAAGTAAAAAGTGAAAAAGTGAGAAGTAAAAAAGTAAAAAGTTATAAAAAAATCTTCCTTTATTAAAATGGGAAATAGAGGGATTTACTTCCTACTTTTTCAGTGAACATCATTTAACCATATTTTTGTAAACAGAACCATCTGAATCTCTAATTTCTATTGCGCCAACTGTTTTTTTAAAAAATTCAACTGGTCCTGCCCATCCTATAATAGCATAGCCATAACCATCAAAATACATTTGTTTAAGCGTTTTTACAAGAAGTGCTTTTCCAACACCAGTTTTTCTTTCACTCTCAAGAACTCCTATTGGCCCAAAAAAACCTTTAGAAGTGGAATCATAGCAAGAAAAACCTATTATTGAATTATTTTTAATAGCTATAAAACAAGTTGGCGGAGTTTTAGACATTGCAACATCACACTCGCTTGCCCATCCTCTTGAAAAGTTTTTCTCAACCCACTCAACAATAACTTTTTTCTCAGGTCCAATAGGTCTTTTTATTACAACAGAAGGATCTTTTAAAAAAGAAAACTCATCAAGTTTAACTATATCGTAGAGTTTTACAAGAAGATCCATCACTTACCTTCCGATTTTACATTAACAGATTTATCATCTATGCCAAGCGAAAGATCTTTTTCTTTAGATGCTGTTGTTGTTGATTTTTTCACTTTGTTGGATGGAATAACTGGATTTCCTTTTTCATCGAATTTATATATCTCATTACTCTTTTTTTGAAATTTATATTTAGAAGATTTATCATTCTTTTTTGCTGGTTTTTTTTGTGTTTTGCCATTTTTATTAGAACTATCTTTTTTTTGAGCAAATTTGTTTTTTGCTTTACCTGATTTATTGTTAGATTCCTTTTTACTTCCTTTCTTATTATCTTTGGTTCCTTTTTTATCATTTTTTACGGTATCACTTAATTTTTTTTGAGTTTGTTTTGTTTCTTTTGTATCTTTTAGATCACTTAAATTTATTGGCTGTTGCGAAAAAGAAAAAGAGATAATACAAAAAATCAAAGCAAAAATAATTGAAAGCATTCTCATAAATTCCTCCTATAAAATATTTTATCAAAATAAAAATAAGCTTAACCTAAATTTTTAAATGCTGCTTTTACAACAGCATTTAAAAGAAGAGCAAGTGTAACAGGTCCAACACCACCAGGAACAGGTGTAATGGCTTTCACCTTGCTTTTTACACTATCAAAATCAACATCTCCACACATATTTCCATTCTCATCAAAATTCGTTCCTATATCAATTATAATTTGATTTTCACCTATCATATCTTCTTTAAAAAATTTTGCTTTTCCTATAGCAGTAAATATTATATCTGCCGATTTTAGATATTTATCAAGATTTTTTGTTTTTGAGTGGCATATAGTTACTGTTGCATCAAGAAGCGAAAGCATTATAGAAAGTGGTTTACCAACTATAGGCGACCGACCAACAACTACAGCGTTTTTGCCACTTAAATCTATATTGTAATATTTAACAAGTTTTATCGCTGCATTTGCTGTCTGTGGTACAAAAAACTTCTCATTTTCAATATCAGAGAATTTTCTTGTTATAAAAAGATTTCCCATATTTATTGATGAAAGGGAATCAACATCTTTTAATGGATTTAAAAGATCCCAAAAATCTTTATCATCAAATCCATCAGGAAGAGGTTTTTCAACCATTATAGCATCAACATTTTTATCATTACTTAATTTTTCAATAAGTGATAAAAAATATTTTTTATCACTTTTATTTTCAGGAGTATAAACCTTTGTTTCTATTCCAAGAGATATAGATTTTTTTATTTTAATGTTCATATAATATGAAGATGGTGAGTTTTCAAAATAATTAATTATAGAAAGAGATGGTTTTCTTCCATATTTTTTATAAAAATTTTCACTCATTAGTTTTGTTTGAGAATGTATTTCTTGAGATAGAGTTTTTCCCTCAAGAATCATAAAACCTCCTTTTAATTTTTCTTGTAGTTTTTTTGACTTTTCTATCTTTTCAATAAGTGTCCTTAAGGCAATAAATCTGTTTAAAGAAAGGCTCCTGGTGCTACCACACTTAACTGTAATATTGGTAGGAATATATCTTAAAAAAACAGTATTGTTAGTTTTATTTTTTTTCTGACCGCCTTTTCCACTTCCTTTTATAAATTTTTCTTCAATATCTGATAATTTTATTCCAAGAGTATCAATCTTTTTTTTGAGGTCTTCTATTTTCTCCCTTCTAACATCACCAAATATACTAAAAAAATTGCTTTCTTTCATTAAAGATATTATATAATTTTTATTGACTGAAGGATAAATTTATGGTATCATATAATTAAATAAAACTTTTTACTTTATTTAATAAAAGATATTTAGCAAGATTAAGAGTTGTAAAAAGAGTGTATTTGTTCTCTTTGGAAAATTAATTATTGTTAAAAGTTAATATTAATTTAAAAAATATTTAATAGAGTTATCAACAAGAAAAATATTTAAAAAATAAGTATTTTTTAACTTAACAACAACTTATCAACATTTGTTGATAACTTGTTAATAACTTTAAAATAAAAACTTATGGATATTTGGAAAGAGATTATAACAGAATTATCAGATGAATTAAAAAAAGAAGAGCTTGATATATGGTTTAATTCTGTTGAGAAAACAACTTTTGATTCTAATAATAATTTATTTATCATATATATTCCAAATACACTTTATACTCAATGGATATCAAAAAAGCAAGATAAAATAAAAAATAAGATAAAAATACTTACAGGAAAAGATGTGGATATAAAATATGAAACAGTTCTTTCTTCAACACCTCAAAAAGAGGATGAGATTACAAAACAACCAACAGAGGCACAAAATACTCAAAAATTTGAAACAAAGTTGATTCCTGATTATACCTTTGAGGATATGGTTATCTCAGATTTTAATAAATTCGCTGTAACACTCTCAAAACAAGTAATAAATGAGATTGGAAAAATTAATCCATTGTTTATTTATTCAAGACCAGGACTTGGTAAAACCCATATACTACATGCTATAGGTAATGAATTATTAAAGAAAAACTCAAATACAAAAGTTTTATATATAACAGCAGAGTATTTTGTTAATGAATACATAGATTCTATAAAACAAGGAAAAGTAGATCTCTTTAGAAGTAAATATAGAAGTCTTGATTGCCTTCTTATAGATGATATTCAGTTTATAGTTGAAAAAGGAAGAAGCGAAGAGGAATTTTTCTTTACATTTAACACACTTTTTGAAGGTAAAAAACAAATAGTTATAACATGTGATAGGCCACCAAATGATATAAATTTAAATGAAAGGCTTATATCAAGATTTAAAAGTGGTCTTGTGGCTGATATAAAACCACCAGCATACGAAGAAAGAATGGCAGTATTAAAAAAAGAAATAGAAAAAAATGGATATAATATACCTGATGAAATTCTTATATTTGTTGCACAAAATGTAAAAGATAGTATAAGAAGTTTAAAAGGATGTTTAGGTTTAATTCATCATTATTCAGTATATTCTGGTGAGTATCCAACAATAGATAGAGTAAAAGAATGGATAAAAGATTATCTTCCAGTTGATATTTCAGATGATTCTCCATATAATATAACAATAGAAGATATTCAAAAAGTTGTTGCAGAAGAATATGGAGTAAATGTGGAAGATTTAAAATCAAAACAAAGAACAGAAAGACTTGCATTTCCAAGACAAATTGCTATATATATGGCATGTGAACTTATACCATCAATGTCTTTACCTGAGATTGGAAAACATTTTAATAAGGATCACTCAACAGTAATTCATGCAAGAGACAAAATAAAACATATGTTAAACACAGATCCATTTTTTGCAGAAAGAATTAATATAATAATAAACAAGATTAAAAACAAAAATGTTAAATAGTGTTAATAAACTAATTTTATGTTGATAATGTGGAAAAAATGTTTACAAAATGTTGAAAGAAAATCAGAAACCAAATTAGAGTTATTAACATTATCAACATTTTACTCTTTATTATATTAATAGGGAGGAAAGAATGAAATTTTCTATCACACAAAAAAATCTGTTGAAATGTTTAAATATAATACAACCATCTGTAATGACAAAAGCAGGATCTCTTCCTGTATTAAATAACTTTCTTGTTAATGCAACAAAAGATGGAATATTATTTGTAGCAACAGATCTTGAGATTGCAATAAAACATACATTAAAAAACGATTTTTCTCTGGTAAATGAAGGAAATATAACTATTCCATTTAAAAAGTTTTATGATATTGTTTCAAGCATAGATTCGGAAAATGAGATAACAGTTTATATTGATGATGATAAATTATATGTAACAAGTGGAAAAATGAAGGTAAAGATTGCTACTCTTCCTGCAACTGATTATCCTGCAATACCAAGCATAAATGAAAAAGAATCATTTAAGATAAATGCAATGAGTGTTGTTGATATGATAGAAAAAACTATATTTTCTGTATCTGATGATAAAAATAGTGTTTTAAATGGTCTTTTGTGGAAAAAGGTAAAAAACAATTTTACAATTGCCGCAACTGATGGAAGAAGACTTGGAGTTGTGTGGAGGGAAATAAAAGATGGGGTTAAAAAAGATTTTGAAATTATAATGCCTTCAAGAATACTTTCTGAGGTTTCATCTTTTATAAATTCAAATTGCTCTGAGAAAGATGATGTTATTATAGATATTTCCTCTAATCAAGTTGGTTTTAGAATAGGGGATACTGATTTTATATCAAGATTTATTGAAGGAAAATTTCCAAGTTATGAGAGTATAATTCCAAAAACATTTGAATCTATAGCAAAAGTAGAATCAGATAAACTTTTAAATTCTACAAAAAGAGCAACTATATGTAGTGGTGATGTAAAATCAGGTTTTGTTAAATATACTTTTAAGAAAGATGTTTTAATAATAT
>Ga0209691_1000269_pt1 | contig 37489 bp, 36 predicted proteins | sample YNPMSBMetaG_FD_187120 | JGI IMG/M metagenome (GOLD analysis project Ga0209691, IMG submission 187120) | Anoxygenic and chlorotrophic microbial mat microbial communities from Yellowstone National Park, USA - YNP MS-B MetaG (SPAdes) (version 2) ... | reverse complement strand
GGAGAAGCCGCCCTCCGCGGAACGTGGCCGACAGGCGCAGGACGCACAGGAGAGCGGCCCAGCACTACTTCATTGATGCAAGATTATACCCTTCGCCCATCGGGCAGGGTGCATTGGGTGCATTCACAGCGAGGGGCAAAACTCTGAGTGGGCGACGGCATCGCCGTCGCCCACCCTCTGTAGAAATTCGCCTCTGCTATCGTTCGGCGTGTCATGCCGAGCGAAGCATCTAAGCGCACGCCCAACCAAAGCCACGCCTCACCCCATGTCATGCTGAATCCCGCCCGACCAAAACACCGCAAAGCCGCCAAACACCCCGTCTAATTCCCCGCATGCGAGGGAAGCCCCCTTCTGATTCCCTCGCGTCTTGGGAAACAGCAACTAGGCTGGTGTGAGTGATGTTGAGCAGCTTCCCGGCCAGCCCCTCCCCAGCCCTCCCCGTAAACGGGGAGGGAGTGTCCCCCCGCTTCCTGGGAGCCGCTGTTTCCCCTGGGCCAAATGATGGCCGCGCCATCATGAGCTGTTGCGGGGGAAGCCCCCTTCTGATTCCCCCGCGTGCGGGGGAAAGAAAGGGGGCTGTCATGCTGAGCGAAGCGAAGCATCTGAAATCCCGCCCAACCAAAACACCGCGAAGTCACCCAACCTCCTGCCTCAGCGACCCCGCAGCGCTTCAGTCCGGCGCGCAGGGGCAGTTCGCGAACCGCCTCTGCTGCGCTGCGGCAGCCTGGCAATTGATGTGCAGCACGCTCGGCAATCCCCCAAGCACTTATGGGTAATGCTAAGGGAAAGAAAGGGGGCTGTTATGCTGAGCGGCATCTGCCGGCCCGTTGCCTAGGCCACCCCGTGGCAACTTGGTTCGCTGCGCCGGTGCTCAGAACGACACGGTCGCCTGTGCCACTCCGCAGCGCTTCTTGGGGAGCAGCATCGTTGCCCCGCCCGTGAACGCACCCCCCACTCAGATCAATCACTATAATCCCGCGTATGGATTTAACCCTCGCGGTTGTCGTTTTAACGATTACTATCGCATTCGTCTTCTTCCTGGTCTGGGTGGTCGTCGTTGTGCCACAGAATCGCGCGCGCAAAACGCAGGAGCGCATCTTAGAAGAACTCAAGCTCGGTGAGCAAATCGTCACTGTGGGCGGCATCATCGGCAAGCTCACCTACTTAAATCGCGACGAGGACCTGGCGCGCATCGAGGTTGCCCCCGGTGTAGAGATTCGCATCATCCCAGCCGCCATCAGCCACCCGCTGGATTATCTGGACAGGCTGGCCCGCATGGAGCAGGCTGCCAGCCGGCCCAAAGGACAGGCGAACAAGCCGAAGAAGTGAGCGTCGGGCAATGCGCTTCGATGTGTTCACCCTCTTCCCAGCGATGTTTGCCGGCCCCTTCGATCACAGCATCGTCAAGCGCGCCAGGGATGCCGGTTTAGTCGAGGTGCACATCCACAACATCCGCGATTACGCCGAAGGCAAGCACAAGATCACCGACGACATGGCCTATGGCGGCGGCGGGGGCATGGTGATGAAGCCGGAGCCGATCTTCGCCGCGGTCGAGTCCGTCCTGGGCAACGCGCTCGCCACGACGCCGGTCATCCTGATGAGTCCCAGCGGGCGCAGATTCAACCAGGCCATCGCCAAGGCGCTGGCCCAGCATGCGCGGCTGGCGCTGATCTGCGGCCACTACGAGGGCGTGGATGAGCGGGTGCGCGAGCACCTCTGCACCGACGCGATCAGCATCGGCGACTATGTGCTCACCGGCGGCGAGCTGCCAGCGATGGTCATCATTGATGCGGTGTCGCGCCTGGTGCCTGGGGTGCTCCCGCCCGGCGTGCCGGAAGAGGATTCGCACGCCAGCGGGCTTTTGGAGTATCCGCACTACACGCGGCCGGCGGAGTTTCGCGGTTGGCGCGTGCCCGAGGTGCTGCTGAGCGGCAACCACGCAGCGATCGCCAAGTGGCGGCACGAACAAGCCGAGCGCCGCACGCGCGAGCAGCAAACAGGCAGCCGTGATTCTGGCTGTTCAGACGCCTCGCTTGCGCTCGGCGAGACAGAGGGGCGGGCATCCCCTGCCTGTGGGGGATCATAGAGGGTGTTGTGCAGCGCGAGGCGTTCTACAATTCCCGCGGATGGGGCTTGTCTTCCCTTTTACCCTGCCCGTTGCGCGGCTGGCCGTTGGCTTGATCACCAGCGCGCTGATTGGGTGGCTGGCCTACCGGCGCAGATCACTCTCGCGCAGCGGCGTGCTGGGCGCGATCCTCACCGGCACGCTGATCTTTGGGTTCGGCGGGCTGACGGCCGGCCTGTTGTTGATCGCCTTCTTTGTCTCGTCATCCGCGCTCAGCCGCTACAAAGTCAATAGCGCCCTCAAACGACTTGCCGCCGAGCAATTCGACAAGGGTGGTCAGCGCGACTTGGGTCAGGCGTTGGCCAATGGCGGCGCAGCTGCCGGCCTGGCTGTGCTGGGCTGGCTAACCCAGGATCAGCCTGCGCTTTCTGGTGCGCTGTATGCGGCGATGGTGGGCGCGCTGGCCACTGCCAACGCCGATACCTGGGCCACTGAACTGGGTGTGCTTAGCACGACATCGCCTCGCTTGATCACGCGCCTGAGCCAGCGCGTCTCCCCAGGCACCAGCGGCGGCGTTACACCGCTCGGCAGTGGCGCAGCGTTGGGGGGCGCTGCCTTCATCGCCATCGGCTACGTCGTGTTTATCTTCATCGAACAGGCCCTCAGCGGCGGGCACAGCGCGCCGAACGCGGCCTGGGCAGTGATGGTGGGCGCGACAGTGGCTGGGCTGGCCGGCGCGCTGTTCGATAGCCTGCTCGGCGCTACCGTGCAGGCCATGTACTACAGCGATCAGCGAGGAAAGGAGACCGAGAAAGCTTTTGAGCGCGACGGCACGCCCAACCGACTGATCCGCGGCTGGCCCTGGCTCAACAACGACTGGGTGAATTTTCTGGCTTCGCTCTTTGGCGCGGCAACGAGCGCGCTCTTCTTCAGCATCCTACGGGCAGGTTAAGGAGCTGCCATGATCGAGACACCGCAATGGGTTCGCCACGCCATCTTCTATCAGATCTTCCCCGACCGTTTTGCCAAAAGCGCGCGCGTCCCAAAGCCCAGCAACCTGGAACGATGGGAGGATCCGCCGACGCACTATGGCTTTAAGGGTGGCGACCTTTTAGGGATCGTTGAACGTCTGGACTACCTTCAAGACCTCGGCATCAACGCCATCTACTTGTGCCCGATCTTTCAATCCACGGCCAACCACCGCTACCATACGCACGACTACTACCGGGTGGATCCGATCCTAGGGGGTGACGCGGCCTTTCGCACCTTGCTGGATGAGGCACATCGCCGCGACATACGAATCATTATTGACGGCGTGTTCAATCACGCCAGCCGTGGCTTTTATCAATTTAACCACGCGCTGGAGAACGGCGCCGCTTCCCCATATTTGGACTGGTTCTACATCAAAGGCTTTCCTCTACATGCCTACGAAGGCAAGCCGGTGAACTACGAGGCGTGGTGGGGCATCCCCGCCCTGCCCAAGCTCAACACGTCCACGCCGGCTGTGCGCGAGTTCATCTTCGGCGTGGCCGAGCACTGGATTCGCTTCGGCGCAGATGGGTGGCGGCTGGACGTGCCAGGCGAGATAGATGACGATGAGTTCTGGCGCGAGTTCCGCCGGCGAGTCAAAGCGGTCAACCCGGACGCTTACCTGGTCGGCGAGATCTGGCATCCGGCCCACCGCTGGCTGCAGGGTGATCAATTCGACGCCGTGATGAACTACCTGTTCACCAAAGCTTGCATCGGCTTTTTTGCCGGCGCGAAGATGGATGCCCATCTGGTCTCCGGCGTAGGCTATGCGCCCGTGCCTGTCTTAGACGGGCCGGCCTTCGCCCGAGCGCTTCAGGAGCTGGTGAGCATGTACGACCGCAGCGTGCGCGATGTTCAGATGAACCTGCTGGACAGCCATGACACGGCGCGGTTTCTTTCGATCGCTGGTCAGGACGTAAGCGCGCTCAAGTTGGTCACCTTGTGTCAGATGACCTTTCCCGGCGCGCCATCAATCTACTATGGCGATGAAGTAGGCATGGTCGGTGGCAAAGACCCAGATTGCCGGCGCGCCTTCAACTGGGATGAATCGAGCTGGAATCACGATCTGCGCGATTACTTTAAGCAGTGCATCGCGTTGCGCAAGCGCTATCGCGCGCTGCGCGACGGCGAGTTCCAGGTATTGTCCGCTGCCGGCAACGTCGTGGCCTACCTGCGGAGCTGGGGAGAGGAGAAGCTGATAGTTGTGCTAAACTGCGGACCGGCTACGACGGTGGAAATTGAGGTGCGCGATATGCTGACGCAGCATGCGCGTGCTGATGTTGTGTTGGGCCGGCCCGCCGAATATCTGGCCTTCGATGGTCGCCTGCGCGGCGTGGCTATTCCAGAACACGCGGGTGTTGTCCTCCGTCTTTTGCCTGCGCAATGAATGCAGATAGCTCGTTAGCAATTCGCACGACACATAGACGCTGGGCTGTGCTTGGCAGAGCGTGACGAGCACACAGCGCGTAGGCGCGCATCGGCCAGGCTCAGCCCTGCATCAACTGGAGGTGAGCCATGGCCGAGTTGACCCGTGACAAGATTGACTCCGCTCTCAGGCGAGTGCGCGAAGCGCTCGACCGAAACAGCGTCCAAGACGCGATTACTATCCTCGAGCAACTGCGGCAGGATGAGCAGGTTGAAGTCTTCGACGAACTAGATGTCGAAGACCAGGCCGAGCTGTTGCCGCGCTTACACCCAGAGACAGCCGCCGAGATCGTCGCAGAACTCGATATCGAGGGGCAGGCCAGCATCGCCGAGCGCGTGGACGACCGAACGCTCTCGCGCATCCTCGATGAGATGGAGCCGGATGACGCCGCCGACATGATCGGCGAGCTGCCTGAGGAGCGCCAGCAGCGCGTTCTGGCCAACATGGAAGAGGCCGACGACGTGCGCCCGCTGCTCATCCACCCCGACGAGAGCGCCGGCGGGCTGATGACTACCAGCTTCCTCACGCTGCGGCCAGGAATGACTGCTCAAGAAGCAATTGATGCATTGCGCGAATGGAATCCAGATGACGAGATGCCTTACTATCTCTTCGTTGTGGATCGCGAGCGCCGCCTGGTGGGCGTGGTCTCGCTGCGCCAGTTACTGGTTGCGTCGCCGACGCGCTTAATTGGCGAGATCATGGATCCCGACGTGATCAGCGTGCCCGCCGGCACCGACCAAGAGGAAGTCGCTAACCTGATGAAGAAATACGATCTCTTGGCGCTCCCGGTCGTGGACGCCCAGAACCGGCTGCTGGGCATCATCACGGTGGATGACGTGGTGGATGTGATCGAGGAAGAGACGACCGAGGACGTATACCGGCTCGGCGCAGTTGAACCGGGCGTTGGCAGGCAGCCGTACTTCAAGACCTCGATCTTGCAGGTCGTGCGCTCGCGCATTGGCTGGCTGGTGCTGCTGTTGCTGGCCGAGACGCTCACCGGCAGCGCGCTGCGCGCTTTTGAGGAGGAGCTGGCCACGGTCGTCGCGTTGACGTTCTTTATTCCCCTCCTGATTGACGCTGGCGGCAACACCGGTTCACAAACTGTCTCCATGATCATTCGCGGGCTGGTGCTGCGCGAGATCAGGCCGAACGACACCCTTCGTGTGCTTGGACGCGAGCTGGTTACCGTTTTGCTGTTGGGCGCCAGCTTGGGAGCAATTGCCTTCCTGCGCGCCGAACTTTGGGGCAGTGGCTTCTACTTGTCCTTAGTGGTCGGGCTTTCGTTGCTGGTCATCTGCACCTGGTCCAATCTGATCGGCGCGTTGATCCCAATGCTTGCCCAGCGATTTAGAATTGACCCGGCTGTTGTCTCCGCGCCGCTGATCACCACGCTCGTGGATGCCACCGGCATCGTGATTTACCTCAACATCGCGCGCTTGCTCATCCCAGAACTCCAGCATCAATGACACATACACCGCACCACGCAATACGCAATACGCAATACGGAATACGGAATACGTATTCCGTATTGCGTATTCCGTATTCCGTAGTGCGTATCGCATGTTGCGTATTCATAAGTAGAGTGAGTGTATCGTTATGTCTGTCAAGGAGCGCAATCAGAATCTGAACATGGTCGCCGAGATCGTGCGCGAGCATTTGTTCGAGCACCTGGATGACGATGGGCTGTGCAAAGACATGTGTGCGGTGCTGGCCGTGACCTTGCGGCAGGTGTATGAGGACGCGGAGAAGAGCGCACAAGCCTGGGACAAGCGCGCCTACCACAGCAAGGCCGACGCCTTGCGGCGCGAGATGGCCTGGGCGCTATCCATGGCCCAGCTCGCTGAAAGCCTGGCGTATAGCCCGCGCAAATTTGCGTTCGCCGATCTGGAGCAGTTGGTCAAGCTGCTGCCCAGTGAGCATCGAACACCCAAGCGCACGCATGTCAAGGATGTGGAGAGATGGCGCGGCGCAGCGGCAGCGGCCAGGCAGACATTGCTCAAGAAACGCTAGTCGGAAAAGCACCACAGCCCCTCGCGTCCTTGCGAGGGGCTGTGGCGTGCGCCGTGGCCTTCTAGCGATTTGCTAGAGGTGATGCCACGGCGCAACGTTGCGTACTACTCATTGCGACATCACCTCCACTAAAAGGATAGCGTTGTCGGGTGTTGTCCCGTGAGGGACATCACGGCCTGCATTGTAACCCAGTTTTGATGAGCGATGGATGCAGGGGAGTGCTCAACTTTGGGGTGACTTGGCTCACCGAGATTAAACCGCCGAGGCGCAGAGAAATAACTTCTGCGTCCTCTGCGGTGCGTGTTTCCTGCATCACCTTCAAGTGGCACACTCTCTACGTGGGAGTGGCCCAATAGGAAAGATGTTTGATCAACGTCAGTTCGGATTTACACGTGCCCGTTCACGAATCACTCGCTGCGCCAGCCTGTCATGCTTCGCGAAGCGAAGCATCTAAACGCCTTGTCCAACCAGCCCCATGGATCTGCGCAGTCTTGGTGATCCCCGCAGCGATTCGCGCGCGCCTAGATTCTTCGCTGGCGCTAGAATGACAGGGTAGGGCAGGATACTGGTGACCCTGGTGCGCCAATAACGTTAGGCATCTCATTCCGAACTGGACCACTCCCCCGCATTTGACACAGAAAACCGCTCGAATATAATTCGAGGGCTAACGAGCCGGCCTTGAAGAGAGGCCATCGAAGCAATCCGGTCGCGCGCTGTTCCCTCGCGTGAGTGCGCCGCTGACGGAATCTATGAGAGGGTAACCATGTACGCAGTCGTTGAAGTAGGCGGGCGACAGTATCGCGTCTCGCCCGGCGATGAAATCTATGTTGAGAAACTGGATGCGGCTGCCGGCAGCCAAATCAAGTTGCCGGCCCTGCTGGTATCCGACGACGAAGGAATCTTCGTGGGTAAGCCCTTCGTCGCTGGCCGCGAGATAGCAGCCGAAGTCGTGAATAACGAGAAGGGCGATAAGCTGATCGTGTTCAAGTACAAGCCAAAGAAGCGCTATCGCAAGAAGATCGGTCACCGGCAGACCTATACCAAGCTCAAGATCGTCGGATAAGCGAGGTTTGAGATGGCACATAAGAAAGGCGGCAGTTCCACAACCAATGGGCGCGACAGCCAATCCAAGCGCCTCGGCGTCAAGCGTTTTGGCGGACAGCTTGTCTTGGCTGGCAATATCCTGGTGCGCCAGCGCGGCACCCGCTTCAAGCCCGGCGCGAACGTCGGCGTCGGCAAAGACTACACGCTGTTCGCCACCGCAAATGGCGTGGTCGTCTTCGATACCCTGCCCAACGGCAGCAAGCGCGTCAGCGTCCGCCCATTGCCTCTTGTAACCACACAGGAGTCGGCAGGATGAAGAAGGACATTCACCCCAAGTATTACGAGCAAGCGCGCGTGTACGTCGGCGGTGAATTCGTCGGCACGGTTGGCTCCACCAAGCCAGAGCTACATCTGGAAGTGTGGAGCGGCACCCACCCCTTCTACACCGGTGAGCAGCGCATCATTGACACCGAGGGGCAGGTGGATCGCTTCCAGAAACGCCTGGAGCGCAAGGTCGCCGAACGGGTGGACAAAGCCGAGAAAGCGCGTCGCCGACGCAGCAAGCGCGCCATCGCCGAGATCGTGGACGAAGAGACGACCGCGACGAGCAGCGAACCCGCTGCGGAACAATAGCGACGCCAGGGCCGTTCTTGATTACAAAAACGCGCCGTGCACGACCACGGCGCGTTTGCTTTGCCCATCCTCAAAAGTGAGGCTGCTAGGGTGGAGGGAGGCGTGCGCCACAACTGCGGCAGAACTTCTCCGCTCCAAAGGTCGGCTGGCCACACGCTGGGCACACCCGCCGACGCGCAGGGGCCGGCGGAGGCGGTAGAGGCGGCGTATAGGTCGGCGACGCCGCCGTTGAGGGAGAGGACGCCTGCGTTGCCGGCGGGGGCGACGATTGGCCGAGCCTGAGCGTGGGTTGCACTGGGCCAGAGGAGAGGCCCGTGGGAGTCGGGGTAATCGGAGCGCCGTTGGCCGTGAGCTGCGCTTGAAGCATGGTGATCTGCGCCAGTTGGTGGGCGCTCAGTCCCGGCTTGCGCGCGCTGAGCGCCCCGCCCAGCATCGCAACCACCGCCCCGATCAGCGCCACGCCTGCGGCGATGATGGGCGTGCGCGTGTCAATGAGGTTGAGCAACCCCACCCGTAGCTCTGGTAGCGCGTCGTTGACTGGCATGCCAAGCCCCGGAAAGCCGGCCTGATTCTGGGCAAGCGAAGCAGCGATCACCGCGTTTAGTCGTTCACTTAGATAAAGCGTCCCGCCGGTCATCACCAGAACCGCAGCGGCGGCGAGCGCGATGAGCAATATCCCCCTGAACAGTTGCTCGCCAAAGTAACCGCGCGTGGTCGCCACGATCCAGGCCATCAACAGTGTGAGCGCCGGCAGCACAAAGAAGGCTATCTGAAAGGCGACCAGCGGGGTGAATAGGCCGCTTGTGCCGTCGGCCACATCGCGCAGGTAGCCCTGTTGGCGTTCGCTCAACTCATAGGGTTTGGCGAACAACGCGCCGTTAGGCTGGCTTTGTAGCTCGCTCAGGAGCGCGCCGGCCTTGGCCGGGATGACCATCAGTCCGTTCGCCATCATCAGCGCTTCGTAGCCGCTGATGTTCAGGGCGACCGGCTGGCTATCGGCCGTCAGGTTGATCTGCAAACGCACGAACGGCCGGCTGGGCAACCACAGCAGGACCAGCATCGCCAGCGCCACAGTCAAACTGCCCAGCGCGCAGATCAGGTTATTGATCAAGCGAACGAAGTCCACAAGCCAGATTTTAGGCCAAACCGCCTAAGGTGGCGTGACGAGCACGAAATAACGCCGCACGGGGAAGAGCTGCTGGTCTCGATGGATGGTCTCTGTCTCATTGGGAGCGAGCAGCGCGTTACACTGCAGGCCCTGCGCCCTGGCGCTGGTCATCGTCACCCGAAAATCAACGACCACCACTTGGGCATCCGCTTTCGGCTTAACGCTGGCGTGTAGCCAGCGCTGGTCGCCCGGCGCCCATTGGACAACATAGGACTCCGCGATCGGATAGCTGATCGGCAGTTGCGACGGCAGGCAGGTCTGATAGGAGGTCACCTGGCTACAGCGACTGCGCGGCGTGATCAAACGCGCGTATGACGCAACGCCGAAGTTACAGTCGTCTGGCTCGCTGTTGATGACCTGGTTGTTCACGTTGATCAGGCTGATCTCCTCGACTTCCTGGAAGGAGACCGTGATCGAGCCGGCATCGGCAGGCACGCCGCCGGCGTTGCTGCCCCAGATGATGACGTCGAAGCGCTCGCCGGCGCGGACGCTGCCGGGGATAGCGATGCCATCAATGCGCGGTGCCGGTAGGTTGCCCTCGCCTTTGGCCGGCGGCAGCACCACGACTTTCGTTGGGGTGGGGGTCGGGATAGGTGTAGGGGTCGCGGTCGGCCTCGGCGTCGGCGTGGCTGTGGGGGTTGCCGTTGGCCTGGGCGTCGGTGTGGCTGTGGGGGTCGCTGTTGGCCTGGGCGTTGGGGTGGACGCGGGGGTTGCGGTCGGTCGGGTCGGCGACGGCGTCGCCGAAGGCGTTGCCGTTGGCCGGGTCGGCGTGGGCAAGGGTCGGGTCGCCGTCGGCGCAGGCGGCTGGGTCGGGATTGGGCTGGGCGTGGGCGATGGTCGGATTGTGGGCAGGGCAGCGGGTGTGGAGGCGCGGGGTGATGGCTGCTGCGTCGGAGACGGTGCGTCTGTGGGTTGCGGCGGACTGGTCGGCGTGCTCGTCGGCAGCAAAACGCTGGCCGCGGCTGTCGTCGGCGCGCGGTCGTCGCCGGCTGCCTCAAACGGGAGCGAGAAGCCGAAGGCGCTGCTGAGCATAAAAGCCACCCCCCCGCATAGCAGAAGCGCGATCACCAGCCCGCCGATGGCCAGCCCGACCTGAGCGCCCCGCGAGACGCCGCCAATCCCTCTGCGGCGCAGCGCTCGGCGGAACTCCTCGACGGTTTGAAAGCGTTTGCCTATCTCTAGCTGCGTGGCGCGCGCGATCGCATCGGCGACGTGCGGGCTGACGGCCTTGAGATCGCCGTGGACGCGGTCGGCGCGCGGCAATACAAACGGCGTCAAGCTCGGGTCATAACCGGTGAGGGCGTGGAGCAGCGTCGCGCCCAGCGAGTAGATGTCGCTATAAGGCCCGGTCTGGCCTTTGCCGTGTTGCTCAGGCGGGGCGTAGCCGGCCGTGCCCAGCGGCTCCGTGTCTGCGGCCTTGTCCTGTTTGAACGTCCGGGCAATCCCGAAGTCAATCAATTTAATGCGGTCGCCGGCAGTGAGGATAATGTTGCGGGGCGTCAGGTCGCGGTAGATGATCGGCGGATCTTGGCTGTGCAGGTAGCCCAGCACATCGCAGAGCTGATCGGCCAAGTCAAGCACCTGCGCTTCGGGCAGGCCATACCACTGCCCAACCATCCGCTCCGCCAGCGTCTCGCCCTGGACGTACTCGGTGACGAGCACAGGTTTGCCCTCGTCGCTCACAAAGTAATCAATCACTTGGACGATGCCGGGATGACTGAGCTGGGCGAGCATGCGCGCGGAGGTCTCGAACTGTTGAAGCGATGCCTCAGACGAATCCGCGGCCAGCTTAAAGACCTTAACGACCACCTGGCGGTTGAATGTGCGCGTATCGGCGGCCAGATAGACAGTGGACTGTCCGCCATCGGCCAGCCAGCGGATGATCTCGTAGCGCTCGTTGAGGGTCGTCCCTGGTGTCAGCATACCGCGCCATCCATTCTTGCACTAGGAGGCCGGCGTAGGTGTTGGCTCCGCTGGTGGGCTGTTGGCCGGCTCTTCAGGCGTCGAGGCGGGCTCCGCGACCTGTACGGCGCGCGCGTCGGACTCGTTGGGCCAAGCGCCGGTGGCGCTGGCCAGCATCAGCCAAATACCACCACCCAGCAGGGCGATGACCAGGATCAGCCCCGCGAAGGCTGCTATGTGGGCCTTGCGTAGCTGCGCGCGACCAGCGTTGAGCGCGAGGCCACGCGCACGCGCACGGCGGATGGCCTGTCGGAACTCCTCTACCGTTTGAAAGCGGTCTTGGACGTTAAGTTGGGTCGCTTTCTCGATGGCGTCGGCCAGCGGCCTGCTGATCGTCCTGAGGTCGGGGTGAACTGCATCGGCCCGCGGCAGCATGAACGGGGTCAGGCTGGGGTCGTAGCCGCTCACCGCGTAGAGCAGCGTTGCCCCTAGCGAGTAAACGTCGCTGTATGGTCCGGTCTGTAAGTTGCCGTATTGCTCCGGCGCAGCGTAGCCGGTCGTCCCCAGCGGTTCGGTATCTGAGGTTTTGCCGGCCTTCATGGTGCGGGCGATGCCGAAGTCAATTAACTTGATCCGCCCGCTGGGTGAGATGATGATGTTGCCCGGCGTTAGATCGCGATAGATCACCGGCGGATTTTGGCTGTGCAGATAGCTCAGCACATCGCAGAGCTGCTCGGCTATGTCCAGCACTTGTTCTTCGGGCAAGCCAAAGACTTCCGACTGCATGCGGTGCTGAAGTGTCTCCCCTTCGGCATATTCGGTGATCAGCAGCGGCACGCCGTTGTGCAACACGTATTCGATCACTTGGACGATGCCCGGATGATGGAGCTGGGCCAACATGCGGGCCGATGCCTCGAACTGGCGCAGCGCTGCTTCGCGCGAGGCCGGCGTGCCGAGGCCGAGCTTAAACTGCTTGACCACCACGCGATGGCCGAAGGCGTTCTGGTCGGCGGCCAGGTAGACGACGGATTGCCCCCCCTCGGCGAGTTTCTCGATGATCCGATAACGGTTGTTGATGAGCTGGCCTACCGTGAGCATAGGCGGCGCAAAGGCGGGCTATTCATCGGTTGGCGCATTGGCTATCTCAAACGTCACCGCGCAACGGCCAAACTCTATCTGGTCGCCGGTGCACAACAACACCGGCTGGCCGGCCTCGATGCGCGTGCCGTTGATCCGCGTCCAGTTGGTTGTGGTCAGGCTAACGATTGTGGGTTGGTTGCCGGCGCTCAGCGTGATGCGGGCGTGCCGTCGCGATACTGTCCTGTCTGGGTCGTAATCCGTCAGGTCAACATCGGGATAAATGTTGCTCACCGGGTCTTCGCGGCCAATAAGCCAGGTGTTGGTTGGGTTTGGCGGGAAGCGAATAATGCTGCCGGTGCGGCTGACGAAGTGCAAGACGACCTGGGTTCTCCTACGTGGTGGTTGCTGTGGGCTGCCGACGAGCGGCGCGCCGCATTCGCCGCAGAACTTGCTGCCCTCGGGGTTGACGTAGCCACAGCGTGGGCACGTCAACTGCACGGCAGTGACGACCTGTTCCGATAGGCGCGTCCCGCACTGGTTACAAAACCGCGCGCCATCCGGTTGCTCTGCACCACAGTTCGGACAAATCATTTCCCCTCCTTCACGATTGCGAGCGCTGGCCTACATATTCAGGCGCTGCGTGCGTCGCCCTTGCTGAAAGACGAGCTTGGTCATGCCCACTTCGATCTCGGCGTCCTCCGGCAGCGGCGTGCGCGTCTTGATCTGCAACGGCACGCGGTTCACGCGTGTGCCGTTGGCTGTGCCTTCATCGAGGATATAAAACTGTTGGGTGGCTGGGTCGCGCGTGATCTGAAAGTGGCGGCTGGATATATACGGGTCGCTCATGAGCACCACTTCGCATTGCGACGGGTCGCGCCCAACCCACACCACGTCTGACCCAATCGGGAGCGTTGAGCCGGTCATCGGCCCGGAGACCACCCTCAGCTCGGCGATTGGCTGGCGATTCAGCCCCAGACGCTGGGTGACCATGCGAATGCCGCTCTGCACGCTTCTGGCCATGTTGGCGCGGATGACGGCCAACTGGTCGCTGTAGCGGCGGTTCATAATGATCAGCGCCACGATCAGGCCAAAGGTGATCAGGGCCAACGCGCACAAACTGGCGGCCAGCGCCGTATTCTGGCGCAGCCACTGGTCAAAGGAAGGTGCCTCGGTCGGCACGAAGGGCACCGCCGGCACCGAAGCCACCTGTAGGGTGGTGCGCACGGACGGGCTGTTGGTCGTCGTTTGCAGGTACGAGTCGGTGGCGATGGCCTGGAAGGCATAGGGCAGGGTCTTGGTGACGATGCCGCGATCTTCCTTGGGGGGCTGCCAGACCAGCTCGTAGGGTGGCCCATCCAGCCGGCCAATCGAAGTGCCGTTGGCTAGGAACTCAACGCTCACGCTACGCGGGCGACCGTCGGGGAACTCCACCTGGGCGGTCAGGGTGATCGGCGCTGCTGGCTCGGCCGTCTCTTGGAAGAACAGCTCGCCCTCCGCCGGCGCAATCAGCCGCACTGTAGGTGGGCGCAGGTTAGAAGCGAAGCGCACCTCGGCGCTGTCGCTGCCCGCCGGCAGGTTCACCGTCAGGCGGGCGGAGTGCTCGCCGGCTGGCTTAATGCTGTTAAAGCGCAGCACATATTGGGCGCGCTGTGAGTCTATCCGTTGGTAGGCCGCTCGCAATTGTCGCTCTGCCTCGTCCTGCGGCACGCTGGAATCCAGCAGTACGTAGCTGCCGTTGGTCTGGGCGGCGAGCGCGCTCATGTTGGTGAATTCGCGCGGGCCGCGCTGATTGACTTGAATGGCGAAGATGGCGATGCCGGCTTCGTTGGCGCGCCGCAGGATGTCGCCGCGGATGCCCTCGTCGCTGAACTTGTTGTCGGCCCCATCCGAGAAGAGCACGATCACCTTGCGCCGCTGCTCCAGCGCGGAGCGCACAGCAGCGTCGGGGTTGCGCGTCAGCAAGTTGAGCGCCTGGTTCAGGCCATCGAACAGCGCCGAGGTGCGCTCTATGGCGAGTTGTGGGATCGCCTGTAGGCGGGATGCGACCAAGTTGAGGTCGTTGGTCGGCGCGACGATCTCGCCAAACTTATTTTGGTCTGTGCCGACTGTGATGACGAGGCCGAGGTAATCTTGGCCGCTGCTATTGGCGGCCAGGGTTTGCACGAATTGCTGTGCCGCGCGCCGGACGTTCTCGGTGTTCACCACGCCGTAATCGCGGGTGTTGTTCAGGCCGGCCAGGTCGGCCACAATCATGGCAGCCACACCGGCGTTGCTGGCTTCTAGGCCGGTGATGGGGATCGGGCTGCCATCGGCCAAATCCGTGAGCGCGAAGTTCTGCGCGCTCAGCCCTGTGGCTGCGCTGCCATCCGGCAGGATCACTGCTGCGGTGAGCGTGTAGTCCGGCGCCTGGCTGTTGTCCACGCGCTTGATCTCCAGGGTCGGGGCGCTGAGCTGGGCGCGCGACAGGCCGGCAGCCCAGAAAAGCAGCGCCAAGAGAGCCAGCGCACATCGAAGGAAGGGCCTGGGTGAAATCTGCTTCATCTCTACATCCGCTCCGCTAAGCTTGTCTGTGTTAGATGGCCTGGTTCACCAGAATCGGGCGATGGCCACGGCGATATTATCTTCGCCCCCGTTGGCGTTTGCCAGGTCTATCAGGCGGTCGCAGGCCACTTGTGCATTGGGCGAGATGCGCAGCATCTCGCGGATGGCATCGTCGCGCACCATCTCCCATAAGCCATCTGAACATACCATTAACCAATCGCCAGCCTGGATGCTCACCGGCGCCAGGTCGTCGCTGACGCCGGCTGTGGGGTCGCCCAGCGAGCGATAGATCAGGCTGCGTTCGGGGTGCGTATAGCGGTCCTCGTCGCGCAGCAGGCCGGCGTCCACCAGCGATTGCACCAGCGAGTGATCTTTGGTCAACCGGATCAACGGGCAGTCTGTTTCCTGCGAGCGCCAGAGATAGATGCGGCTATCTCCCACGTTGCCGAGATAAGCGCGACCATCTACCACCAGCGCAAAGGCGAGCGTAGAACCCATTTGGTTGCCCAGACGATTGCCTTCGGCAACGACCGCCGCGTTGATCGCCTGGATCGTCTCGCGCAGCCAGCGAGCGATGACCTCGGCGGACGGGTTGGGATCGTCGGCGAGCAGGCTGTGGACGGCCTCGGTCAACATGCGGATGGCCAGGTCGCTGGCGACTTCGCCGGCCTCGACGCCGCCCATGCCATCCGCGACGGCCAGCAAGACCGCTCGGGGCATCTGGGCATTGGTGGGGGTCGTGACTTGCATGGCGTGTACGCGGTCTTCGTTCTCCGCGCGTACCATGCCGGCGCTGGTGGCATGGCCCAGCTCCACGTGCGATGGACGCCCGTTGACGCTTGGCGCGGTCGCAGTGCGGCGCAGCCGGTTGAGGAGCATGGCAGCGCTCATCCGCTCGCCTGGGTCGGCGGCCTGGTGCAGCGCGAAGCGGATGTGCGAGGGCGCCTCGAGTAGACGGGTGTGGGCGAACGCCGTGCACAGCGCCCGCACGTCCGCATAAGCAGCATCGGGCTGATCGCTCAGCACAACAAGCGTGCCCAGGTTGCGCCAGTGCGCGCCCGCGGCGTTCACGCCAATGTGGCGCATGATGCTCTCTTCGTCTTTCAGCCCCAACGCCACACCACAATCATGCAGGGCGTTCAAGCCGGCGACCAGTTGCTCGAACCAGGCTTCCCATTGCTTTTTGGACTGCTGGTTCATCCACGCCACGCTCATCAGGTCCGGCGCGACGACTTCGGGCACGTAATGGCGCACCACGCGCTCGAACCACGGCATCTGAAAGGCAGGGAGCAAGCGCGCCACGTTGGGCAGCGTAGCAGCCTGCCATCGCTCGCTCAGCAAGAGCGCGCCGGCCAAGTCCAGCGGTGAAAGCCCTTCGTGGAGCAGGAAGAGCGTTGCCGCGCTATCCAGGACTACCGCCTGGTAGGTGCGCGCGCGGCTGTTGGCCGGCGTGCCTTCGTCGAAGGCTGTGACCGTGTAGGCAACTTTGCGCTCGGCGTCAATCACGTATTCGCCGACCGGCAACGGATCTGATGCCGTGGAGAGCGTCGCTGTGGACAGGGGCATACCCCTAATCTTGTATCACAAATTGAAATGTGGCCTGGCGCGATTTGCCCAGCGAGATCACCGCGCCGGAGCGTAGGCGGTTGTGGCGCGCCCGCCGGCCATCCACGAACAGATATTCGCCTTGGAGTAGGCGGATTTCCCAGGCCCCATCCGCGGCGCGGAACAGCTCGGCATGCTCCTCGGCCAGGTCTGGAGCCGCGCGGCCGGTGAGCCGCTGCCAGGAGGACCGTCCCAGGCGTAGCGGGGCGCGCAAGGCAATCCAGCGCTTGCCGATCAGCAAACGAGGGCCGCGCTGCCGGCGTCCGAACAACCAGCTCAGCACGCCGCTCACGCCGATCAGCGCCGTCAGGGCAAAGTCGTTGTGCCACCAGGTGAACATGGGTCTATCGTGAAAGCCGGCCAAGCAGGGTGGTGATCAGCGACCGACGCGGTCCATAAACGACCGCAGCCAGGCCGCTCCGCTGGCCGCGTCGCTCGGCGGACGCGATTAAGCGCCGCACGGCATGCTCCGGGCTGTGCGCATACAGCGCCAGCGCGATGTCGTAATCGTTCGTTGACCGGCTCACTGCCTGTGTGCAGATCAAAATCCGATCTTTGGTCGCCAGCTTGCGTTGGCCGGTTGGCCCCAGGCGCATGGGGATGAGCTGGCCATCGGCCAGTGCGTGATAGCCGCACACCGACCCCTCGGCGATCCCGTAGCATCGTCCTTCTGTGATTACGGCCAGCAGCATGGCGACCGCGCCCCGGCGTGGCTTGTGCGGCACGGCCTGCTGCGCTTGGTCGAGCGTCGCGCGCAGGGCGATCAGCCGATCGACATCGGGCGGGATGGTCTCATAGACTTGGACGATCCGATCAGCGATGCGTTGGCCAGTAGCCACGTCGCCGTGCGCATCAACCACGGCCATCAGCACGCCGCGCGGTGAGCGCGCCGCGACATGCAGATCGGGATAGGCGCCGGCAGGCAGGACAGCCGCGCCGACTGCGTATCCGTAAACGCTTTGGTTGGCTGGTTGATTGCGAATCTGCACAGACGTGCGTTGGCGCATATCCCTAAACAAGTCCGGCTGCCCTGGCGCGGGCGATCACTTTCTCGGCCTGTTTGATGATCGGCCCGTCCACCATCCGCCCATCGAGCGCAAACGCGCCCAGGCCGCTGGCGGCGTGCGCCTGAGCTGCTTGTAGGATGCGTTGGGCGCGGGCGATCTCCTCGGCGGTTGGCGAGAAGGCGCGGTTGACCACCTCAAGCTGGCGCGGGTGGATCACCATCTTGCCGATATAGCCGAGCTGCCGACCGAAGCGGCATTCCTCTTCTAATCCGGCCAGGTCGTTCAGGTCGAAGAACACGATGTCTATCGCTTGTAGGCTGTTCGCGGCGGCGGCAATCACCACCGCGCTGCGGGCGTAGAGCACCTCCAGACTGGAGGGCGTGCGGATCGCGCCGATGTCGGCGGCCAGGTCGTCGGCGCCGAAGATCAACGCCTGGAGGGGTGGGCCGAGTTGGGCGATCTCGCGCAAGTTCATAACGCCTTTGGCCGTCTCAATGATAGCCAGCAGGGCGATCTCGGCCGGATTGAGGTTGTGTTGAATGGCCTGGGCAGCGATGAAGTCGCGCGCTGCGCGCAGGTCTTCGGCGCTATCTACTTTAGGGATGACGTAGCCATCGGGCCGGCTGGCGATCGTCTCCGCCACATCGGCTTGCAAGTAACCGCTGGACCAGGCGTTGAGGCGCACCAGCCGCTCGCGCGGCCCAAAGTCCAACGTCGCCAGCAGCGCACGCGTGATCTGCCGTGCGCTGGCTTTGTTGCTGGGCGCGACGGCGTCTTCTAGATCGAGCACGACGCTATCGGCGGGAAGCTGCGCGCCTTTCTCGATCTTGCGCTGGCTATCGCCGGGCATAAACAGCAGCGAACGTCGCAGCGGAGGCATGGCGCGTGATTCAGGTGGCAGCCGCTTTGCGCTTGAATAGCGCGGTGCGCTCGAACTCGATGACGACCTCGCCGCGCTGGTTGCGGCCGGCGTGGCGAAGTTGGACAATGCCGGCTTCGGGGCGCGAGCGCGATTCGCGCTTGTCCAACACCTCGCTGGTGACATACAGCGTATCGCCGTGGAACACCGGTCGAGGATGACGAATGTTGTCGTAGCCGATGTTGGCGATGATCGTGCCAGCGGTCAGCTCTGGCACCGTCAGCCCCACGGCCAGGCTGAGGGTGAGCAGGCCGTTGACGATCCGCGTCCCAAAGGGCGTTTGGGCGGCGAAGTGTTCGTCCAAGTGTAGCGGCTGCGGGTTCATGGTGAGCGCGCAAAACAGCACGTTATCGGCTTCGGTGATGGTGCGTCCGGTCGGGTGCTCGATGCGCATGCCGACTTCCAGCTCTTCAAAGTATTTGCCGGCCATGAACAAGATAGATTCTATCAGCAGTGGTCGGGGGCGTTCGCGCGCTGGAAGTGCGCCACTTGAAGGTGATACGAGAAACGCGCACCGCAGAGACGCAAAGGACGCAGAGATTTTTTACATATCCTCTGCGCTCTCTGCGCCTCTCATGTCGGTGGGCCAAGTCACCCCAAAGTTGAGCACTCCCTTACCTTCGCCCGGTGGACGCAGGCGCGTATATTAGTAGACTATTAGAGATGATAGGGTGGCCTTACGAACAACGTGATGAGCGTGGGTCAAGCTGGAGCGAGTCATTGCGCGATGGCGTGACGGAGAAGGACTGGGATCAGTATGAGCAGTGCATCACTTGTCACGGGCGCGCCGAGATAGAGGAGACCGAGGACGGCGGCCTGATCTGTCGGGTATGCCGTGCCATGCTACCCCGACCGGCGACCTGATAAGCGCCGTTGATTGGGCGAGCGTGTCTCGCCCGTTTGTGCAAACCTGCCAGACGATGGACAATGCCCTTGCCCGGCCAGTCGGCCACGATTTTCTGTGGCCGCATTTGCTGGAAGTGCCTTACTTTCGGGCGCTCCTAAGGGCGGTAGAGGCGCGCTTTTATCAGGACTTGCCGATCGTCCCGCCGGTGCTCGACCTAGGCTCTGGTGATGGCAGCTTTGCCGCACAGGCGTTTGCGCGCCCGTTGGATGTCGGGCTTGACCCGTGGCGACAGCCCCTGCGCGAATCGCGCGCGCGCGGTGCGCATAGGCTGTTGGTGCTGGCCCAGGGCGCGCGCTTGCCATTTGCGAACGCTGCCTTCAACACCATCATAAGCAACTCGGTGCTAGAGCACATTCCCGACCTCGACCTCGTACTTGCAGAGTGCTATCGCGTGCTTCGGACAGGCGGGCACTTGCTGTTCTCTGCGCCTTCTGATCACTTCACCGATTGGCTAATCGGCAGGAAGCTCTTTGGCGAGCGGTATGCGCGCTTCTTCAATCGCATCTCACGGCACTATCACTGCGAAGGGGCACAGGCATGGCAGGCACGTCTGACGCGCGCGGGGTTGGTTCTGGAGCGGGCCTGGTATTACTTCTCGCCGCGCGCGCTGCGCGCGCTGGAGCTGGGGCATTACCTGGGGCTGCCGAATTTGTTATACAAGTGGCTGGCCGGGCGCTGGGTGCCCTTTCCGAGCCGGCACAACCCGCTCTTGCGCGCGCTGGAGGCGTGGCTGCGGCCGATTTACAACGAGCCGCTGCCGGCTACGGGGGCGTACATCTTCTGCGTGGCGCGCAAGCCCTAGGCCTCGCCCACGTGAATCGCCATCGTCCCCAAGCCCAGCAAGTGATAACGCACGTTTCGATAGCCGGCGGCTTGCATGAGCTGCTTCAGCGGCTCAGCGGGCGGGAAGCGGGTGAGCGAATCGGGTAGATAGCGGTACGCTTGCAGGTCGCCGGCGATGATGCCGCCGATTAACGGCACCAACCGGTAAAAGTAAACGGCAAACAATTGCTTGAAGATCGGCGTCTGCGGATGGGTGATCTCCATGCACACGACCGGCTGGCCGGGCTTTACCACCCGCCTGATCTCGCGCAGGCAGCGCATCAAATCCACTGCGTTGCGCAGCAAGAAGGCGTTGGTACAGCCGTCGAAGGTCGCATCGGGGAAGGGCAGCGCGAGCGCGTCGCCCACCGCCCACGTGATGGCGCGTTCGCCGCGGGCCTGGGCTTTGCGCACACCCTCACGCAGGATGGGGGCGGAGAAGTCCACTGCCACGACGCGCGAATGGGGGTGGCACTGGCGCACGGCGAAGGCCAGGTCGCCGGTGCCAGTGGCCAGGTCTAGGATCAAGCCGTCCACCGATTGGCCCAATTGGGCGGCGGCCTGGCGTCGCCATGCTTGGTCGCGCCCACCGGTCATCACGCGGTTCATCAGGTCGTAGCGCCGCGTGATGCGCGCAAACATGCGCTGAATCTGCTTGGCGCGCTCGCTGGACATCAACGGAGCACAAGCCCTAACGAGAACAAGATAGAGAAGAACAGCCCCAGGCGCGCCGTGCGCCCCAAGATGGGATTGAGGGCCGGGCTGCGCGGCGTGCGCCATAGATCGCGTGTTAGGGCAACCGCTACAGGCGCGCTGATCAGGGGTAGGCAGAGCCACCACCCGTTCGGCGCCTCGGTGATCAGCAGTATGAGCGGGACGAGGTAAGCGCCGGTCATGAGCGCGGTGTACTCAACGCGCGTCAGGCGGTCGCCGATGCGCACGGCCAGGGTGCGCTTATTGGCCAGGCGATCGGTGTCTATGTCGCGCAGGTTATTCACGATGATGATGCAAGTGGCAAAGCAGGCGCTGGGCAGTGAGGCAGCGAAAGCGAGCCAGGTGAGCGTCCCAAGCTGTATATAGAATGTGCCCATCACCGCAACCACGCCGAAGAAGAGAAAAGCGAACAGGTCACCCAGGCCGTGGTAGGCGAGTGGGAACGGGCCGGCGGTGTAGGCGATCGCGCAGCCAATGGCCAGCACCCCTATCGCCAGGATCGGCCAGCCGCCGACGCTGACGAGATAAACCCCGATCAACGCAGCGAGCGCGAACACGATCGCACTGCCGGCCATCATCTGGCGGACGGTGAGCAGGCCGCTCTGCGTGGCGCGCAACGGGCCGAGCCGGTGGCGATCGGCGCCTTTGAGGTAATCGAAGACATCGTTTGTGTAGTTGGCCCCAATTTGCAAGAGCACGGCGGCGATGAGCGTAGCAAGGAAGACGGGCAGCGAGAACGCGCCTGCGCGAATGGCGAGCGCGCTCCCAACAAGCACTGGCCCTATCGAAGCCGGCAGCGAGGGTAGGCGCGCAGCCAGCCACCATGCCCGTATCTGATGGGCCGTGACCATGGGTTAGAACAAGCTCAGTTGCTCGCCGGCGCTGCTGCTTGGCTGGGTGGGGGGCGCAGATGAAGCGTCGTGCTCAGCCTGGGCCGCCTTGATGATCGCCGGCAGCCGGCGAAAGTCTTCCTCGATCAACCCGCGCAGCGCGCGCTGGTGGAGCGCAGCCGCCGGATGGAACATGGCCACCACGATGCGGCCATCCACATACTTTGCTTTGCCGTGAATGGCCGAGATCTTTTGACCAGGAAACCAGCGCGCCATTGAGAATCGCCCGAGGGTGATGATGACTTTGGGGTTGATCAGCGCGATCTGCTGATCAAGATAATGCGCGCACGCCTCGATCTCCTCTGGCAGCGGGTCGCGGTTGCCAGGGGGGCGACATTTGACCACGTTGGTGATGAACACCTGGTCGCGGCGATAGCCTGCTTGCTCCAGCAGTTCGGTGAGGAATTGGCCGGATGGCCCGACGAACGGCCGCCCCTGCTGGTCTTCGTGGAATCCTGGCCCTTCGCCGATCAACATGATCTCTGCCTGGGCCGGTCCCTCGCCGGGGACGGCGTGCGTGCGTCCGCCGGCAAGCCCGCACCGCGTGCACACACGAATCTGTTGCGCGATCTGCGCAAGGTCACTCATGGGGCGAGATTATAGGGGGATAGCGTGAGGGGGGCATTCACCAATAAGGGCGACCTTCTACCAAGCGATGCTGCCAGCGAAGGCGAACCTATAGAGGGTGGGCGACGGCACTGCCGTCGCCCACCCAGGGTTCTGCCCCTAGCTGTGAATGCACCCGTGAGGGGTGTGTTGGGTGCGTTCACCAATAGGGGCAAAGCTATCTCCTGGCGATGCTAACTTCCCACAGGCTACGCAGCCTGCGGGAGGGTGAAGGGGCGCATCTGTCATGCTGAGTGGAGCGAAGCATCTAGACTCGCGCCCAACCACACCCCTGCGAAGCCACCGCTACCGACTAGTTCCCTCACTTACACCCCCTTTTATTCCCCCACTCGCGGGGGAATTAGAAGAGGGCAGAGGCAGGGGCGGCTGTGCAGGCTAAAGCTGCGCTGGCCTTAGAACTCGCAACGCTTTTGTCGGCCGCGAGTTCAGATTCTTCGCCGACGCTCAGAATGACAGGGGCGGGGGTCGCTTGTGCCACTCTGCCGCGCTTTCCACCATCGCGCGCGAACGCACCCGCGTGAGGGGTGCGTTTGCCAATAAGGGCAGCCCTTTGTGGGCCGTGATCGGCGAAAGCAAAGCGAAAAAGAATGGGCGAAGGCAATGCCTTCGCCCATCCAGGGCCTTGTTCGCTGCTTGTCACGACGCTACACTTCAACCAACTCGCCACCCTGTTTGGCACTTTTCTTGATCGCGTCCCAGAGCTGGATCATGCGCAGGCCGTTCTCTGCTGGGCTGGGGTTCTCGATTTCGCCGCGCAGCACGCGCACGAAGGTCTCCCAGACCCCCAAGCTGGGCGGCAGTTCCACCGGCTTTAGGTGCGGCTCGCCGCGCATCTGCACCTTGAGGTAGTCCCCCCATACCCCCAGTTGGATCACGCCGTTCTCGCAAAAGACCTTTACGTCCGAGTCGGTCACCGGCGCGGCACCGCAGCCGTGAATGGTGATCAACGCGCCGGAGGCAGTGCGGGCAATCGCTACCGTGAGGATGTCCACTTTAGTCTGGCGCTTGTCAATGAAGGCGGCCACCTCGGTAAACGGTTCGCCCAGCACATCTGCCACTGTGTTCAGCAAGTGCGCGCCGGTGTCGAACATGAAACCGCCGCCGGAGATCTTGGGGTCTTGGCGCCACTGGCCGCGCGTGAACTGTTCCCACTCCTGCCAGACATTGGCGCTGACGGTGAGGACAGCGCCCATCTCACCGGAGCGCAGCATCTCGGCCGCCTTGCGCACGGTGGGCGACATGCTGCCGTTGAAGGCCACGGCAAGGACGCGCCCGCTTTTGTCGCGGACTTTGATCAGGCGCTTGGCCTCCTTTGCGTTCATCACCATCGGCTTCTCCACTAACACATCCTTGCCGGCCTCCAACAGCGCTTTGGCCTGCGGAAAGTGTTGGTTGTGAGGCGTGATGATGAAGCCCGCGTCTATGTGCTTGGCATACTTCTTCAAGAACTTATCAAAGTCCGGCTCGCAAGGAGGGACGGGTTGGCCGGCGCGCTCAAAAAGCTCAGCGGCCTTGTGGTAATTCTCCTTGTTCGGCTCGCAGATGGCCGTGATCTGCGTGGTGTCGGTTTGCTTGAGGATCTGCTGGATGTGATGGCGGGCCATGGCGCCCGCGCCGATGATGCCCAATCGAATCACCGTCATCGCGCATGCTCCGTTGAAATAAAGATGTGATGTGTGAGTCTATCAGATGTCGTTGCTTTTGCACGGCGCGGGAGCGTTCACAGCGGGGGTGGGGCAACACCCTCGTTCACGCACCCTCGCCTTCCTCGTCGAGCGGGAAGGCGACGTTGAAGCCGGCATCCACGTAATGCACCTCGCCGGTGACACCGGCGGCCAGGTCGGAGCACAGATAGGCCGCGGCATTGCCCACGTCATCAATCGTGATGTTGCGGTGAAGCAGGCTGACCTTGCCGAAGGCGTTGATCAGCGCGCGCGAGCCGGCGATGCCGGCCACTGCGAGCGTGCGGATCGGTCCGGCGGAGATGGCGTTCACGCGGATGCGGCGCTCATCCGCGCCGAAGTCGGCGGCCAGGTAGCGCACGCTGGCCTCCAGCGCGGCCTTCGCCACCCCCATCACGTTGTAGTGTGGCACGGCGCGCTGCGAGCCGATGTAGGTGAGGGTGAGCATCGCCCCGCCTGGCCGCATCAGCGGCAACGCAGCGCGCGCCAGCGCGGTGAACGAATACACGCTGATGTCCATCGCGGTCAGGAAGCCCTGCCGGCTGACCGTGTAGTACGGGCCGCTCAGGTCCTCGCGGTTGGCGAAGGCGATCGAATGCACCAGGATATCTATCTGTCCGAAGTGGCTGGCGGCTTTCTCCATCACCGCAGTGATGTCCTCATCCTTGGCCACATCGCATGGCTCAACCCAGTCAGCGCCGAGCGACTCGGCCAGCGGGCGCACGCGGCGCTCCAACTTCTCGGTGGCGTAACTAAAGCCCAGAATTGCCCCCTCGCGGTGAAACGCCTTGGCGATCCCCCAAGCGATGCTGTGGTCGTTGGCCACGCCGAAGATCAGCGCGGTCTTGCCGGTGAGTAGTCCCATGGTCAACCTCTCTGCTATGCTGGCGAAGTATACGCATGGAGTGTTGCGTGTTGGGCGCGACCGGTTTCATTGGCGGGCAGATCGCCCGCGCAGCGCTCGCGCGCGGCTGGCGGGTGCGCGCGGTGCGCCGCCGGCCAGCCGCAGTGGGGGCGATCGGCGATCTGTCGGTCGTTTGGGCGCAGGCCGACCTCCGCGATCGCGCCGCGCTCGTCGAAGCGATGCGCGGTTGCGCGGTGGTCTTTCACGCAGCGGCGTCCTATCCGCAGGGCAGCCGAAACCTCGAACAAGCGGTGGCCGAGGCGCGCGCAGAGATGACGAACGCCCTAGACGCGGCGCGGGCTGCCGGCGTCGCGCGCCTGATCTACACCAGCTCGCTGACCACCCTGGCCCGTCGCTACGTCCCCGGCATGGCCCCGCTCGACGAGCGGGATGTCTACACTGCCGGCGCAGCCCGCAGCGCCTATTACGAGGCTAAGCTGGCGATGGAACAGATTGCGCTGACGGCGCGCGATCTGGACGTGGTGGTGCTGCTGCCGACGGCGGTCTTCGGCCCCGGTGACGTGAAGCCGACCACCAGCCTGGTGATCCGCGAGGCGGGACGCGGGCGCATCCCTATCTATTTCGATGCCGTGATCAATGCCGTGGATGGCCGCGACGTGGCGACGGCGCATCTGGCCGCTGCCGAGCGCGGACGAGCCGGCGAGCGATATATCCTCGGCGGCCACAACGTGACCCTGCGCGCGTTGCTGGAGGTCGCGGATCGCTGTCAGGGGGTGCGCCGCCGCCGGCTGCGCCTGCCGCGCGCGCTCCTGGGTGCGCTGGTCCGTCTGAGCGACGCGTTGCCCTTTGCCCTCCTACCCGATCACCTGCGCATGTTCGCCTTTTGGTGTCCGGTGAACGCGCAGAAGGCCGAACGCGAGTTGGGTCACGTCGCGCGTCCAATCGAGGAAACCATCCGCGATACGCTGGCATGGTTCGGGCTATTGAAGCAGAGATAGCGAAGGCACGAGCGCTGTTTAGTTGAGGGCGCTGAAGAGCGGCCGCTCGCCGCGCAGGACGCGCAATACGTCGTCAGCCACAGTCGTGCATACGCGCGCCTGCGATTCGACAGTCAGGCCAGCGATGTGTGGCGTGAGCAGCACGTTGTCCAGCGTCGCCAGCGGATCGTCGCCCATTGGCGGCTCTTGGGCGCGCACGTCAAGCGCAGCGCCGCCCAGCCGGCCTGTGCGCAGCGCGTCGGCCAACGCTGCCTCATCTATGATTCCCCCGCGGCTGGTGTTGATCAAAATCGCGGTTGGTTTCATCAACGCCAGTCGCTCGGCGTTGATCAGATTGGCTGTGGTAGGCAGAAGTGGAAGGTGAAGCGAGACGAAGTCGCTGGTGCGCAACACGTCTTCCAATGGCATCAGCGCCACGCCAAGCTCGGCAGCGGCGAAGTGCATGGGCGTGATCAATGGGTCGTGGGCGATCACACGCATACCAAAGGCGAGGGCGCGCTTGGCGACCCGTGCGCCAATGTCACCCAGGCCGATCAGGCCCAGCGTCTTACCGTAAAGCTCTGCGCCGCTGCCAAAGGCCGCGCGATCCCAAGCGCCACCTTTGGTGCTGCGGTCGGCAGCCGGCAAACGGCGTGCCAGCGCGATCATCGCGCCGATGGCGTATTCGGCGACGGCAATCGAATTTGCCTGCCCACCGGTCACAACAACGATGTCCCGCGCGCGCAAGGCAGGCAAGTCGAGGTTATCGAGGCCGACGCCCAGTCGTCCAACGACTTTGAGCGCCGGCGCATGCGTCAGCAGTTCGGCGTCTACGCGGGTTTGGTTGCGCACGATCAGCGCCTGGCAATCGTTTAAGAGCGCAAAGAGCCGCTCGCGGGCACGCCACAGCGCCGGCTCGTAGATCACCTCGCCAGCAGTGTGCAAGCGCTCGATGCCCGTTGGCATCCATTCAGTGATGACAATGCAGGCCATGCGGCTATGCAACTTGATCTAGCCAGGCTGGGTCGTTTGGGTCAAGCACGGGGAGCGTTGGCGCCTGGATCAGCTCGGCATTCTTGAAGGCGCTGCCGCAGTTGAACAGCACGGTCACATCGTCGGGCGAGAGGAAGCCGCTGGCGCGCAAGCGCTTGTAGGCCGAGAGGGTGGCGGCGCCCTCCGGCGAAGCGAATACGCCGGCCAAGCGCGCCATCTCGCGCATATCGCGCATGATCTCTGCGTCGCTGACAGCGACGGCAGTGCCCCCGCTGGCGCGCACGGCGTCGAGGATGAGGTAATCGCCGATTGCGACCGGCACGCGGATGCCGGGCGCGATGGTGTGGGCGTTTGGAAACAGCTCGGCATGGCGCTGGCCGGCTTGGTAAGCACGCACGATCGGCGCACATCCCTCGGCCTGAACCACGATCATCTTGGGTCGCTTGGGGCCGATCCAGCCCAGTTGTTCCAGCTCATGAAATGCCTTCCACATGCCGACCAAGCCTGTGCCACCACCGGTGGGATAGATGATCGCATCGGGGAGCGTCCAGCCGAAGTGCTCGGCCAACTCCAGGCCCATCGTCTTCTTGCCCTCTTGGCGATAAGGCTCGCGCAGCGTGGAGACATCAAACCAGCCTTTGCGTTTTGTGCCTTCGCGCACCATCCGCCCGGCGTCATTGATCAAGCCCCGCACCAGGTAAGCATGCGCGCCATATTGGTGGCTCTCCTTGCGCATCATCTCCGGCACATCCTGCGGCATGAATTGGTATATCCGCATGCCTGCGCGCGCGCCGTAGGCAGCGAGCGCGGCAGCGGCGTTGCCCGCTGACGGAATGGCCATCGAGGTGATCCCCAGCTCCTTCGCTTTAGAGACTGCGGCGGAGAGGCCGCGCGCCTTGAAGCTGCCGGTAGGGTTCAGCCCCTCGTCTTTGATCCACAGCTTGCCGCTGCCGAGCACCTCGCCCAGTCGGCCAGCGGGCAGCAGAGGGGTGTCGCCCTCGCCGAGCGTGATGATGTGGTCAGGATTGCGCACCGGCATGATCTCAAACCAGCGCCACATGCCGCGCGGCCGGCGCGCCAGCGCATCGCGGTCAAGCTGCGCCTTCGCTGCCTCTAGGTCGTAACGGGCAAACAGCACCTTGCCACACCGAGGACAGATGGTGTGTGGCTCCTCAGCAGAATATGTCTCACCACAGGCAGTACACTCTAAATATGAAAGATAGGAGCGCATAGATACCATTGTTTATGCACTACGCAATACGGAATACGAAATACGGAATACGGAATACGGAATACGTATTGCGTATTCCGTAGTGCGTATTGCGTAGTGCGTTAGGCCAACCCGTTCAGGTTTAGCACCATCAGCTTTGGCTCGGTCATCTCCTCGATGGCGTACTTCACCCCTTCGCGGCCGATGCCGCTGGCCTTCACGCCACCGTAAGGCATGTGATCCACGCGGAAGGTAGATACGTCGTTGACTTGCAGGCCGCCAACTTCAATTTGGTCGAATGCCTGCATGATGCGGCCCATGTCGCGCGTGAAGACGCCGCCCTGTAAGCCATAGTCAGTGCTGTTGGCCATGGCGATCGCTTCGTCAAAGGTGTCGTAGGGGCTGACCGTGAGCACAGGGGCGAAGACCTCTTGACAGCTCACCTTCATCTGCGGTTGCACGTCGGTGAGCACGGTGGGGTAAAGCAGCGCGCCTTGACGACCATTGCCCAGCAACTTGCGCGCGCCTTGCGCCAGTGCCTCCTGCACCCAAGCCTCGGCCTGCATGGCAGCGCGTTCGCTGATCATCGGGCCGACGTCGGTTTCCTCCAGGCGCGGATCACCCACCTTAAGGGCACTGATCTCATCGAGCAACAGCTCGACGGCCTGGTTGTACACAGGACGGTGGATCAGCACGCGCTGCACGGAGATGCAGTTCTGGCCGGCGTTGGTGAAGCCACCGAAGGCGATCCGCTTGGCGGCATAGCTCAGGTTGGCGTCTTCATGCACGATCACTGCGGCGTTGCCGCCCAGCTCCAGCGTCGCACGCTTGCGCCCGCATACCTGCTTCAGATGCCAGCCCACCTCGCTGCTGCCGGTGAACGAGAACATGGCGATGCGATCATCACGCACCAGCGCTTCGGCTTGATCGCCGCTACAGGTGAGGACGTTGACGGCCTCCGGCGGCGCACCGGCTTCCAAGAGCATCTCGCCGAGCAACAGCGCGCTGAGCGGGGTGGCGGTGGCCGGCTTGAGGATGAAGGCGTTGCCGGCAGCCAACGCCGGCGCCACCTTGTGGCAGGCCAGGTTGAGCGGGTAATTGAACGGCGCGATGCAGAGGATGACGCCCAGCGGGAAGCGCCGCACCAAACCAATGCGGTTCTCGCCGTCCTTGGTCCAGTCCATGTTGACCAGCTCGCCAGGAATGCGCAACGCTTCCTCCGCAGCGACCAGCACGGTTTGCTTGGCGCGGGCCACCTCGCCGCGCGCGGCCTTCTTGGTCTTGCCGCCCTCCATCACCAACGCATTCACCAGCGCTTCGGTGCGCGCTTCCATCTGGGCGTGCAATTGGCGCAGGATCGCTGAGCGCGCGTGAGCGGGCAGCCGGCGCATGATCTGCGCGCCACGCAGGGCGCTTTGCACGGCTGCTTCCAGGTCTTCATCCGTCGGGATACACACTTCGGCGACCGGTTCACCGGTGTAGGGGAAGCGCAGCGTAAACGTTCGGTTGCTGATGCGCGTCTGACCGCCGATCAAAAAGGGTCGTGGGGTAGTCATCAGTTTGCTCCTTAAAGGTAGTTGAGGCTGCACACTGTGGAATACGAAATACGGAATACGTAATACGTATTGCGTATTTCGTATTTCGTATTGCGTATTTCACGTTACGCAGCGCGTGTCACTCATACTGGCTCTTGTCCCAGAACGCCTGGAACTTGGTTAGCCCATCGCGGGTGTAGGGATGATCGAAAGCATCTTTATAGACAGCTAACGCAGCGGTGACGATGTCCGCGCTGGCGACGGCGGCATCAGCGATCTGCCGACCGTTGCGCACGGCTGCCACCAACACCTGCGTGCTGAAGCCGTAGTTGTCGCGGATCGTCACGATCTCCTCGATCAGGCTCTGGGTTTCTTCGGCGTTGGCCTCCTTCCAGCCGACGAAGGGAGAGACGTAGTATGCGCCGGCGCGCATGGCGGCCAGCGCTTGCACCGCACTGAACACCAGCGTCACATTTACGCGAATCCCATCCTTAGCCAGGATAGGGATTGCCTTAAAGGCTGGCTCGATGCAATGCAGTTTGATGACAAAGTTGGGATGAAGCGCGGCGAGCTTGCGCCCTTCGCGCACAAACTCGTCAACGGTCTTATAGTGTGGGTTCACCTCAACCGAGACCGTCTTGTCGGTCCCCTCGACCAACTTGCCAATCTCGCGAATGACTTGGAGCATCGGCTTGCCGGTCGCCTGGATATGGCGCGGATTGGTCGTCACGCCATCAATATCCCATACGTCCAATGCGTAGGCGATCTCATCGATCATGGCGCTGTCCAGAAAGAACTTCATTGTTACCCTCGTCACTAAATAAGCTTAAAACTTAAGACGTGCAATTACGAAACACGAAATACTTATTACGTATTCCGTATTGCATATTGCGTATTTCGTATTCCGTGCTGCGCAATACACAATGTACATTATCCACTATCTGGCATTGGTACATCGGCAAAGAGAGATGTATTGGCGTCGTAGATCTCTCTTGGTTCGCTGAGCGTTTTGCCGCGGTGAGACGGGACGAGTTTAAGCAGTTGTCTGATGATGTGGACCAGCAGCTTTGTCCTGTGCGCAAAGACAGCGCTGCCGAGCACGTGGCGCGCTTTGTAATACCAATCTCTGGCCTCGCGCGCGGAGCCTAGCGCATACTCATAGAAGCGCGCTTGATCGCGTTCAGAGCCGCGGCTGTAGCCCTCTGCGATCGTGGCGCTGATCCCGCCGACAGCGTCGTAGAGCTGTGCGGCGAGCTTCGTGGTGCGGCTATCGGTGGTCAGCTTCGTCGCGTCGTGCCAAGCCAGTTCCCCGGCAAACAGCGCTTGGCGATAAACCGTCATCTGCCAGAGCGCGTCCGCGCTGATCTCACTTGGCACCGTCGAGGCCCATTCGTCAAAGTTCATCACCACGCAACACGGAATACGCAATACGCAATACGAAATACTCAATCACCTCACCGCCCACCAAACCCCGTCAGCGCGATCCCCTGCACGAAGTAGCGCTGGGCAATGATGAAGAGGATCAACACAGGGAGGAGCATCATCGTGCTGGCAGCGAATACTAACTCCCAGTTGGCCACGTTAGAGTCGTTTAGCGCGCGAATGCCCAGCGCCATTGTCCAGTTGTCTAGCCGGTTAAGGAAGATCAACGGGGTAAGGAACTCGTTGTAGTGCTGGATCAAGGCAAAGACAGCGATCGTGGCGATCACCGGCTTGCACAGCGGCAGGATGATGAGCCAGAGGATCTGCCAGCGGCTGGCGCCATCGATCATTGCGGCCTCGTCCAGCTCGCGCGGGATGCCGCGCAGGAACTGGTGCATCAGGAAGACGTAGAGTGTAGTTAGGGCAAACCAAAACGGCACTGTCAGCGGAGCGAAGGTGTCGATCCAGCGGAAGGTGCGGAACATGATGAAACGCGGGATGAGCGTGACGATCTCCGGCAGCATGATCGTCGCCACCATGAGGCCGAAGATCACGCGCCGGCCAGGGAAGTTCAAGCGCGCCAATCCGTAGGCGACGACCGTGGTGGAAATCACCGTCCCGAGCACTGCCAGCGTCACCACCACAAAGGTGTTCCAGGCGAAGCGGGCAAACGGCAGCGTCTGGAAGACTTTCACGTAGTTGTTCCACTGAGGCGACTCAGGTATCCAAACGATTGGATGCTTGAAGATTTCTGTTGAAGCCTTAAGCGAAGAGGAGAGCATCCAGAAGGTGGGCGCGAGGAAGGTGATCAGGAACAGCGTTAACACGATCTGGAGCACAACCAGCCCGATGATTCGCCGCAGCCGGCTGCCCCGCCAGCGCGGCTGAGCTGGCAGAGGAGGAATCAGTTGCGCGTTCATGATTTCTCGCTTTGTGCCCTTTCAGTGACCAGCGGCAGCGCGTCAATCCGAGTAATACACCCACTTCTGACCGATGGTGAACTGCGCGATGGTGAACCCGATGACGATGACGAACAACTCCCAGGACAGCGCTGCGGCATAGCCCATGTTGAAGAACTGAAAGCCCTCACGATAGATGTTTAGCACGGCGAACAAGGTGGCGTTCTGCGGGCCGCCGTCGGTCATGATCAAGGCTGGGATGAATGTCTGAAACGAATTGATGACCGCGATGACGCAGTTGTAGAAGATCAGCGGCGTCATCAACGGGATGACGATGCTGAACAACCGGCGCACCGGCCCGGCGCCGTCAATGCTGGCCGCCTCTAGCAGCGATTGCGGGATGTTGCCTAAGCCGGCGATGAAGATAACCATCTGTCGTCCGATCATCCACAGCGACATCAGGATGAAGGCCGGCTTGGCCATATCAGGGTTGTATAGCCAGTTCACCGGTGGGATGCCCAACCAGCCCAATGCCTCGTTTAAGATGCCGAACTCCGGATGGAACACGCGCTGCCACACCACAGCGCTGGCGACCAAGGGCACGATGATCGGCAAGTAGAAACCGGCGCGATACAGATCGCGAAAGCGAATTGCTTGCGTCAAAGCCAGGGCGAGGGTGAAGGAGAGCACGAGCTGCAACGGCACAGCGAAGATAGTGTAGAACGCGCTGTTGTAGAGGCTGAGCAGGGCGGTTGGATGGGTCAACGCACGGATGTAGTTGTCCAAGCCGACAAACCGTGGCTCACCGATCAAGTTCCACTTGTGGAAGGACAACCAAATTGCATACACCATCGGGAAGGCTGTGAAGACGACAAGCCCGATCAGAAAAGGCGACGTGAACAGATAGCCTTCCAACCATTCTTGCCACTTGGCCCAGTTCAGCCGGCGCGGCTGCGCGCCCGTGCGCACCTCGCTTATCGTTGCCATGTTCGTGCTCTCCTCACCTCATACGACAAGAAATACGCAATACGAAATACGGAATACGGAATGTATATTGCATATCGTGTATTCCGTATTGCGTAATCCGTAATCCGTATTCCGTATTCCGTTCGTCATCGCCCCCTACCGCGACTTCCAGTATTCGTCCAGCAGGGCTTGGACCCCCTCGTCCACCTTGGGCAGGACTTCGGCGGCGGTGGCGCTGCCGTTGATGAGCGGATCCCAGCCCACCGGCTTCACGACCTCGCTCCACATCTTGGAGCGCGGTACGCCGCCGACCACATCCACCTCGGAGCGCTTGAACGCCTCCAGCAGCGCCTTGCCGTTCTTCACCTCGAAGCGCTCGGTGACAACCGGCAGCCAGAAGTTCTCGATCAGCGCATCGGTGTTTGGGATGCGTCCGGTGATCTCGGAATATATCTTGTTGCCCTCTTCGCCCGCCATGAACGAGGCGAACTGCCAAGCTGCCTGGACTTGATCGGTTTTGAGTAGCGCCACGCCCTCTGTCCAGCCGCGGTGGCGGCGTTTCTCGTCGCCCATCTTCGGCATCAGCACGATGTCGAAGGGGACGTTCTTCTTCTCCTCACGCAGGCTGGGGCTGTTGAGCGCCGGGAAGAACCACGGCCCTTCATACTTCATTGCTACGTTGCCGGTCTGAATGGTATTTGCACCGCCCTGCATGTCAGCCGGCGTGGGCGCGATCTTCATCTTGTAGTACACGTCCGAGGCGACGATTTGCACGATGTCCACGATCTCCGGCTGGTTGAACATCGCCTTCTTGGGGTCGTAGAGCGAGTCGAACTCCTGCTTACCCGTTAGGCGAATCCAGCCGATGTCGCGGAACCAGCCTCCATTGGCCTGGAGGCCAAACTGCCGCTTGGCCGGGTCGGTCAGCTTTTGCGCAGTCTCCATGAACTCCTCAAACGTCCAGTCGTCGTTTGGATAGGGCAGGCCGGCCTCGTCGAACGGCTTGCGCGCGTAGAACATCAACATCGCGGCGCGCTGGAGCGGGATCAAGTAACGCTGGCCGTTGCGCATTGTGGTGCCTTCGATGCTGGCCACGCCTTCGGGATAAACCGCCTTGAAGTATGGATTGGCGCTGACGAAGTCGTCAATCGGCGCGAGCACGCCCTGATCGGCATAGGGCTGCCACTCCCAACCCTGGAAGGACGAGATATGCGGCGGCGTGCCGCCGGCGATTGTGGTCTGTAGCTTGGGGTAGAAGTTCACGTTCGGCTCGGCCACCGGCGTGACGTTGACCGTCACGTTGGGCGCGATCTCCTTGTAGCGCTTGACCAACGCTTCCCAGGCCGGGATGTCGGCGTTGTCGCCCCAAGCCAGGAAGTCGAGTGTCACCGGTGCAGCCGCGGGCGCGCTGCCGGGCGCAGGCTCCGCTGGCTGTGACGGCTGGCTGGCAGGGGCAGGTGGCGCAGCGCAAGCAGCCAGGGCAGCCAAGCCAATCCCCTGGGCGCTGAGCGCGAGAAATCGTCGGCGCGAAAGTTTAAAGGGTGAATCGTGTTTCTGGTTCATCTGGTTTCCTCCTGGAACTCTGCTCTTAACGGGTTTAGCGACCATTCTTCGGTTGTCTCTCGCTCTTCTTCTCTCTGTCTCTAGGCACCACCTCCCCGATTCCCTCGCCTCCGACGGTGCTCATAGCGATAGGACGGGCAACGCCAATAGCTTTGCCAGGGTGCGAAGCGCGGCAGCGTGATCGCCATACGTCAAGGCGAGATGGTGTTCTAAGCCTTGTGACATCATCGTGGATAACACAGCGTGCACAGGGCGTTCAAAGCGCAATACGCCGGAAGTGCCGCTAAAGCTAGGGGGCGCGGCCAGCATCTCGCCGCTGCCGATGACCCAGCGCAGCTCGCCGTTTGCCCGACTCAACCTAGCTAGGGTCACGCGACCGGGCTTGAGGGCGAACTCCATCACCAGCGGCAGCCGGCGGTTGGAATGCAGGCCACCGCGCACCGGCGTGGCAGGGTCGGCCATGTTCAACGGCGCCTGACCACAATGCCAGACCACCGCGGTGTCTTCTACCGGATTGCACTCCACAAGATCGGTGCCGAACGCTGGCTGATCGGCCAGCCATTGCAGGACGAGCTGGCTCAGCGTCCCGTTAGCGTCGCACTCGCAACCGCACGGCAGGCACTCCGTATTCAGCAACGCCATCGCCCCGCAGGCTGCGCAACCCAGCTCGGTGAAGAACTCCGGCCAACAGCGCACGGCCAGCGCATCACAGCCCAGTTCGGCAGCGAGCGTCCTGAGCGCTACATAGACGGCCAGTGTGCCGGTCACTGATGCGCGATCCAGCGCGCCTAAGCCGCTGATGCGTGCGCCGATCTGCTCATACATTGCTGCGCGTTGCGTCTCATCTATGCCGCGGACGCGCGCAAACACGTCGGCCAGGTCCAAACGGACGATCTGCACGCCCAACCGATGGCGCAATTGCTCGGCGTCCAGAGCGCAGCTATCGAACCCGCTGGGAGGATCGCCGAGGATGCCGATGCGGGCCTCTCGCAGGCGGCGGCGAACGCGACCAGCCCTGGCAACGGCGTCAACCATCGCAACCGCTTTGGGATCATCAGGCGCGGCATATACCCACTCATAGGCCTGGCCGCGCAGGGTTAGGGCGTGGCCGGCCAGGTTAATCCCACACAGCGAATTCAAGCGCAGCCGTTCGCCTGTGCGTGCCTCCGGCACGGCCCATAACAGCAACGGGGCGTCAACGGCCTCGGCCAAGTGTGTGATAAACGTGCTGTCGGTAAAGGTAGCTTGGAGGGCAACCAGGGCGTCCAACGGCTCGTTGGCCAATGCACGCGCAGCGGCGTGGAGAGCGTCTTGATCAGTCAGCAGGCGCGCTTCACCTATCAACTCAAAGCTGGCCTGCTTGAGCGCTTGCCAGGCAGCCTGTGCGGTTGTCTCGGCCAGCGCCACGTCAAACGTGGTGCGGGCGACTGCAGCGAAACCCAGACGTAAGGGGCGGCTCATGCTCCCTCCATGTGGTAGAAGAACGCGCTTAGGGCCAGTGAGGCTGCGCCGACCACGCCGGCGCGCCAGCCGAAGCGTGTCGGCTGTAACCGCACGCGGTCACCCAGGCCGGCGAAGGCGTGCGCGCGCATGATGCGCTCGGCCGTCGGCAGGAAGAACTCGCTCCCCTGAGCAAACATGCCACCCAGCAGGATCAGCTCTGGGTTGAGGACGTTCACCAGGTTGGCCAGCGCGATGCCCAGGTAGCGGGCGCGCACCTCGATCAGCGTCAGTGCATCAGCATCGCCGGCACGCGCAGCAGCGAAGACTTGCTCGATGGGACGACGGCCGTCGTCACGGGCTAGATGCTGCGCCAGAATCCCCCTTGGCTTGCTGCGTGCCAGCCTGTTTGCCTCGCGGATCAGCACCGGCTCAGAGATCAACGTCTCTAAGCAGCCGTAGTTGCCGCATTTGCACCGCTCGCCGCCTTCTGGGATCATCACTGTATGGCCAATCTCGCCTGCGCCGGCACCGCTGCCGCGGAAGGGCTGGCCGTTGATGACGAATCCAGCGCCGACCCCGATCCGCCCATATACAAAGGCTAGGACACCCACATCCCGGCCAGCGCCGAACATCGCCTCGCCCAGTGCCATCGCGCGCACGTTGTTGTCCACGGTGACCGGCAGACCCAAGCGCGACTCCATCCAGCTCCGTAGCGGCACATCGCGCCAGCCCAGGTTAGGCGCCAGGACGTTGACTCCTTTCTGATAGTCCACCAGGCCCGATGCGCCGATCCCCACACCCAAAATCCGGCTGCGCTCTGCCCTGCTCTCGGCGATCGTCTTCTCCACCAGCTTGGCGATTCGAGGGAGCACGCGCGAGACGGGCAACGTTGGGTCGAAGCTGACGATGTTGTTGTGAACGATCTCTGCGTAGAGGTTCACGACGGCTGCCCGCAGGACGCCGATGCCGATATGCACGCCGACGGCGTAGCGTGCATCGGGGTTGAGCTGCAGACCGGTGCGGGGCCGGCCAATGCGCCGGTTGCCGTTCACGCCATCTCCCCCGTGCTCAGCTTCCACGACGATGCCCTGGTTGAGCAGCTCATCGATCAAGTGCGTGATGGTTGTGTTAGACAGTGCGGTGCGCTCGGCGAGTTGCGCGCGCGAGATGACGCCGGCCCGCAAAAGATGGTTAAGCACGGCGCGCAGGTTGTGCGACCGCACCACGTGGTGGTTTCTGCCGGCAAGCGTCAGCGTGGACATGCGGTTATTTTCTCAAGTTGAGAAAGTAAATCTATTCTAGGGCGTCCGGTGGCTTTGTCAAATTCAGGGCCGCTCTATGCGTGACTTGCGGGCGACAGCGCCGGCGCTACACTCACTCGCGTGGAAGGCTTGACATGGAAGGCTCAGTGACCGCTCACATCCGCACCTACAGCCGCCCCAGCGCGCTGCGCATCACCGATGTGCGCGTGGCTGCTTTACAACTGCTGCCTGATGGATGGCGTTGCCCGTTGGTGCGCATAGACACCAACCAGGACATCTACGG
>Ga0209691_1000267_pt1 | contig 37516 bp, 35 predicted proteins | sample YNPMSBMetaG_FD_187120 | JGI IMG/M metagenome (GOLD analysis project Ga0209691, IMG submission 187120) | Anoxygenic and chlorotrophic microbial mat microbial communities from Yellowstone National Park, USA - YNP MS-B MetaG (SPAdes) (version 2) ... | reverse complement strand
AGGATATGCTATTTGGCATATGCAATATTAAGTTATATAAACTACAAATTAGAAGGGACAGGGATAAGCGGGAAAGAAAGTTTAGAGATATTGAAGCAAGGATACAAAGTGAGGTTGGTAGATAAAAGTAGTAAAGATGGTTGGGATTTGTGGGTGCCATTGGAACCTAAAGGTAAAGAGATTTTAAAGAAATTAGGTGTAGTGTATAAAACTTAATGAAAATTTAGGTTTTTAGGGACATAATTTTAATCTATTCAGATTATCTTCAGGGACAAAAGTTTTTATCTAATGCGAAAAAAAGTAAAAAATAAATATGATTTTGTATAATTATTTTTATGAATGAAAAAATAAAAATTTATGTTTTTGGGGCAGGAGCCTGGGGAACAACTGTTGCAAATCTCTTAAGCGAAAAAGGGTATGATGTATTTATATGGGCAAGGGAAAAAGAAGTTGTAGATTTGATAAATAAAAAACATATAAATAAGACATATCTTGCAAATGTGAAACTATCAAAAAAACTTTTGGCTTTTAATGAAATAAAAAAATTTTGTGATTGTGATATACTAATAAATGCAATCCCAACCCAGTATATAAAAGAAACTCTAAATAAAATTAAAGAATTAAAAAAAGAAACTTTAATTATTAGTTTATCAAAAGGAATTGAGATAAACACTTTTAAAAGACCAAGTGAGATACTCTATGAATTATTTAAAAGAGATATTTATGTTTTATCAGGACCAAATTTTGCAATTGAGGTTGCTCAAAAAAAGCCAACTGCAACAACCATAGCAGGAAAGGATAGAGAAAAAAGAGAGTTTTTACAAAAAATTTTCTCAACACCATATTTTAGGGTCTATGAAAATGATGATGTTGTTGGAGTTGAGATTTCAGGAGCAGTTAAAAATGTTATTGCAATTGCCGCTGGAATGTGTGATGCTCTTAAACTTGGAAATAATGCAAAGGCAGCATTAATTACAAGAGGACTAAACGAGATTAGAAAATTAGGGAAAAAACTTGGAGCAAATGATATAACATTTTTAGGTTTAAGTGGAATAGGAGATTTAATTCTTACTTGTAACTCAAACATATCAAGGAATTATTCAACAGGATATCTTCTTGGAAAAGGAAAAGATATAAATTTTATAACAAATAAAACAAAACATATAGCAGAAGGGATAAAGACATCTCTTGCTTTAAAAAAACTTTCTGAAAAACTTGGTGTTGAGATGCCGATCTCAGAGCAAGTATATAAAGTTATATATGAAAACCAATCTCCTAAAAAAGCAGTTGAACTTTTAATGTCAAGAACCCTAAAACCAGAGTTTTATGGATAAAAACTTAAATTATGTCTAATATTTTATCAAACAAAATTTTTAATTTTTTTTCTAAAGGTGAGTTGCCACCAATATTAATATCTGAAATGATTTCTTTAATCATAAAAGATAAAGAAGTAATATATGTAGGTATGAAAAATGAAGCAGAAAACATAAAAAAAACTTACAATTTTTGCAAAGAATTTAAATTTAATATTATTATTATGGAAGACAACAATAACAAAAATCACATAAATTTAATAATAGGATTAAACAAAAAAATAGTTACTAAATTATATAAAATAATTCAAGTACATAATGCTGAACCAGAAGCAGGTATACTACTTGGTTATCCAGAGTGTTGTATTCAATCATATTCAAAATGGAAAAGAAAAATTTCTATAATCAAATATGTACTTTCTAACACAAAAAATATAACACAAAAATTTCCATTTTATACTAACAATTTATTTAATTTTTCTTCGCGACCGTATATAAACCACAAATTACTTTCAGAATTTATGAAAACAAATAATCATTTATTTCCTTATTTAGATTTTAACCCAATAATTTCATGGCATCCATGTTCGTATTACTGTAGTGAAAGTATAAAAAGAGGTAAAAAAATATATGAGTTTATGAAAATATATCTACCTAAAATGGCAGAATCAAAGAAACAAATATTATCATCAACTTTTCTATTCTTAGATGATTTTGAACTTCTTGCTGTTAATGGAAATGAAAATATAAAAAACAATCATATAATGTTTGAACTTAATGAAATACTTCCATATCCTAAAACTATTATTTCTAATAAAGTAATTTCTAAATTGACGAAGGGAATAATTATAAAAGCGAATAAGAAAAGAACTATACTTGAACCTAATATACTAAAAAATTATCTTTTAATTTCTTTTGAATAACCTTCTTTTTTTAAGAGTTGGATTTTTCTTTTAATGCCACCTTTTGCTGAATAGCCCTCAATAGAACCATCAGATTTTATTACTCTATGACAAGGAACATAAGGAGCAAATGGATTTTTCTTTAAGGCAAGTGCAACAGCACGATATGCTTTTGGATGACCAATCTCTTTTGCAATCCATTTATATGACCTTGTTTCACCCTTTGGAATCTCCATACACTTAAGCCAAACCTTTTGATAAAATAAAGGATACTTCTTCATCTCAAGTTTAATCTTTTCAATAATTTTTTTGTTCATAACTTATATAATTTCATTATATATTTTTAAGGTTTTCTCTTCAAAAATTTGACTTTTTAGGGATAACCTGGTATAATTTATTTATCATATGATATATCATATGATATTTTTATAAAAGTGAGGGCAAATATGAATTTTTCAGAAGTAATTAAAGAATTTAGAAAAAGAAGAGGGATAACCCAGCAAAAACTTGCTGAGGAATTAAAAATTTCATATCCCACAATAAACAGATGGGAGAATGATAAGTTTAAACCAAATCCAAGAATACTTATGATAGTAAGAGATTATATTTCCACTTTTGGCGAGGAATATTCTGACTTGCTCTCTTATCTTGAAGGGAAAAAGGTTAATTCATATAAGGGAGAAAATAATTATATGGAAATAAAAGATATGGAGTCAATGTTATGGCAGGCGGCTTGCTCAATTAGAGGTGAAAAAGATGCACCAAAGTTTAAGGATTATATCTTGCCGCTTCTTTTTGTAAAAAGATTATCTGATGTTTTTGAGGATGAGTTTTCTGAACTTATAAAAAAATATAAAGATGAAAAGACAGCTAATTATCTCATAGAACAAGATCATTCTCTTGTTAGATTTTACATTCCAAAAGAGGCAAGATGGCCTGTTTTAAGTGGAAGAGTTGAATTTAAGTATCAAACTGGAAAAGCGCCAAAAACTCTTGGCGAAAAAATAACAAACGCATTAAGGTTAATAGCAAAAGAAAATCCAACTCTCCAGGGTGTTATAGATAATGTGGATTTTAATGCAACACATAATGGAGAGCGAGAAATAAGTGATGAAGCATTAAGTAGATTGATTGAAATATTTAGCAATCCCCAATACCGATTAGGTTTAAAAGATGTAGAACCTGATTTTTTAGGTCGAGCTTATGAGTATCTTTTAAGAAAATTTGCTGAAGGTCAAGGGCAAAGTGCAGGCGAGTTTTTCACGCCTAAAGAGGTTGGAATTTTAATGGCTAAGATTATGTCTCCAAGACAAGGTGAAGAGGTTTATGACCCTTGTTGCGGATCAGGCGGGCTTTTGATTAAATGTCAGTTAGAACTTGTAAAGAAAGAAGGAAAAGATAATATTAAAAAACCTCTAAAACTCTATGGTCAAGAATATACTGGTTCAACATTTGCAATAGCAAGAATGAATATGGTTATCCATGATATGGAAGGTGAGATACTTCGTGGAAATACTATGACAAACCCTAAATTTCTTGAAGGCGGAAAACTAAAAAAATTTGATATAGTTGTCACAAATCCAATGTGGAATCAGGATAATATAGATGCTTCTTTTTATGAAAACGATCCCTACGATAGATTTTCAAGAAGAGGTGGGTACGCTCCCGCTTCAAGTGCTGACTGGGCATGGGTTCAGCATGTGGACTCTTCTTTAAAAGATAATGGAAGAGCAGCAATTGTTCTTGATACAGGTGCAGTTACTCGTGGAAGCGGAAGTCAAAGTGACAATAAAGAAAAAGCAATAAGAAAATGGTTTGTTGACAATGACCTTATTGAGGGAGTGATACTTCTTCCAGACAACCTCTTCTACAATACAACAGCAGCTGGAATTATATTAATACTAAATAAAAACAAACCAACAAATAGAAAAGGAAAAATAATACTTATAAATGCATCTGAAGAATTTGAAAAAGGAAGACCTAAAAATTATCTAACAGATAAAGGAATAGAAAAGATTTATTCTGTTTTTAGCAACTGGAAAGAAGAAGATAAATTTTCCAAAATAGTAAGCATTAAAGAAATTTCCCAAAAGCACGATTATAATCTTTCTCCTTCAAGGTTTATAGAAACAGGCGAGACGATAGAACACAGAGATATTCAAGATATAATAAACGATATTTCAAAAATAAATAAAGAGCAACAAGAAAATGAAAAAGAGTTAAAAAAAGAATTTAGCAAACTGGGGTATAAATGGAATTAAAAATATGCTATATTGTAAATAACGGTACCTGCCGGGCCTCTGACCGAAAGGTTAAGCAGGCGGGTCTTTTGTTTGGTGGTATTGAAAAAATTTTTTCAAACTGCTATAATATAATTAACATACCTGCCACGCCTCTTAGCCTTTGGGCTAATGCGCAACCGGGCAGGTATTTTTTTTGTGGTGGATTACCGGGGGTAATTAATGTTACCTGAAAAACCACCACTTACACTTTCCCAACAAGTAGAACTCCTTGAAAATCGCGGACTCATTATAAAAGATAAAAAATATGCCGAAAATTTTTTAAGTTTGGTTAATTATTATCATTTTAGCGGCTATAGTTTGAGTTTTGAAAAAGAAAGGCATAAATTTATTCCTGGAACTACTTTTGAACAAGTTGTTAAGTTATTGGAATTTGATAGTAAATTAAGACAGGAAGTATTTAAATATTTAGGTATCATTGAAATTGTAATCAGGACCAAAAGCGCCTATTATTTTTCCCATTCTTTTAATGATCCTTTTGCTCATGAAAAACACATAAATTTTAGAACAAATGAGTTAAAATATAAACTTTGGATTGAAGAATTACATACTACTACCAAAAAATCAAAAGAAATTTTTATAGACCATTTTAGAAAAAAATATCAAGAAAAATTCCCTGCTGTGTATATATGGGTTGCTGTAGAATTAATGAGTTTTGGATTGCTTTCAAGATTCATTGAATATATGCATATTAAAGAACAAAAATTAATTGCAGATGATTTTAAAATTCCACCTTCAGTTTTGGTTTCCTGGCTTAAAACATTTTGTTATATAAGAAATATTTGTGCCCATCATAGCAGATTATGGAATAGACAACTTTCAATTTCTCCTTCTTTACCTAAATCAGATAGGTGGAAAAATATTAATTCTCGTTTATTTGGTTCTATTTTATACATTATCAATCATATGATATTTTTTATTGGTAACGATTATTATAAAGAATGGCAGATTAGTATAGAATCCTTAATTGACAATCATCCGGAAGTACCAAATTTTTGGAAGTCAATAGGTCTTTTGGAAAACTGGAAAGAAAATTCTTTATGGAGAGGTGAAATATGATAGAAAAAAATATTAAAGATATAAACAAAGATGATATTGAATACTTAATAAAAAATCAAATTCCAGAAAGTAAAACATTAGAATACAAAAGAAGTTTACCATCAAATTCTAATGAGGACAACAAAGAATTTTTAGCAGATGTGATATCTTTTGCAAATGCCGATGGTGGTGATTTGATTTATGGTATAGAAGAAGAAAATGGAATGCCACAAAAAATTACAGGTTTTGAAAATGAAATTATTGATTATGAAAAATTAAGATTAGAAAGTTTAATTAGAGATCGTATTAGACCAAGGATTATTCCAAACATACAGATTCAACCGATAAAAATTTCTGATAATAATAATGTAATTTTAATCAGAATACCAAAAAGTTTTACATCTCCACATACTATTGGGGATAAAACTCTATTCTATTCAAGAAATAGCGCAGGAAAATATCAAATGGATGTAAATGAATTAAAAAATGCTTTTTTATTTTCTGAGAATATATCTGAAAAGATTAAAAATTTTAGATATAAAAGAATTTCAGAGATAATTAATGAAGACACTCCTATCCCTTTAAAAAGTAAAGACATATTGGTGCTTCATTTAATTCCAATAAAAGCTTTTTCTTATAATATTTTTAATATTGATTTATTAAAGATTTACAGACAATCAGAACTTCATACACCACCTTTGTGGGGTATTGGTTATAGTGAAAGATTTAATTTAGATGGTCTATTAAGATATGATAACTCTTATAAACCATCATACTGTCAAATTTACAGAAATGGGATAATTGAGTCAGCTGTAAGTAATTTTCTTTTTAAATATGAGGGGAAAAATTATATACCGTCAATAAATTACGAAAAGGAAATCATTGAAAAAATTAAGATATATTCAGATTTTTTAATAAAACTTGAAGTATTACCGCCTTTTGTTATTTTTATTTCTATGCTTGGAATTAAGGGTAGTTCTATGGGAGTTGATAAAACCAAATATTTCGTTCCTAATTTAGAAAGTTTTAATAAAGATAATATATTACTTCCTGACATTTTAATTGAAAGCAAAGAAGTTTTAACTGATTGCCAAAGTATAGCAAAGAAAATTCAACCTATATTTGATATGGTTTGGAATGCTTATGGTTTTCCAAAATCATTTAATTATGATGATCAAGGCAATTGGATAGGAGGAAAGTTTGATGTATGACTCAAAAAATAAATAATAAGTATAAAAAAACAGAGATAGGCGAAATTCCTGAAGATTGGGATAAAATACCTAAAATTGATTTAAATGATAAGGCATTTGAATTTCAAAATGGGCTTTGGGAAGGGAAAACTTCTGAGTTAGAAGAGGCAATAATTATAAGAGGTACAAATTTTAATTCATATGGCAAAATTGGTTCTGGGGAATTGATAAAATTATTAGTTGATAAAAAACAATTAGAAAAAAGGACTTTAAAAGAAGGGGATATAATAATTGAAAGGTCAGGTGGCGGACCAAAACAACCAGTAGGTAGAGTCGCATATTTTGAAATAAAAGACGAAAATATTAAATATAGTTTCAGTAATTTTACTACAAGATTAAGAATATTAGATAAAGACAAATTTTTACCTAAATATGTTTTTTACTATTTGCTTAATTTTTATAATACTGTTATAGGAAAAGATTTTCAATTTGGTAGTAATGGAATTAGAAATTTAGATTTTACAAGATACAAAAATGAGGCTAAAATACCATTATTAAATAAGTCAGAGCAGGAGAAGATTGCTAATTTTCTTTCAATGATTCAGGGGCTGGTTGAAAATCAGGAGAAATTGATTGAGAGATTGAAAGAATTAAAATCTTCGACTATGGCTAAACTTTTTACTGAGGGACTTTATAATAAAAAACGAAAGAAAACAGAAATTGGCGAAATCCCTGAGGATTGGGAAGTGAAGCAATTACAAGAAGTATGTAAAGATATATTTGCTGGTGGGGATGTCCCTAAAAATAATTTTTCAAAATTTATAACAGACAAATATAAAATTCCAATATATACTAATGGCGAAAAACAAGATGGTTTATATGGATATACAAATATTATAAAAGTAGCAGAACCAAGTTTAACCATTTCAAGTAGAGGGACTATAGGTTATTGTGTATTAAGGGAAAAACCATATTATCCTGCTATAAGACTTATAGTGATATTGCCAGATAATAAAAAAGTAGATTTATTATATCTAAAATTTGCTTTAGACAATGTTAACTTTGAAAGACATTTTGATAAATCTCCAATACCACAACTTACTATTCCTATGGTCAAGCCAATTCTTATCCCACTTCCACCAAAATCAGAGCAAGAAAAGATTGCTGAAATACTGGACAGAATATCAAAAGAGGAAGAAATAGCTCAAAAAAAATTAGAACAATACAAAGAATTATTTTCAACAATGTTAAATCAATTAATGACCGGTAAAATAAGATTAATTTAGGAGGGAAAAATGAAATGTCCATTATGCAACATTGATACTAATTCTGAAAAATTAAATAATAGAGATGCCTATAAAATAGAATGCAAAAAATGTGGAAATTTCAATATTACTTCTCAAGCAATTGAATATCTTAAAAATAATACTCAGATTCAAAATGATAAATACAAAATATCTTCATATACAAGAGAGTGTAAAGTTTTAAATAAAAAACCACCTTTTTTAATTACAGGAAACAAAGAAATTTTTGATGAAAATTTTTACTATGTTGGAATAGACTTAATATTAAAAGAAAAATTTCCAAATAATGTATTGGATATCCTTGATAGAACTCTTATTAATTTATCTAAATTATCCAAAAAACCCGGCCAATGGATAGAATTTAATGACGAAATGGATTTTGTTTTAGCATATTCTGATAATGCTGATATTTTTAAATATATATTAGACAGTTTAGCTAAAAAAAATTATATAGAAGTTGCTAATATTACTAAAATTTCTATATATGGAGATTTTTATACGAATGCTAGACTAACTCCTGAGGGTTGGAATAGAGTTTATGAATTAGAAAAAAATATAAATAAAGATAGTAAAAAAGTTTTTGTTGCTATGTCATTTGATAAAGAAATGGATGAAGTGTGGGAAAGAGGATTTAAAGAAGCAATAAAAGAACTTGGATTTGAGCCTGTTAGAGTTGATGAGATAGAACATAATGAAAAAATATGTGATGTAATTATTGCTCAAATTAAAAAAAGCAAATTTCTTGTTGCTGATTTTACAGGAAATCGTGGTGGGGTTTATTATGAAACAGGTTTTGCTAAAGGACTTGGCATTCCAGTAATTTTTACCTGTAAAGAAGGAGAGGAGAAAATTTTACATTTTGATACAAGGCAATATAACCATATTATTTGGAAGGACATTGATGATTTAAAAAAACAATTAAAGGATAGAATAGAAGCAACAATAATTTAAATAAACTATGAGAAAACTTAAAGTAGTATTTGATACTAATGTTTGGAGAAGTTTAGGATTAAATGGCTTAGATGAGTTATATAATTATCTTTCAAATCCTTTAAAAATAAAAGCGCAGAAAGTTGAACTGTGGGAAACTGTTCCAGTAATATTTGAAACTATTTATGATTGGTATAAAGAAAATAAATTAGAAGTTATTGTAGAATTTTCAAAAAGAAAAATTAAACTTTGTGAAAACAGGATTATTCCAAGTCCTACAACACAGTAGTTCAAAGAGCCATCAGATAAATATAATCTCTTCAAAAATAATAATATACTTAGCGAAGAAAATAGATATTACATAAATATTTTAAATGAGTCCACAAAAATTGAATTTTTACAAAGTGAAAAATTTAAAAACGCTTTGATAGACTCTGTAGAAATTGCAAGAAAAGGATATAAAGAGGATATAGAAAAGATGTATGAAATAATTAAAGAAGAGTTTAAAAATTTCGGGATTGATTTAAACAAAATAGATGAAAATACATTTGATAAGTTATTTAAACAATCTGAAGTTAGAAGTGAGACAGTAAAAGCTTTAACTAAAAGATTTGATTTGACCGGAGAAATGAAGTCATATATGGCATTATATTCAGAATGGGAAGAAGTACCACTTACTAAAAGAATATTAGAGTATTACAAATCTAAGTTAAAAGATTTGTTTATAAAAAATAGAAAACCTCGCGAACAGGATTTCCTTGATTTAGAAATTATGATTTGTGCGACAACTTTAGATAAATTTATAACTCAAAATAAAAAGGATTTTCAGAGATATAATTTGCCAATTTTAAATGATAAATTATGGACATTGGATGAATTTAAAAATTATATAGGTTTTGATTATAAAAAGGAGTAACTATGCCTAATCTTGATAATGAAAGGTTGAGTGTTCAAAATCCGATTATAAAATATTCTGTGGAGATTGGTTGGAGTTATATTTCAAGCGATGAAGCATTGAGTTTAAGAGGTGGAAAAGGCGGGCTTTTTCTTTATGAGACGCTTAAAAGAAAACTTATTGATTTAAATCCTGGTCTTGTTAATGTTTCAAATGTTGATAATATAATAAATAAGATTGAAAGCGTTAGAAATAATATAGAAGGAAATTTTGAGATTTTGAAATGGTTGAGAGGACTTAAATCAATTTATATTGAAAGCGAGAAGCGTGAAAAAAATATTATACTTATAGATTTTTCAAATCCTTCAAATAATGTTTTTAATGTTTCAGATGAGTGGGTTTATACAAACGGAAAAAATACAAATAGAGCAGATGTAGTTTTTTTGATAAATGGAATTCCTGTGGCTATTTTGGAAGCAAAAAGCGCTAAAAAAGAAATTGAGGAAGCACTTATTCAGATTAAAAGATATCATAATGAAACGCCGGAGTTTTTAACCTCACCGCAAACATTTTGCATTACGAATCTTCTTCATTTTTATTATGCACCAACCTGGAATTTTGATAAAAAAGCAATTTTTGAATGGAAGGATAATGAAAACTTTGAAATTAAAGTTAAGACATTTTTTTCAAGAGAAAGATTTTTAAAGATTATTGAAAAATGGATAATATTTTTTACAAGAGATGATGAGTTGGAAAAAATCATACTTAGAGAGCATCAGATAAGAGCAATTGAGAAAATAATTAATAGAACGCTTGATCCAAATAAAAAAAGAGGGCTTATATGGCATACTCAGGGATCTGGAAAAACTTTTACTATGATAAAAACAGCAGAGATTTTATTAAATCTTCCTGTAAAGCCAACTGTTATTATGATTGTTGATAGAAATGAACTTGAAGGGCAACTCTCTAATTGGATTGTAAATCTTCTTGGAAAAGATTTTCATAAGCCAATTAAAAGCAAAAATGAATTAAAGAGTGTTATAAAAAGCGAATACAGAGGGCTTGTTGTTTCAATGATACATAAGTTTGATAAAGCCACAGAGGTTCTTTCTTATAGAGATGATATCTATGTCTTAATAGACGAGGCACATAGAAGCACCGGTGGAGATCTTGGAAATTATCTTATTGGAGCGATGCCGAATGCGACCTTTATAGGTTTTACAGGAACACCAATTGATAAAACATCTAAAGGAAAAGGAACATTTAAAGTTTTTGGAATTGATGATGAAAAGGGTTATCTTGATAAATACTCAATAGTTAAGTCTATAAAGGATAGAACAACGGTTAAACTTCATTATTTATTTGCGCCTAATGAGGTTAGAGTTCCTGAGGATAAATTGGAGAAAGAATTTTTAAATCTATCTGAGACAGAAGGGATAAGCGATATAGATGAATTAAATAGAATACTTGAGAAAGCGGTTAGTTTAAAGAACTTTTTGAAAGGAAAAGATAGAATAGATAAAATTGCAAAGTTTGTCGCAGAGCATTTTAAAAATAATGTTGAGCCGCTTGGATATAAAGCATTTCTTGTTGCTGTGGATAGAGAAGGATGCGCTCTTTATAAAAAAGCACTTGATAAATATCTTCCAAAAGATTACTCAAAAGTTATATACACAAAAGGAAAGAATGATAACAATCTTTTAAAAGAATTTTATCTTTCAGAAGATGAAGAAAAGAGAGTGAGAAAAGAGTTTAAAAAGCCAGATTATTTGCCTAAAATTTTAATTGTTACGGATAAACTTTTAACTGGATATGATGCGCCTGTTTTGTACTGTATGTATCTTGATAAACCTATGAGAGATCATACTCTTCTTCAGGCAATTGCAAGAGTAAATAGACCTTATGAGGATGAAAATGGAAATAACAAACCGTTTGGACTTATTGTTGATTTTATAGGAATATTTGAAAGATTGGAAAAAGCGCTTTCTTTTGATTCTGATGTTGTAGATAGTGCTATAAAAAACATAGATGTTTTAAAGGAAAGATTTGCTTCTCTTATGGAAAATGAGGCAAATGAATATCTAAAATTATGTAAAGGGAAAATAAATGATAAAAAAGTTGAGTTGGCAAAAGAGTATTTTGCAGATAAAGAGAAAAGAAAACAATTCTTTGATTTTTATAAAGAACTTCAGAGGCTATATGAGATTATCTCTCCGGATCAGTTTCTTCATAAATATATAGAGAATTACAAAGCGCTTTCCAGTTTATATCTTGTAATTAAAAATGCTTTTAGTTTAAAACCTCAGATTTCTTATGATTTCATGGAAAAAACAGAATTGCTTGTTAGAGATAATGTGGAAACTTATATGAAGGATTTAAATAAAGATGTAATGCTAAATGAGGATGTTATAAATTCTATAAAAAAATCTAAAGATAAAAGCAGCGCAAAGGTTATTAATCTTATAATACAGATTATAAATGTTTCTTCCGATATAGAAAAACCGCATCTGATTTCAATAAAAGAAAGAGCGGAGTATATTTTAGAACAGTATGAAAACAAGCAGATAACGACTGAAGAGGTTATAAAAGAAATTGAAAAACTCTATGAAAGTTATAAAGACGAAGAAAAAGAGTATAAAGAAAAAAATATGGATAAAGAAACTTTTAGAGTTTACTGGATGTTAAAAAACCAAGGGTTGAGAAACGCAGAAAACAAAGCAAGAGAAATAAAAACTAAAATCCAGCAGTATCCTGAATACAGAGAAAATAAAGAATCTTACCGAAAACTTAAATCAGAGTTATACTCAGTTTTGAGTGATTTAATTGAATTAGATAAAGAGGGGAAATTGGATTTATCAAAATTAATAGATAATATTCTTTCTATGGTTGAGAGATGAAATTAAAAAAATCAGATGAGAAAAAGGAATTTGAGTTAATGAAAGAAAAATTTAAAGAGAAGGTTTTATTCTTTGCAAATAAGATAAATGTAGAACCTTCAAGTGTATCTTTTAGAAAGATGAAAAGAAAATGGGCATCCTGTTCAAAAAAGGGGAATATAATTTTTAATATTTCAATTTTAAATAAACCTGAAAAATTTCAGGAAGCGGTTATAATTCATGAACTAATTCACTTAATAGTTCCAAATCACAGCAAATTATTTAAGAGTATGTTTTTGTCTTTTATGCCCGATGGAGAAAAAATTCTTTCAAGTGAAAAATCCTTATGAAATTTTACTCTATTAAAAACTCTTTGGAGCGGAGTTTTCGGTGATAGGTTATTACAAACCTATGTATCTCATCACGAATGCTCATAAAAAAAAGTAAGACCTTGTTATCTTTTTCAAGACAAATAGGATCGTTTCTATAAAGAGTGTATATCAGCTCTTGTTTTTTAGCAAGCGATATTATATCTGTTTTTATACCAAGTTCATCAAGCGCTTTTTTTGCCATATTAAGTTGCCCTTTACTACCGTCAATTAAAATTAAATCAGGAATATTTTTATCATCTTTTAAAATCTGTGATAATCTTCTTTTCACAACTTCATATATCATTATGTAATCATCGCTTCCTTTCTTGACTGTGTTTTTTATTCTAAAGTATCTGTAATGAGATTTATTTTTATGGCCGTTTATAAAACAAACTGATGCTCCAACAGCATACCTATTTAAAAGATTTGATATATCAAATGCCTCTATATGATATGGTATCTTTTTTAGATTTAGGATTTCTTTTGCTTCAAGAAGTATTTTTGTAAAATCATACTTTTTTTCTATCTCTTCTAAGTTTGTTTCATTTACACTTACTCTTTCATAGATATGCTCAATTGCTTTAATTGCATTATAAAATATTTGTGCTTCTTCATATCTTAAATCATCTGATGCCCTTTTCATATACTCTTTAAATTTTTCAATTAGCTTTGAGTGCTTTCCATTAAAAAAGTTTATAGCATTTTTTACAAAAACATAATAATCTTTTTTTGAGATTTTTTTAGGGTCACAAGGAGAGGGGCATTGATTTGTATGATAATAGATACATCTATCTATTTTTTTAGGATCTAACGGATTTTTTAAATCAAAATCATATCTACATCTTCTTAAATTTAAGATTTTTAATTCAAAAAGTTTTTCAATTAGTTTTTTTAAAATCTCAACTTTTGGATATGGACCAAAGTATTTTCCTTTTATATTCTTTTTTCTTGTGATAATAATTCTTGGGAAATCTTCATCAGTTATTACAATATATGGATATGTTTTTGAATCCTTCCAAATGACATTGAAAAATGGTTGATGTTGGTTTATTAATCTTCTCTCAATAACAAGTGCTTCACGCTCACTATCACAGATTATAAAATCAATCTTATGAGCAAAAATCCTTATATTTGCAGTTTTAAAAGAATCAGATGAGCCTATAAAATATGAGCTTACTCTTTTTTTAAGATTTTTTGCTTTGCCAATATAAATAATTTTATCGTAATAATCCTTTATTATATATACACCTGGAAGGGTTGGGATCTTTGAAAGATCCATAAACTTATAAAAACTTTCTCATTTTATCTGCAATATTACTACTAACAAGTCCAAATTTTTTATAAACATCAACATCTTTTCCTGAGTGTCCAAACTCACATACACCAAAAGAAATAATATCTGATCCCAAAATATCCTTCCATCCAAATGTATTTCCCGCTTCTATGCTAAATTTTGGAACTGAAGAAAAATTATACTTATTTATATTTTTTCTGAAAATCTCAACACAAGGGATTGAAAAAACATTTACTTTTTTATTTTCATTTGAAAAAATTTTTGAAACCTCAATTGCTATATGAACCTCAGAACCAGTTGCAAATATAATAGAATCAGGATTTTCATATTTTATTAAAGGATACCCACCATCATTAAAGTTTTTCTTTATTATTTCTTTATACTCATAAAGTATTGGGAGTTTTTGCCTTGAGAGAATTAAGGCAACTGGTGATTTTTCAGCAATTATATAATTCCAGGCATAAAGTGTTTCGTAGAAATCAGCAGGTCTTATAACCTTTAAATTTGGAATTAATCTAAGCGACATAAGATGCTCAACTGGCTGATGCGTTGGTCCATCTTCACCAACACCAATACTGTCATGAGTAAATATGTAAATTACATTTTGATTCATAAGTGCTGATAATCTAAGAGATGGTCTTAAATAATCTGAAAAAACAAGAAATGTTGAACAAAATGCTCTCAAACCACCAAAAACATTTATTCCATTAGATATTGCCGCCATTGCATGCTCTCTAACACCAAAATGAATATTTCTTTCAGGATATTTATCAAAATATGTTTTAGTTGATGGGGCAAGATCAGCAGAGCCACCAACAAGATTTTCAACTTTATCAGCAATATAATTTAAAATCTTATACGATGCCTCTCTTGTTGCAAGTGGAGTTTTAGGATCTGTATCCAAATCAAAACTAATTTTTGAAAAATCATTTTCTAGATATCTCATAAGTTTTTGATAATCAGATGGATATTTTTTCTGATATTCTTTAAATTTTTCTTCCCATTTGAGTTTCTCTTTTTTCTTTAATTCAGATATTTTTTTAAAATTTTCTCGAATCTCATCTGGAACATAAAACATCTCATCCCACTCCCATCCAAGATTCTTCCTTGTTTCTTTAACTTCTTCAATACTTAATGGCTCTCCATGAACCTTGTTTGAGTCCTGCTTAGGGCTTTTATAACCTATGTTTGTTTGAACAATTATTAATTTTGGAAGATTGGATTTAATAGCAGAATTTATTGCATAAGAAATTTTTTCTGGGTCATATCCATCATCAACTTTTTCTACATACCATCCTATTGATTCAAATCTCTTTTTAACATCCTCGCTAAATGCTATATCAGTTTTCCCTTCTATTGTTGTTTTATTTGAATCATAAATCCAAATAAGATTTGACAATTTGTTATGCCCACCAAACGATGCTGCTTCATAACTTATACCTTCCATAAGATCCCCATCGCTACAAAGGACATAAACATAGTTATCAAAAATATTTATATCATTCTTGTTAAAAATCTTTTGCATATAAAGAGAAGCCCAGGAGATACCAACACTTGAAGCAACTCCTTGACCAAGTGGACCAGTGGTAAATTCTATACCAAGTTGTGGGGAATATTCTGGATGGCCTGGAGTTTTTGAATCAATTTGTCTGAATTTTTTAAGGTCATCAAGGCTTAATTGATAACCAAAGAGATGAAGTGTTGCATAAAGCATTGCTGAGGCATGTCCACTTGAAAGAATAAATCTATCTCTATTTATCCATAGAGGATCTGATGGATCAAATCTAAGATGATTTTTAAAAATTGTATATATTATAGTTGATGCACCAAGTGGCATTCCAGGATGACCACTTTTTGCATTTGTAACCATATCAATGGAAAGAATTCTTATAGCATCTGCACACTTTAAATCAATATTTTTATTCATAACCTTCCCCTTTTTTAAAAAAATAAAGATAATAAAGAATTGCTATGATTGTTTTTGAATCCTTAATCATTGATTTTCTTATCATATCAACTGCTTTTTTAATAGGAACCTTAATTACATCTAAAAATTCATATTCATCACAATTACTCTTTCCTTTTGAAAGGCCTTCGGCAAGATATATCTTTAAAACTTCATTTGAAAAAGCAGGCGTAGGACAAAAAGTAACAAGATGAGTAAATTTTTTAGCAGTGTATCCTGTTTCTTCTTTTAACTCTTCTTTTGCTCTTAGAAGAAAATCATCATCTTTTGAGTGAAGTTTTCCTGCTGGAATTTCATATGTAGTTTCACCAATAGGATATCTATATTGTTTTACCATTATAAATTTTCCATTCTCAACACAAAGTACCGCACTTGCACCTGGATGATCTATATATTCTCTTGTTGCTTTTTTATTATTTGGAAGAAGGATTTCATCAACATTAAATGAAATTGCTTTTCCACTATATAAAACATTGCTTGAAAGTTTTTTTTCTTTAAACTTCATAATTAAAATTTTACAAAATTTATTTTTGTATAATGTAGTTATGCAGCAAGAATTTGTCCATCTCCATAATCATTCAGAGTATTCTCTTCTTGATGGAATGCTAAGAATTACAGAGATAGATGGGAAACCATCAAAATTTCTACAAAAGGTTGCAAAACAAAAAATTCCAGCATTAGCAATAACAGATCACGGAAATATGTATGGCGCAATTGAATTTTATAATAATGCTATAAAGGTAGGTGTAAAACCAATACTTGGGTGCGAACTTTATATAATTGAAGGATCAAGAAAAGAAAAAGATAAAAATTCAAAAGCAAAACTTGGACATATAACAGCTATTGTAAAAGATAATGAAGGGTATCAAAATCTTATTGAAATGCTTTCAAAAGCACATCTCGAAGGATTTTATTATTATCCAAGAATAGATTTTGAGCTTCTTGAAAAGTATCATAAAGGAATAATATTTTTATCAGGATGCCTTTATTCACTTCTAAATCAATATATTCTTGAAGGCAATATATCAAAAGCAAAGGAATATGCAGATAGATTTAAAAGCATATGTGGAAAAGATGATTTTTTTATAGAATTGATAAACCATGATCTTGAGAATGAAAAAAAGGTTTTAAAACCACTAATTGAGATAGCAAAAGATCTTGGTTTAGGTCTTGTTGCAACAAATGATTGTCATTTTGAAAATAAAGAGGACTCATTTGCACATGATGTACATATCTGTATATCAACAAATGTAAAACTTGATGATAAAGATAGATTAACTACAAATCACCATCTATATTATAAATCACCACAAGAGATGTATGAACTTTTTAAAGATGTAGAAGAGGCATTAAAAAATACTGTTGAGATAAGTCATAGATGTAATTTTCATCTTGAAAAAGGAAAAATCTATCTTCCAAAATACAAAGTTCCAGACGAATACATAGAAAAATATGGAGACAATGAAGCAGCACAGTTTGCTTATTTGAAAGATCTTTGTATAGATGGACTTAAAGAAAAATTTGGGAAAATACCAGAGGAGTATTTAAAAAGGCTTGAGTATGAACTTGGAGTTATAAAAAATCTTGGATTTTCAAGCTATTTCTTGATAGTTATGGACTTTATTAGTTATGCAAGAAGATCAAATATACCTGTTGGACCGGGGAGAGGCTCTGGTGCTGGTTCGCTTGTTTCTTATGCGTTAAATATAACTAAAATAGATCCATTAAAACATAATCTTCTTTTTGAAAGATTCCTAAACCCTGGAAGAAAATCTATGCCAGATCTTGATATAGATTTTTCAGATAAGGGAAGAGAAGATGTGGTAAATTATGTGGTAGAAAAATATGGAAAAGAAAATGTTGCAAATATAATAACTTATGGAACAATAATGGCAAAAACTGCAATTAAAGATGCAGGAAGGGTTTTAGGACTATCAGCATCAGAAACAAATAAAATAACAAAACTTATAGCAAACAATCAAACACTTTCAGAAGCACTTCAAAATCCAGAATTACAAAAACTTAGGGACTCATCGCCTTTATATAAAAAACTCTTTGAGGTAGCAACAAAAATTGAGGGATTAAAAAGACATACTGGAATACATGCTGCTGGGAAAGTTATAACAGAAAAGGCGGTATATAAATACACACCTCTTGCACAAAGAGAAGGAGTTATAACTACTCAATATGATGGTGAAACATTAACAGATCTTGGACTCTTAAAAATTGATTTTCTTGGTTTAAGAACATTAAGTGTTATAGATGATACTGTAAAACAAATAAAAAAAAACAATCCTGATTTTGATATAGATAAAATTCCACTTGATGATCCAAAAGCATACAAATTACTTTCTGAAGGAAAAACAATAGGAGTTTTCCAATTAGAAAGTGAAGGAATGCAAAAACTCGTAAGAAACCTAAAACCAAGCGTTTTTTCAGACATATCAGCACTTGTTGCATTATACAGACCTGGACCAATTGAAGCAGGAATGATAGATTCATTTGTAAATAGAAAATATGGAAGAGAAAAAATAGTCTATGATCATCCTTATTTGGAAGATATACTAAAAGACACTTACGGAACAATAATATATCAAGAACAAGTAATGGAAATAGCAAAAAAACTTGCGGGATTTAGCCCAGCACAGGCTGATGACCTTAGAAAAGCAATGGGGAAGAAAATTCCTGAGATGATGGAAAAAGCAAAGGATGATTTTATAAAAGGAGCTGAAAAAAATGGCATTCCCTCAAAAACTGCTACAAAAATATTTGATCAGATGTATAAATTTGCGGGATATGGTTTTAATAAATCACACTCTGTTGCATATACAATGATTGCATATCAAACTGCATATCTAAAAGCAAACTATCCACTTGAATTTATGATATCACTTCTTACAAGCGAAATAGGACACTCATCTATAGGCTCTGAACAAAGGGAAAATAAGATTGTAAAATATATTGAAGAAGCAAACTCACTTGGCTATGATGTATTACCACCTGATATAAATAAATCATACCCTGATTTTTCAAAAGAAGAATGCAATGGAAAACTTTGTATAAGATTTGCTCTTAGAGCAATAAAAAATATAGGAGAAAATGTTGCAAAAGCAATAGTTGAGGAAAGGGAAAAAAATGGCCCTTATAGATCAATAAATGATTTTATATCAAGAAATGATCCAAAGCATATAAATAAAAAGGTTATGGAAGCACTTGCAAAAGCAGGCGCTTTTGATAGCCTTTTTGATAAAAATCTTCCACATAACTTAAAAAGAACAAGGGCACTTGCCTCAACTCAAAACACTGACTCAGTTCTACAAACAACTAATACACTTTTTACAATAGAAACAGAAAAGGTTCTAACAGAACACGAGATATTAAATAATGAAAAAGAAGTTCTTGGATTCTTTCTTTCAGGAAATCCTCTTGTTTCTTATAGAAAAATAATTAAGATGATTGAGACATCAAACATAGGTTCCATAATAAATGAAGAGATTGAAGAAGAAAAAAAGGTAAGAATTGTTGGATTAATTTCAAAACTTAAAATAACAAAAACTAAGAAAAATGAAAATATGTGTAAGTTAGAGTTAGAAGATTTGAGTGAAAGTATCGGAGTAACTATATTTCCAAAAACATTTGAAAGTTGTAAAAATGTTATATCTCAGGATAAAATAATAGTTGTAGAAGGAACAGTAAAGAAAACAGATTTTAGTGAAAATAACTTTGAAATAATTGCAGATAATATTTTTGAAATAGAGGATTATTTGGAAAAAAGAATTGAGAATTTTATAATATATTTTGAAGGAAAGGTTTTAATGAGTGAAGATCAAAAAGAACTTAAAGAAATTAGAAAAATTCTTCACTCAAATTCAACTGATAGAGGAACAAAAGTATATTTTGTGATAAACTCAATGAATCACAAGGAGTATATACTTGAAACAAATTATTTTATAAAACTAAAAAAAGATATAATTAAGAAAATTGAAGAAATACTTGGGGGAAATTCATGGAAAATAGCATAAATGTTTTGATAGTAGATGATGAGATAGATATAACAGAAGTTCTTTTAAATTTTCTTTCTGCAAATGGATTTAAATGTGAAGCAGTTTATAACGGAAAAGATGCTATATCAAAAATAAAAAGTGGAAAATTTGATGTTGTTCTCCTTGATGTAATGCTCCCATATATAGATGGATATCATGTAGCATATGAATCTATCACTGATATGGAAAACCCACCGGCAATAATAATAATGACATCAAGAGATATCCAATTTGAAAAAAATATTGCAAAAATGAGCGGAGCATTTGAAGTTATTCAAAAACCTTTTGAACTCGATAAAATTCTTGAGGTTATAAAAAAAGCAGTTGTGAAAGGAGGTAAAAATGAAACAGTATAAACCAAATAAAGTTTATGTAAGTTCAGAGGTTATAAAAAAACTCAAGTGGGTAGACAATGAAATAGAAACATTAAAAAAAGAACACAGATTCATAGTCCCAAGAATTTTAAACTCGGCACAGAAACCAATATCAATAATAGATGGCAAAAAAGTTGTAAACCTAACATCAAACAACTATCTTGCAATGACTGATGAAGAGGAAGTAAAAAAAGCAGCAATTGATGCTATAAAAAAATATGGAGTTGGAACCGCTGCTGTTAGGACAATAATAGGAACTATGGATATACATAGAGAACTTGAGATAAAATTTGCAAAATTTAAAAATACTGAGGACTCAATACTTTTTCAATCAGGTTTCACATCAAATGTTGCTGTATGTCAAACACTAATGAACAGCGAAGATTACCTTTTAATATCTGATGAACTAAATCATGCATCAATAATAGATGGTGCAAGGCTTGCGAAAGCACCCAGAAAAATATACAGACATAAGGATATGAACCATTTAAAAGAAATACTTGAAAGTGAAGAATCAAGAAAGGCAAAAAGAAAACTAATAGTAACTGATGGCGTTTTTTCAATGGATGGTGATATAGCACCACTGGATCAAATAGTTGAACTTGCAAATAAATATGATGCAATGGTTATGGTTGATGATGCACATGCAAGTGGTGTTATAGGAGATAATGGAAGAGGAACTGTAAATTACTTTAAACTGGATGGAAAGGTTGAGATACAAATAGGAACTCTATCAAAAGCATTTGCAGCAGTTGGTGGATATGCTGCAACAACAAAAAAACTAAGAGATTATCTTGGATCTGTTGCAAGGCCTTTTCTTTTCTCAAGTTCACAACCACCATCTGTTGCTGCAACATGTATAAAAATTCTTGAACTTCTAATGAAGAAACCAGAGTATTTAAAAAAACTTTGGGAAAATACAAGATTCTTTAAGGAAGAATTGAAAAAATATGGATTTGATACAGGTGAAAGTGTAACACCAATAACACCAATTATGATAGGTGATAGTGAGAAAGCGATTAAATTTTCAAATATGCTTTTTCAAGAAGGTGTCTTTGCACTTTCAATTGTCTATCCAACAGTGCCAAAAGGAAAAGAAAGAATAAGAACAATAGTTACAAGAGGACATACAATAAAGGACCTTGAGTTTGTTATATCAAAGTTTGTAAAAGTTGGAAGAAAACTTGGAATAATAAACTGAAAGTGAAGATAAAACTTGCAAGATTTGCTGGATTTTGCCCTGGCGTAAACAACGCTATTAAAACTGTTTTGGAATTATTAAAAAAAACAAATAAAAAAATATATACCCTTGGACCTCTTATTCATAACAAGGATGTTATAAAAAATCTTGAAGAAAAAAATATATATTCAGTAGAAAGCATTGATGAAATAAAAGATATAAAAAACTCAGTACTCGTTATAAGGGCTCATGGAATTCCACCACAGAGTGAAAGAAAAATTATTGAAAGTGGAATAGAATATATAGATGCAACCTGCCCGCTTGTAAAAAGGGTTCATAGGATAATAGAGAAATATGAAAAACTCGGATATACCACAATAATCCTTGGTGATCCAAACCATGCTGAGGTTATAGGTCTTAAAGGATATGCAAAAGATCCATACATAATAACATCAGAAAAAGATGCATTAAATCTTCCATCTATCGAAAAAGCAAATCTTGTTTCACAAACAACACAAGAAATAGATTTATTTGAAAGAGTTTCAGAAATACTTAAAACAAAGGTTAAAGATCTTATCATAAACAATACAATATGCGACCCAACAAGACAAAGACAAAAAGAAACAATAGAAGAATCATCAAAAGCAGATCTCGTAATAGTAATAGGTGGAAAACACTCAGCAAACACTCAACGATTGTATCAGATATGCAAAAATCTTTCCAAAAATGCAATACTTATTGAAAATGAAAATGAGATTAATGAATTCCTTTTTAAAAATATAGAAACTGTTTTTATAACTGCTGGTGCATCAACACCTGCATGGCTTATAGAAAGAGTTTACAAAAAAATTGAATCACTAACATCAAAGAAAAATATCTTAAAAAACATCATTAGTTTTATGTTAACAACTGGGATTTTTACACTTTTATCTGCAATTTCAATTCTTCTATACATATACATTTCATTAAACACTTCTATAAATAAATCACTTTTTTTATCACTTTCTTTTGCAATAGTTGCAGCATACATAATAAATAGAAAAAGAGAAATTAAAAAAATAGAAGATAACATAAAAAAAGAATTTTTCATAAAACATCAAAAAGCAATAAGTATAATGATGTATTTTTTTATAGTAATTTCTATTCTTTTAGCCTTAAAATATAATTTCACTACTTTTCTATTTATAGCATTATTTCTTTTATCTTCATTCCTATATCCAAAAATAAAAGAAAAAATAAAAATCTATGGTCTTAAAGATTTGATTACTGCGATAGGTTGGAGTTTTGTGCTTGGATTTACCAGTTTAATAAAAATAAAAACTTATTTTCATCTAAAAATTATAACATATCTTATTGTATTTCTTTTATCACTTCAAAGAAATATCCTTATATCCATTGTTCATAATAAAAACGATATAATTGAAACAAATACTTTTTTAACAGATTTGGGCAAAGAAATAACATTTAAAATATTTTTTCTTTCCTTAATTATTGTCTTTTTTATGACGATTCTTTTTTCTTTAAATCCTTTTTTGTTTCTTTTATTAATTTTAAATTATTTTGTTTTTGAGATAATAAGGAAAAATAATAAAGCAGATTTGATTCTTTTTGAATCTCTGGTGGATATTCCATATATAATTCTTGGAATAATTCTTGTTCTTAAAATTAAGCATTAATTTATCTTATTGTTTTTTAAGTTTTACTAATACAAATCTGCTCATAAAAATTTTATAGAATAGATTTATAATAAAGATTTTAAGGAGATATTATGGAAAGTTTGGTATTAAAATCTGTTCTTATACCGGTTTTAGGTCCTTTTCTTCTTCCAATATTAAATAAAATATCTAAAGATTTGAGAAATATTGGAGCAGTTTTAATAATTACAATGACATTTATATTAAACGTTTATTTAATGAACTCATCTTTTGGAAATGAAGTAAAATATGTTATAGCCTTTCCTCTTGGATTTGATTTAATATTAAAACTTGATCCTTTATCAGCATTTATGGCAACAGTTACTTCATTAACAAGTTTAGTAATAGTTATATACTCAATAGATTATATTTCACATTATCCTAACCAAACTGAGTATTATACTATGCTTGTTCTTTTCATAGGATCAATGATAGGACTTGTATACTCAGATAATCTTATGTGGATGTATATATTTTGGGAAATAACTGGTTTTACATCTTGGAGACTTGTTGGATTTTTTAGAAGCGATAAGGATGTTCTTAAAGCAAACAAAACCATACTTGTTACAGTTTTTGGAGCAATTATTATGCTTGTGGGAATACTTATGATATATATAAAAGAAGGAACAATAAATATGTCAGATCTTAGATCAAAAGAGATTGCAATGCTTCCAGCCTTTTTAATACTTGCAGGAATTTTTTCTAAATCAGCAATACTTCCGTTTTCTACTTGGCTACCTGATGCAGGTGTGGCCCCCTCAACTGTTACCGCACTTCTTCATGCTGCAGTTCTTGTAAAAATTGGTACATTTGCATATGCAAAAATATTTGGAACAACATTTATAACACCAGTCGAGTTCAATTACACAGTTCTTATAATAACAGGAATAACCGCTCTTGTTTCAGGTGGAGCAGCATTAATTGAAAATGATATAAAAAGAATAATAGCATATTCAACAATAAGTCAATTATCATTTATATTTCTTGGACTTGCTTCAGGAACTAAAATGGCTTTTGCAGGGGGGCTTTTATATATTCTTATGCATAGCATAGCAAAGGCATCATTATTCTTGTGTGCAGGAATAATAGAACAAAAAACTCATACAAAAGATATAACAAAAATGGGGGGACTTATAAAAACAATGCCTCTTACAGCTCTTGCTTTTGCACTATCATCATTTTCAGTAATGGGGCTGCCGCCTTTTGGTGGATTTTTTGCAAAATTCATAGTTTTTAAAGGAGCAATTGAAACAAACGATATATTGATCATAACCATGTTTTTCATTGGATCAATTTTAACAATACTATATCTTTCAAGGCTTTTCTACAAAGTATTTCTTGGAAATGAAAAACTTGATACTCCTATGGAAGGTTCAACAACAATGGTTGTAAGCGTTCTTTTCTTAGGACTTTTAGGGCTTTTCCTTGGAATACTTGTAAATTATCCTTTAGGGTTCACCGAGATGGTATCCCAGATAATGTATACGGGGGTAAAATAGTATGAACAACATACAAAATTTAATAATTATACCTATACTTCTTCCGTTTATATCGGCAATCTTGATACTTCTTACAAGAGAAAAAACGAAGTATCTGAAAGAATTTATAGGGATATCAGTAACACTAATTTCCCTTCTCTCTGCAATAACTGCCTTAAAGTATGTTAATTTTGAAAGTGATATAATAATAAAACTCCAAGGAATAGGAATTCTTTCATCACTTCAGTTTAAAATTGATCAGTTATCTGCGTTTCTCTTAACAGGAGTAAGTTTATTCTCATTTTTAATATCAATGTATGGAATCTCAGTTAAAAATAAAGGAGAATCAAAAATATTTTACTTTCTTCTTCTCCTAACACAATCTCAAGCAGCAGGAGCAGTTACAAGTGATAACCTTATTTTGATGTTATTTTTCTGGGAGTCAATGATAATAACTCTCTACCTATTTATATACATATCTGGAGAAACAAATCAAATAAGAATGACAGCATTAAAAGCCTTTCTTATAAATGGAATAAGTGATATAGCACTTATGGTTGGAATAATTATTGTTGGATATATTACATCAACGTTTCTTATATCAGAGATCTCATCAAACAAACTTATAGTAGCTGGATGGGGAACACTTGCATATATACTTCTTTTGATAGGAGCATTAACAAAAGCAGGTGCTTTCCCATTTCATACATGGATACCTGAAGCAGCATTAAATTCAAATGCGGCATTTATGGCATATATCCCAGCAGCAATCGATAAACTCTTAGGTATATATTTTCTTGCAAGAATTACACTGCATCTATATACATTAAATCATACAATGCAATTAATAGTTATGAGCATAGGAGCAATAACAATAATAGTAGCGGTTATGATGGCTTTTGTGCAAAGCGATTATAAAAGACTTCTTTCATATCACGCAGTAAGTCAGACTGGATATATGATCCTTGGAATATCAACATTAAATCCTATTGGAATTGCGGGTGGATTGTTTCATATGATAAACCATGCTGTATATAAATCCTGTTTGTTTATGACATCAGGTGCAGTAGAAAGACAAGCAGGAACAAATGATCTAACAAAACTTGGTGGGCTTTTTAAGAAAATGCCAATTACAGCAATATGCTTTATAATAGCAGCAGCATCAATCTCTGGAATTGCTCCTTTTAACGGATTTTTTTCAAAAGAACTTATATATAAGGGAACACTTTTAACAGGATATACAGTTTTCTTTATAGCTGCAGAGATAGGATCTATTCTTACACTTGCTTCATTTTTGAAACTTGGGCATAATGTTTATTTTGAAAAACCGCAATCATCCATAGAAAATGTTAAAGAAGCACCACTCTCAATGCTTATTCCAATGATAATACTTGCAACGATATGCATAGTATTTGGTTTTGGCGCTCATTTCCCAATTAAGAATTTGATCTCACCAGCACTAATGTCTCTTGGATATGTTGAAGGAGAACTTGCTGGTTTTCATTTTGACAATCTTTTTCTAATTTCACTTGTAGTTATTCTAATAGCACTATCAAATCATATATATGGATATATGAAAACAAAAAAAGCATATAAAGCTTCAGATCATATACATTATGCACCAATACTTTCTCAAGTTTACAATATGGCTGAAAAAGGATATTTTGATTTATATGAAATTTTTAAGAAGATATTTGATGTATTTAGAAGAATACTATTTAAGACCGATAGAACTTTTGATAGTATTATAGATAAAATCCCATCAAAAATATCAAATGTTATATCTATTTCTCTCTCTAAAATAAATACTGGTTCATATTCTCTTTATATGTTCTTTATAATATTTTTCGCTGTGATATATGTAATTTATTTAGGAGGAATAAAATGGTAATTGATTTTTTATCATACTCTTTAATTCCACTTTTCTCAGCCCTTGCAATCCCATTTATTGCAAGAAAAAATACAAGATTAGCCGAGATTCTTACAAACATAACTCTTATTGCTGGATTTATAAATGTATCTTACATATTACTATCTTATTTAATCAAAAATGATCTAAACATTATAACGATTGATATTTTTTCGCTTTTAATGATATTTATAATATATCTTGTTGGACTTGCAATAACATTTTTTTCCAGTAATTATGGAATAGAAAATGAAACAAATCCAATATCTTATTACTCACTTATACTTATAGGTGTAAGTGCAATGAGTTCAATAGTAATAACACAAGATATATTTTCACTATATGTTTTTGTAGAAGCGCTTAGTATTGTATCATTTGCACTTATAACATCAAATAATTCAGAAAAATCGATTGAAGCAAGCATAAAGTACTTTTTTCTTACATTTCCTGCATCAGTTTTAATAATATTTGGAATATCAATACTTCTTTTAAATAATCCAAATCTTGATTTCCTAACAATAAAAGATACAAGTTCAAAAATACTTTCAATCATAGGTCTATCAATAATAATTGTTGGATTTCTTATAAAATCTGGAATAGTTCCTTTTCACTTCTGGACACCTGATGTATATCAAGGCTCTTATTCTCCAATATCAGCATTTCTTGCAGGAATAATAACGAAAACAGGTGGAATATATGCAATAGTAAAAATAGCATCGCTTATTACTAATTCATCACTCAATTATTATCTTTCAAAAATACTTCTTGTAAGCGGACTTCTTTCAGTAATTATAGGTGCTTTTCTTGCAATGATTCAAAAGGACTTTAAAAGAATACTTGCATATTCAAGTATAAGTCAGATGGGATATATAATTCTTGCTGCAGCAACTTTTACACCACTTGGAATAATTGCAGCATTATTTCATATAATAAATCATGCAACTTTTAAAACGGTTCTTTTTTTAAACTCAGCAAGTGTTGAGAAACAAACTCAAACAACAAGTATAGATGAGTTAAAAGGTCTTGAACATAAAATGCCAGTAACATCATGGACATCTATAATAGCAATGATGGCAACAGCAGGAATTCCACCACTTTCAGGATTTTGGTCAAAACTTCTTGTAATAGTTGCTTTGTGGAAAAGCGGAAATACTTTTTATGCAGTTACTGCTTTAATTGCAAGTATATTAACACTTGCATATTTTGTAAATCTTCAGAAAAAAGTATTTTTTGGAAAATTGCCTGAAAAATTTGATACTCTAAAAGAGGCAAAAGCGCAATTACTTATACCAGTTGTTATAATAAGTGCAATAATAATATTTTCAGGTTTGTTTTTTAATAGAATATATTCATATCTTTTAAAGATAATATAGGAGGAAGTTGATGATAATTTATGTTCTTATCTATATTATAATTATTGGAGCGGCAGTACTTGCTGTTATATCTAAAAAATTAATTAATTCTGCTATAATGCTTGCAGTGCTTAGCATTGGTGTTTCTCTTCTTTTTTTTAGTTATGAGGCACCATGGGCAGGTGTTTTTGAACTTTCTGTATGTGCTGGACTTATAACTGTTATATTTATAAGCGCTGTAAGTTTGGTAAAGCAAGATGATGAAGAATTTAAAGAAGATAGAACAAAGTATAAGATTTTTCCATTGATACTTATTGCATTTATTATTATATCATCAATATTTGTTCCTGATTATTTTATGAAACTATCTGGTTTTGCTGTGTATGTAAATAACTCAAATGAATCAATAGGTAAGTTTATATGGCTATATAGAGGAATAGACATAATAGGACAAATAACTATACTTTCTGCAAGTGTTTTTGTTATAAAGCATATCTTTTTTAGAAAGAGTGATGCCTTGGAGGAAAAATGAGTATGACAATAAATTATCCATTAGACTGGTTTTTTATATCGGTTCTTTTTTTTATAGGTGCATACTGTATGATTGTTTCAAGAAATATAATAAGATTGCTTATAGGTTTTGAAATAATATCAAAATCTGCAATGATTGCAATTATTGCATCAGGACAACATACAAATGCTATAAATCTTGCTCAAAGTTTAATAATAATAATGATACTTGTGGAAGTTGTCGTAATTGCAACTGGACTTGCTCTTATAGTTAAATTTCATAACAAATATCAGACAATAGATATTAAAAAGCTAATGAATTTAAAGGGGTAACATATGAACATACTTTTATATCCACCATTTGCTTTTATAATAGCACTTATAATTATAATAGCTTTTGGAAAATTGATAAAAGATTTTGAACCGAAAATAAAAAGAAAAGATGATTCCACAAAAACATATGCTTGCGGTGAAGATTTCCCAGCACAAAAAATAAATCCAGGATATGAGCAGTTTTTCCCATGGGCAATATTTTTTACAGTTTTACATATCACTGCTCTTATTCTAATGACACTTGCATTTACTTCTAATATACCTTTTATGGTTCCTTTGATTTATATTGTGATAATTCTTATAATACTTACGATACTATTTGTTTAAGAGGTGGTTATGAAACTTAAAGATAAAATAATACTTTGGTCAAGATTAAAATCTCCTTGGATAATACATTTTAATACAGGTGCATGCAATGGTTGTGATATTGAGATAGTAGATGCTCTTACTCCAAAGTACGACCTAGAAAGATTTGGCATACTTTTAAAAGGAACTCCAAGGCATGCAGATGTAATGATTGTAAGTGGACCTTTAACAAGGCAGCAAGCAAAAAGGTTTAAAAGAATATACGATCAAATTCCAGAACCAAAGTTTGTTCTTGCTGTAGGTACTTGTGCTTGCTCTGGTGGTGTTTTTGATGGATGTTATAATGTTATTGGTGGGATAGATAAAGTTATTCCGGTTTCTGCATACATTCCAGGATGTCCTGTAAGACCAGAAGCAATAATAGATGCTGTTGTAAAACTTATAAAAGAACTTGAAAAATCTTCAAAGTAAAGTGGAGGGGATTATGAGCGAATTAAAAAAAGAAGAAGAAATATTAAAAGAAATAAAAGATAAATTTTCTGACGCTGTTGAAAACTCCATAATTCAGAGAAAATCAAGAATATGGATTGATGTCTCTGAAAATGCTAAAATTGATATAATGAAATATCTAAAGGAAAAAGGCTACTATCATCTTTCAACTATTACTGGTTTTGATGAAGGAGAAAAATTAGGTGCAATTTATCATATAACAAACCATAAAATAATAATAAACCTAAGAGTAAGGACACCAAAAGAAAATCCAATTCTTAAATCTGTTTTGCCAGTATATCCATCTGCAACATCATATGAAAGAGAACTTGAAGATCTTTTTGGTATAAAAATTGATGGTTTGCCAGAAGGAAGAAATTATCCTCTTCCAGAAGGATTTCCAAAAGGGGTTCATCCACTCAGAAAAGATGTTAAGTTAGAAGAACTTAACAAAATGTTAAATGAAAAGTGCATAAAGGAGGAATAATGTCAAAAATGCAAATTCCACTTGGACCCCAACACCCAGCATTAAAAGAACCAGAAAATTTTATGTTGGTTCTTGATGGAGAGATGATTATTGATGCTACAGTAAATCTTGGATATAATCATAGAGGAGTTGAAAAAGCAGCAGAAAATAGAAATTATATTCAAGACATATATCTTATTGAAAGAATTTGCGGAATATGTTCACACTCACATATAAGTTGTTATATAAATGCTGTTGAAGAAATTGCAAAAGTAGAAGTTCCACAAAGAGCAAAAGCAATAAGAACAATTGTTGCTGAACTTGAAAGGATACACTCACATCTTTTATGGCTTGGAGTTGCTGCATTTGAACTTGGATATGATACACTTTTTATGTATACCTGGCGAGATAGGGAACAAGTTCTTGATTGTCTTGAGCTTTTAACAGGTAACAGAGTTCATTATGGTATAAACACAATTGGAGGAGTTAGAAGGGATATTACAAAAGAACAGGCAGATGAGATACTCAAAAAAATTAAATATCTCCATGAAAGAACATCATATTATGTTGGAGTTGTAACTGAGGAACCAACATTTCTTGCAAGAACACAAAATGTTGGAAAACTTCCAAAAGATGTAGCATTAGAACTAAATGCTGTTGGACCTACCGCAAGAGCAAGTGGAATAGAGATAGATGTTAGAAAAGACGAACCATATTTTATATATGACCAACTTGATTTTAAAGTCATAACATACCATAGCGAAGATGTTTTTGGAAGAGCAGTTGTTAGAGTGCTTGAAGTAATAGAATCCATCAAAATTATAGAGCAAATTCTAAAAAACCTTCCTGAAGGTCCTGTATCAGTAAAAGTTGGATGGAAAATAGGACCAGGGGAAGCAGTTTTTAGATATGAAGCACCAAGAGGTGAAGATATACATTATGTAAAAGCAAATGGAACAGAGTATCCAGAAAGGGTAAAAGTAAGGGCTCCAACACTTGCAAACTTTCAATCACTGCCTTACTGTTTAAAAAACGGATATCTTGCTGATGCTGTAATAACCATTGCTGCAATTGACCCATGTATGAGTTGCACTGACAGAGCAGTCGTTTATGATATCAAAAAGGGAAAAAAGGAGATTTTTGATTGGGAAGAACTTAGAAAATACTCAATTGAGTTTTATAGAAAAAAAGGAGTTAAATTTAGTTAACAAAATTATTTGATTAAAGGAGTAGTTTATGATGGATGTTTTAATTCCAGTTATTTATATAGCAATATTCCCAGGGTTTGTATTTCTTGGAATATATTCAACAATAATTCAGTGGGTTGATAGAAAACTTACTGCGATAATGCATAACAGAGTTGGACCGCCAATATATCAACCAATTGCTGATTTCATAAAACTTATCTCAAAAGAAGTTATAATTCCTGACAATGCAGATGTATTGATGTTTAAATCACTCCCTTATGTTGCAATTGCAAGCATAATTGCATCAATCTTAATGATTCCGGTATATTCAAATAATGCTATAATAAAATTTCAAGGAGATATTATTGTTGTTTTATATCTTCTTACCATTCCAACAGTGACATTTTTTCTTGCTGGATGGTCATCTACAAGCCCGTATTCAACAATAGGATCAATGAGAGTAATGACCCAATTATTTGGATATGAGATTCCATTATTTTTGTCAGTTGCAGGACCTTGTATAATTGCTGGAAGTTGGTCAGTATCTGATATAGCAAAGTTTTTTACTGAACACCCATCATATATTTTTTTAAATATACCAGCATTAATTTCAGCACTTCTTGCATCTCAAGGAAAACTTGAAAGAGTTCCTTTTGATGCTCCTCACGCAAAAAATGAGGTTGTTGGAGGACAGTTTACAGAATATTCAGGAAGATTACTTGCATTGTTTTTACTTTCAATAGATATAGAGATGATAGTTCTTGCTGCATTTATAAATGCAGTTTTTTTGGGAGGAGTATTTAAATTTAGTGGTTTTCTTGGATTTATAATTTTTATAATAAAGACATTTTTTGTATGTCTTGTTTTTGTTTTGTTTAAAGTTGCAATGGCAAGAGTAAGAGTAGATCAGGTTGTAAAGTTTTCATGGAAGTATCTTGTTTCATTATCAATTTTTCAGATATTCTTAAATCTTTATATAAAACTTAATTAAAAAAGAGGTACTTATGGCAAAAAAACCTTTAAGAATACTTCCTCATGCAATAAAACATTTAACAAAAGAACCTGCAACATCAAAATATCCATTTGAAAAAGCAAAAGTTTATCCGAATTTTAGGGGAAGAATAGTTTTTGATAGTGAAAAGTGTATTGGATGTAAGATGTGTATGAGGGTTTGCCCAGCAAAAGCAATAGAAATTGTTATTTCAATTGAACAACCTACACCACAGACAGGACCAGATGGAAATCCAATACCTGCAAAGAAAAAATTTGACTGTATAATGAATTTAGATAGGTGTATATACTGCGCCCAATGTGTTGATATATGTCCTAAAAAAGCCCTAAAATCAAGCGAAGATTTTGAACTCGCCCAACTTGATAGAAAAAAACTAAAACTACATTATAAGTAAACAGTAAAAACTGCTAGAAAGTAAAAAGGTGAGAAAGTAAAACGTGAAAGGTAGCAGGCACTAGCTTGACATCAATCAAACCACTTTGTAGAAGGGGAAAAATCCACTCCAAGTATCCTCTCTGAAACCCAAACTCACTAATTTTGTGGTAATTTAACTCATTTTTAGTGAAAAAATTTCAAATCTCCCTAAATCCCCCTTTATGAAAGGGGGAACATAAGGGGGATTTTGATTTATTTGTATGTAAAAATAAATGGCTTATTCCTAAAAAAGGTAGAGTTAGGAGAAAAGGGAAAAAAGAAATGGAGATTTTAAACAATTGAAATCTTTTTATATTTGTTTAGTGGCATAATTTTGATCTATCCAGATTATCTTCAGGGACAAAAATTTTTATCTAATGCGAGATAATCTAAATCTGATTTTATTTTGATATAATAATTTAATATGAAAGAATTTCTATTGAAAATCAATGAGTATTTTTCATATTATTTTTTTTCCAACTCTATATATAAATATCTCTTTTCATTTTTAATTTACTTTATTTCACTAAAAATACTTTACTATTTCAAAAAAAATATTATTTTAAAAATTGAAGAACTTTCAAAAAAGACCGAAACAAAGTTTGATGATGCACTTGTTGAAATAATAAAAAGTATATCATGGTTTGAATACCAAATAATAGCAATTTACTTTGCAACAAGGCATCTTTTACTCAATCATTTATTTTCAAACATAATAAAATATCTTTTAATATTTGCAACTACATATAGGGTCGTAGTTTCTCTTGAAAAGATTTTAAAGTTTGCTTTAGAAGAAATATCAGGAAAAGAATATGAAAAATCAATAAAGACAATTGGAATAATATTTAGAGTAGTAATCTGGATAATTGCAATACTTTTTATTTTAAATAACCTTGGTTTAAAAATAACAGCACTTCTAACAGGACTTGGAATAGGTGGTATAGCAATAGCAATGGCAAGCCAAACAATACTTGGAGATATGTTTAATTTCCTTGTGATACTTCTTGATAAACCATTTAAAATTGGTGATTTCATAGTTCTACCATCTCAAAAACTCTCAGGAACCGTTGAAGAAATTGGATTAAAATCTGTTAAAATAAGAACACCTACTGGAGATCTTATTATAATAACAAACTCAAAGATAATGTCAGAGATAATACAGAATTTTTCTTATATGATTGAGAGAAGAGTGGTCTTTACCTTAAATATAGTATACAATACGCCAGAAGAAAAACTTAAACTTGTTCCTAAGATTGTTAGAGAAGTTATAGAAAATACCGAAAATACAAGATTTGGTAGATCAAATATGATAAATCTTGGCTCATATTCAATAGATTTTGAAAATGTTTATTATGTAAAATCATCTGATTATAATCTTTATGTAAAAACAAATGAAAAAATCCTTAGTGAAATATTTAAAAAATTTAAAGAAAATAATATTTCTTTTGCATATCCAACACAAACAATTATATTAGAAGGAGGTAAAAATGGTTAAAATGGTTATAATGCTATTAACATCACTTACATTAAATGCAGCACAAAAAAGTGACATAGTTGCCAAGGTAGACAAAATAGAAATAACAAGACAAGAGTTAATAAATAAAATGTCTGTCTCATATTTTTCAAGAACACTTGATGAACTAATTGAAGAAAAACTTCTACTCAACTGGGCAGAGAAAAATAAAATAAAGGTTGATAAAAAAGAGATTGAAGATTTTTTAAAACAAATAAAATCAAGATTTAACAGCGAGAATGAGTTTAAAAATGAACTAAAAAGAATGAATATAACTGAGGAAGGGTATAAAAAGATGATAGAAAATACTCTTACAGCAAATAAAGCCCTTGAAAAAATTTTAAATATAAACATAACAGATGAGGACCTAAAAAAATACTATGAAAATAATAAAAATCAATTTAAAATTCCAAAAGCATTAAAACTTAGACAAATATATCTAAATACAGAACAAGAAGCAAATGATGTTTATCTTGCACTTGAAGCAGGTGCTGATTTTAAAAAACTTTCAGCATTAAAATCTGAAGATCCAGTGTTAAAGGAAAAAGAAGGTGATATAGGATTTATATCAAAAGGTATGCTTTTACCAGAACTTGAAAAAGAGATATTCTTGCTTGAAGTTGGTAAATATACAAAACCACTCAAAACTGGAAATGGTTATTCGATAATAAAGGTCGAAGAGATAAGGGAAGAAAAAGAACTATCATTTGAAGAAATAAAAGATAGACTTAGAGAAGTTTTAAAATCAAATATAATTTCTGCAAACAGAAGAAATGTTATTGAGAATTTGAAATCACAAGCAAAGATTGAAATAAAATAATAAATGGAGCAAAAATGAAATAATTCAATATAAGAATAATGATTATTGCTTTTATTTTGTATGCAATTGCAGCAGCAACACCTTATGTTACACTTAAACTTGGGCAAAGTGTTGACCTTACAATAGGCGGAATGTTTATAATAGCATATCTATTTTCTCATAAAATGCAAGCAAAGGAACTTGCAATACAACTAAACGTTGTACAGACAATGATCGGCGTTGTTTCAGGAATTGCATTTATGGTTGTAATACTTGCAGCATTTTATTATATTAAAAACATATTTGGAAGAAATATTGAGTTTAATTTATCATTGTGGCAGATGTTTTTATGGCTTGTTGTTTCCGCAAATCTTGGATATTTATGGGAGTATTTCCAAGAAAAGCAATACTTAAGGATTATACACTTCCCTGGCCTGCAAGCAAAGCAACACTAAATGTTGCACAAACCCTAACAGACCCAAAAGCATCACACACAACAAAAATTAAAAGAAATCTTCTACTAACCTCTACCGCTGTTTCATCTTTTTTAAGAGATGGATTTGGAGTAATTCGGCCGGTTGTAGCAAACCCATCACTAAATATGGCTCTTGGGCATGAACTTGCTGCATTTGGTATAGGAATGCTTGTTCCACTTTCTGTTGGATTGTCAGGGCTTTTAGGTTTATGGCTTGTAAATATATTTGGTGAGACAGTTGCAAAATATGCAGCACTTTCAGGTGTTTCAAAAGAACACTTTGATATTTGCCTAAATATGCTTAACAATCCATCATCAATATGAGAAGCAAATAAAGTCTTTTTTGAAACAACTTGTGGAAAGGCATTCGAGTTTTTAGCATCTTCATCACATTTTAAGTATATTATTCAGTGGATGATGTGGCCTGCAACAGCAATGATGATTGCATCAGCACTTACAAGCATTGCTATACCAGTAATAAAGCATAGTTTTTCAAAGAAAAAAGAAAAAGAAGAAAAGGATTTTGTCTCTCTTGCAGATGAAGAGATACCAGGATGGTGGACTTTTGCAGGTATAACAATAAATTCAATTCTTATTTTATGGATGACACAGGCATGGTTTGGTATGCCAATTACAGAAGTTCTTCTTGCAATAGCAATTCAACCAATACTTATAATAGCAGGATTAAAAGTTCTTGGAATCACAGGTTCTGGACCTGTTTCACTTATGGCAAATGCAACACAGTTTCTATATGGACTTATCTGGCCATCACAAATAAAATCAAATCTTACAGCAGCATATATAAGTGCAAATCCACAGGCATCTTTAGAAAATGTTATTCCATCATTTTGGGTTGCACAAAGACTTGGTGAAAAATTTAAAACACTTATCATAGCCCAATTATTGGTTATACCTGTTGGTGCTTTTTTAACTCCACTTATGTTTAACTTGCTTGAACACACATACGGTATAGGTTTAAATCCAGGTCAACTTTCAGCACCTACAGAGTTAAAGATAGCAACACTTGCTGTGGTTATGGAAAAGGGTTTATCTTATTTACCAAAAGGTGCTCTTAATGCATCAATTGTTGCAATATTTTTAGGAGTTATTTTTGAAATACTTTTATCATTTCATAAAAAAGACAAAGAAGGAAATATTAAAAAAAGATTTTGGTGGGTTCCAATACCAGCAGCACTTGGATTTGCATTGATACTTCCACCATCTTTAAATATTGCAATTGCAAGTGGAAGTGTATTTGCAGCGGTATGGCATAATTTTTCAAGAGATGAAAATGGGACCTTTAATCTGTATTCTACACCTATAGCATCTGGACTTATTGCTGGTGAAGCAATAATGGGATCAATAATACTTCCACTTGTTGCAATCTTGCTTGAATTTATAAAAACCTGAAAGTGAGAAATTATCAAATCCCCCTCTGTCCCCCTTGTATGTTAAAATTTAGTTATAATATTTTAATAAAATTAAATTTATAGAGAGCAAAAGTTCTCTTGAAAACTAAAATATATTCAGAGGTATGGGAACTTGTCTCCCCCTTGAACTTTAAAGTTCGTATCAAAGCATAAAATCCCATACCTCTACTCTG
>Ga0209691_1000266_pt1 | contig 37719 bp, 35 predicted proteins | sample YNPMSBMetaG_FD_187120 | JGI IMG/M metagenome (GOLD analysis project Ga0209691, IMG submission 187120) | Anoxygenic and chlorotrophic microbial mat microbial communities from Yellowstone National Park, USA - YNP MS-B MetaG (SPAdes) (version 2) ... | reverse complement strand
CCGCCTGGGCAAGTGTCTTGGCTATCGCCTTTCCGATCCCCGAACCGGCGCCGGTAATGCCACTGACTTTGAGTTGTAATTCTTTGCTCATCCCAACCTCACAATGCAATCTGGTTAAATATCCTCCAAAAAGGAACGATAACCCTCAAATTATAAACCCGACGAAGGTGAAAACTCAGGTCGTTTCCGCTGTGCGCATGATGCGCATCAAGACCAGAGTCAAAAGAATGATCACGACCAGTAAGAGGAAAGACATTGCAGAGCTTTTTCCCATATCCAGGAACACAAAAGCGACCCGATAAATATAGTAACTGATCGTTTCTGTGGCGATACCTGGACCACCACGAGTTAGGATGTAAACCAGGTCATAGGTCTTTAGGGCCGCAATCATTCGGATCAGGATAGCTACCAGGATCGTTGGCATCATTAAGGGTACTGTAATAAATCGGAATTGCTGAGTTGAATTGGCGCCATCGATCATGGCGGCTTCATAAAGTTCATCTGGCAAGGAGGTCAAGCCCGCCAGTAAGATCAGGAGAATGAAGGAGGTTTCATGCCAGATGTCCACAATAATGATGGTGATCATGGCTAAGCGCGGATCGCCCAGCCAGGCCGGTTGCGGTAAACCCATTAAGCCAAGAAAATAATTGACAATCCCCAATTCAGGATGCAACAACAGCCGCCAGATTGTCCCCACCGTAATGGGCGGCATGAGCATGGGGATCAACAAGACCAACAAGTACAAATCTCTTCCCCTGAGCCGCTTGTTATTTAACAATAATGCCAGACCAAAGCCAATCAAAAATTCTAAAACGACCACACTGATGGTCAGGATGATCGTATTGCGCGTTGCCCCGACGAGGAGCTGGTCGCTGAAAATTTGGGTGTAATTGCCAGGATTCAGTCCTTTGATCCCCCCTCGGCTGAGAACGTAATCGTGTAAGCTGACGTAAAAAGCATAAAGGAGCGGGAACCCTACCACTAACCAGATGCCAATAATGGCCGGCAACACCAGTTGAATCCGCAATCTCCGATCGGAATGCAAGATCGGTGTAGCAACAGGTTTTTTCGGAGAAGTCTTCACCAGTTCAGCCATGGGTTTTTGAGAGGAGAGGCGCTGCTCAGGGAATCAGCGCCTCTCCGAAATAAAGTCTTAATCCACCAATCCTTTGAGGACTTCTGCAACTTCATTGAGCGCATCGACTACCGACTTTGAACCGGCAACAGCTTCTGAGATTGCCCGCCCCAGTTCTTCCACAACCTGGGGGCTGCGGCTCATAATCGGGAAGGGAATTGCCTCGCCGACAATCTTTTCAACCTCGCTGTAATGCGGATACTTTGCGAGTACATCAGGGTCTTCAAAGACATCGGCGCGTGCAGGGGCGCCGCCAAGCAAGGCGCGTTCCTTGGCAATTTCAAACGACTCGACCCACTCAATGAACGCCCAGGCTGCTTCCGGGTTGGGAGAGGAGACCGGAATCGCCCAGCCCCAACCGCCGAGCAAACCTTTGCCACCTGGCACCCGCACCACTTTGCACTTGTCCACCACTTGAGATTTTTCAGGATCGTTGAGCTGTGGTAGCATCCAGTTAAAGGTGATATAGCTGAAAGCTTGACCTTGTGCCATGGTCGAGAAAGCTTCATCAAAACCATAGGCTGGAGCGCCTGGAGGAGCAGCGTTCTTCATCGCATCCACATACAAGGTTAGCGCTTTTACGCCAGCCTCGTTGTTTATGGTGACATTCCAGTTTTCATCGTAGATACGTCCACCAGAGCTGTAGAGATAGTTCAGAAATTCCATCGTGGTGGGATCAGGGCGCAATCCCATCATCGATGATCCATAGAGGTCAATTTGACCATCGCCATTGGTGTCACGCGTCATAAATTTTGCCAACTCGACATACTCCTCGGGACTGGTGGGCAGTGCCAGATCTTTGCCGGTTTTCTGTCTGTATTCCGCTTGCAAGGCCGGGTCGTTGAGCAGGTCATCGCGATAGATTAAAGCCATGGCATAGTTGTAGAAGGGAATCATGTACGTTTTGCCATTTAATCGCCCAACCATCTCGACCATTGACGGCAAATAGTCATCGAGCTTGATGGTCTGGCTCTTTGCCACCATCTCATCCAGCTCCATCAACCAGCCGGCGTTGACAAATTCACCCACCCAATAGTTGTCCACCACGATAACATCATACGAACCGGCTCCTTCGGGAGCGGTAAGTTGGGGGACGAGTTTTTCATGCATTAGGGCATAGTTCAACACTTCAATGTTGACCGTCATACCGGTCGCTTCTTGGAACTTGGGTAACACAGCCTGAACAAACTCGGTGTCTGGAACACCTTCCATCATGATATTGATGGTGACTCCCTCAAATGGCTTTGCACCAGGAGCTTCAGCCGGTGCGCCGGGCTCAGCGGCTGAGGGAGCTTCGGTGGCGGCCGGCGGTTGGGGAGCCGTAGGGGCTTCGGTTGCTTTCGGAGCGCAAGCTCCTAGCAGGAGGGCAAACATCACTCCGAAACTCAACATCAGGCGAATCGTTTTCATCCTCATGATTCTTCTCTCCTTTCTAGATTATGGTTGGATAGGTGAGCAATCCCCAAAGGGATTTTTTCGTTCGTAAAATCAGGACACAAAGTTTTCTCGCTGCTTCCTCTCCTTTCAGTTCATTTGATCGACCCAAAAGTCAGGTTACGCACCAGTGATTTCTGGATCACCCACGTCAGGACAATCACCGGTAAAATCACCAAAAAGGTAGCTGCCGAGACAGCTCCAATTTGCACCCCTTGCTGAGTCCATAAGCTGGCAATTGCGACTGGCAACGTGCGCGTCTCACGCCCGGTTAGGATGAGGGCAAATAGAAATTCATTCCAGTTCAGGATGAAATTAAACACCCCGGCTGCCAGCAGACCTGGTAGTGAGACCGGTATGGTCACCCTCAAAAAGGCCTGCACCCGCGAACAGCCATCAATCATGGCAGCTTCTTCAAGGTCAACCGGAATGCTCTGGAAAAAACCGATGAGTATCCAAACGGTGTAGGGGAGGTTGAAGGACAAATACGCTAAGATGAGCCCCAGGCGTGAGTCCCACAGATGGAAAATACGCGCCAACAAGAAGATCGGAATCACCAGGGTAATCGGCGGCAGCATTTGGGTGCTTAACATGCTCAGGCGCAAGATTGGATCACCGGTCTTGAAACGGGCAATCGAATAGGCTGCCAAAGCGCCAAGGGCTAATGCAACCAGACTGGCAGCCGCCGAGACGAGGATACTGTTGTAGAAGTACTTCTGAAAGGGATATTTTTCAAAGATGATGCGGTAATTCTCCAAGGTAGGGGTAAAAAACCACACCGGTGGGATCTTATAGGCAATCAAGCGATTGGCAAAGGAGGTGCGCATCACCCACAGGATGGGCAGTAAGACGACCAGAGATGCGCCGATCAAGATCAGGTGGCTGATCAATAATCCCAAATTGCGTCTTAACCAGCTCAAAACTTTCATTGCTACTAATCCAATACTACCTGTTCCGCAATCCCTTCAATCTTCGCCAGCGTGCGAAAGTGGCTTCTGTTCGAGTCATAAAGCTGGCGATATAAAGCAAAGCGTTGCAGATACTGTTCGTGGTTTTCCAAGAACGGTTGAGTAACATGACTGATAGAGATGTATTTTTCGATATCTGACCAACTCGCAAATGCCCCTACACCCATGCCGGCAACGAAAGCAGCTCCGAGCGAAGAGCCAGGATGGTGGGCGACCTCTTCAAGCGGATAGCCGATTACATCAGCGGTTACCTGACGCCAAAGGTGACTTTTCGCCCCGCCATTAGCAACACGCACACGATGTATCTCCCAGCCACGTTCTTTCATCACCTGAATATGGTGCAAGAACCCAAAGGAAATGCCCTCCAAGATAGCGTGGTAAAGGTGGGCGCGGGTGTGCTGGAGAGTCAGTCCAAAGAACATCCCCCGCGCCAGAGGATCAAAGATGGGAGTTTTTTCTCCAATAAAATAGGGCAATAAGATCAATCCATCAGAACCGGGGCGAATACCTTCTGCTTCCCGATCCAGATCAGGATAATCCAGCTCAGGGGCAAACTGAGTGCGAAACCATTTGAGAATCGAACCACTGGAAGCCATGCAACCATTGATCAGGTATAACCCAGGGATCACATGGTAATCCAAAAAGAGTCGCTCGTCGATCTCGAGGCGGTCAATCGAATACAAGATATCCCCCGCACCCCCTAGTTTGACCAGCAAATCGCCGTTCTCTTTCAAGCCTACCGAGAAAGCTGAGGCAACGTGATCGGCACTGCCGGCAACAACCGGCGTGCCTGCAAGCAAGCCGGTTTGGCGCGCTGCTTCGGGGCTGACCTTTCCGATTACCTCACTTGGAGCGTGAACGGGGGGCAATTGCTCGCGTCGAATGCGGCTTAGAGATAACAATTCGTCATCCCAATCGCGGCGATGAAGGTCAAACAAACCACTTTCCAATGCCCAATTCTGCTCCAGGGTGGGCTGACCGGTCAAACAGAAGTTGATATAGTCATACGACCCCATCACCAGCCAGGTTTTGGCAAAGCGGTCGGGTTCATTTTTCGCCAACCACAGCAATTTCGGCCCGATACTCTGTTGGGTGATAGCAGAACCCGTCTTATAAAAGACCTCTTTTTCGTTTAACTGGGACTTGAAGAAGTCAATCTCTACATGGGAGCGGGCATCGTTCTGCTGGATGGAATTGCGCAGAGGGAAACCATCTGTGCCAACCAGAATGATGGTCGGCACCATGCCACTCACCCCGACTGCCAGAACCTGTTCGGGGTCAACCTGTGCCTGTTGCAAGCAGAGCGGCACTCCCTGGCACACGTTTCGCCACCACTGCAGGGCATCTTCTTCGGCAAAATTGGGTTGCGGGCTGAATAAAGCTGCAGGGAGAGAAACCTCCCCCTGCAGCTTGCCATCCAAATCAATTACGATGATTTTGGTGGCCGTCGTACCGATATCGATACCGACAAGAACACTGGTGTTCATTTTATCAATTGATTTGTAAGGTCGTGCATTAATTCTTTGGTTTGATCGTAGAGACTTCGAAAGAGGCGGTAATAAAAATCGTATTGCGGGCTGATCTCATAATTTGGTGTGATTGTCTCTTTGATTTTTACCCATTTTCTAATTTCTGTCAGATCATTAAAAAGACCAATACCCCTACCTGCCAGAAAAGCATCTCCATAGCTTGCTCCAATTTGCTCTGTTGGGACTTGCAAAGGGATTCGACAGACATCTGCCACAATTTGCAACCAAACAGGATTCTTTGTTCCTCCGCCTACAGCGACAACTCGCTCAGGAATGACATTCTCTTCGCGCATTGCTTCCAAATTATGTCGAATGCCGTAGGCAACCCCTTCCAAAATGGCTCTATAGATATCCGCCCGGGTATGCTTTAGACTCAAACCAAATAGCAACCCTTTTGCCCAAGGATCATGGAGAGGAGTTCGCTCTCCTTCAAAGTAAGGAAGCAAGACCAGACCTCTCGAACCAGGTGGAGAATGAGCAGCTTGCTCTGCCAACGAAGTAAAGGCATTTACCCCCCCATTTTTTTCTTCGTTAAGCTCCAGTAGGGCAAATTGATCGCGGAACCAGGTTGTCAGACTGCCCGAAGTGGACATTCCCCCCAGAAAGGCAAAACTACCGGCTTCTAAAAAATTCGAACTCCAAAAGCGCTGCGTGGGGATCAGTTCTTGAGTTTTTATAATAAAGAAAATGCTGCTTCCAAACATCAGCATCATATCCCCAAAATCTGCCACGCCAGCGCTCAAAGCTTCAGCAGCCGCATCCGTAGTTCCTGCGACAACCGGCGTTCCTGCCAGCAACCCCGTTTGCTGAGCTGCTTGCTGCATTACTTCTCCCACAACCTCCCCACTCCAATAAAGCGGCGGTAAGCGATCTAACGGCGTGATATATTCGGCAATTTCGGGAATCCACTCCTTCTTATAAACATCGAACAGCGGCGCGTAGCCTGCGGCTGTGTAAATGTCGATGGAAGGCTTGCCGGTGAGCTTATAGACCAGATACGCTTCACTGGTCAAAAACCAACGTGTCTTTTGATATACATCTGGTTCGTGGTTTTTGATCCATAAAATCTTAGGACCTGAGGCTTGAGAGCTAAGATGCATTGCACAGCGGTTAAAAATTTCTTCGCGACTGAGCACTTCTTCCAGATAGTTGATCTCTTCAGAAGCACGCGTATCAATGCCATAGAGAATACCTGCTCGCAAGGGATTGCCTTCTTCATCGATAGGTAAGACGCAAGAACCAATAGCACTGGTACCTAGCGCAAGGATTTGACGGGGGTCAAGAGCGGTTTTTTTCAGCAAGTTTTGGACGATGATCACAAAATCATGCCACCAAACTTGATCGGCATCTTGTTCAAAGTAACCGGGCTTTGGCATATCCATTCCATGTGGCACGGTATGACTTGCAACCAACTGACCTTCTGTTGTTACAATCACCCCTTTGGAGGAGTATGTGCCAATATCAACACCAAGTAAGTAGCCTTGTCCCATCCTTCACCTCGCCTCAATTTTAGATAAGAAACACTCCTTTTTCATAGATCTTTTTACCATCTAAAAAGATTTCTCCATCCTGGCGCATATCCTTGATGATATCCCAGTGAATAGCAGATTGATTGGTGCCACCTGTTTGAGGATAGGCTCGTCCGAGCGCAATATGGACTGTGCCGCCGATCTTTTCATCTAATAGGATGTCTTTACAGAAAAGTTTCCAATGAGGGTTTGTACCAATGGCAAATTCACCAATCCGACTGGCGCCCTCATCCGTACGTAAAATTGACACCAGATAATCCTGATTGGTTGTGGAAGAAGCCTCGACAAGCCTTCCACGTTCCCATTGTAAGCGAATATCCTGCATTAATCTTCCCCCTAAAACGCCAGGAAAATCAAAAGTGATTGTGCCGTGAACGGTGCTTTCAACAGGAGAAGTAGCAATCTCACCATCTGGCATATTCATGTGGCCATCAGCAACCTCCCAGCTTCTTCCTTCCAAAGAAAACTCCAGATCAGTTCCTTTGCCCACCACCCGAAGATGCGACCCCCGATTCAAGATCTCTGCCCAGCGCTTCCATTCACGGCTCTCTCTTTCCCAATCCAGTAAACAAGCATTAAAGAACATATCGGTGAGAGTCTCTTTGTCAACCCCCGCTTGTTGCGCTAATGCTGCGTTTGGCACACGCAATAAACACCAGCGTGTTTTCTGCCAGCGCAATGTAGAGATTTTGCCTAAGGTACGTCGCCAGCGTGCCATTCTCTCCGCCGGAATATCCCAAAACATATCCAAATTATAGGCTCCCCGTAATCCGAAATATACATCCGCCCATTCCATACCATAAGCCTCAATTTCCGGAAGCCAGTCAATTTGAGTATCGTTGCCGTACCTTAAGAGATGACGATTTAACTCTTCTGAAAGAAATTGCACTTGCACAAACGCCCCTGCTTGAATACAGGCTCGATAAAGTGAATAGACCAAGGGGTAGGTCTCTTTTTCACCATAAGCGATCATCACTTTCTCGGTAGGCTTAATCGCCATTGAATGGCTAACCAAAAGGTCGGCGAGCTGATCCCAACGTTTGTCCATAACGCATTATCCTCTTGACGTCCGCAATTTCGTAAGATAGTTAATGATAAAAATCAAAATCAACAAAACACCCCAGGCAAAATCCTTGAAAAATGAGCTACCGCGGATACCAGCAAGCTGCATCGTAAAGCCCGAGGAGAGAACTTGTAAAATGAGCACAGCAATAAAAACATCCACCACGCTTCCAAAACCTGGCACAACCCCGGCTAAAACGGCAATCAAGATCGTCAGCAGAACATAGGTTGTTGTGCCGTACTCATAGGCGGCAGACATCGTTCTCCCCATAATCAGCACCCCTGTTATGGAAGCGAGAATTCCACTAAGAGCATAAACCTTTAGTAATACTACCTGGGTATCAATCCCGGTAAAATTTGCTGCAACAGGGTTAGTACCTAACATTCTCACTTTAAACCCGAATGAGGTACGCGTTAAGATTACATACATCAAGACGGTCAAAAAAAAGAAAATGATGAATGGGATTGGAACGCCAATAAACGTTTTACTCCCTATGATAGCAACTTGCTCAGGGAAACCGGTGACCGTTGCTCCGCCTGTCAACCCGGTCGAGATACCAGTAAAGAAAGTCATGGTCGCCAGGGTTGCTAAAATAGGAGGAACCCGAATATAGCCGATTAAAAAGCCATTCAGCAAGCCACTGATCAACCCCACAAACAACACAATGAGCATGGCAATGATAAGCGCAAACCAGATTTGGCTTTCGGAAGCATCTTTCGGGACAAACTTGACCAAATATAAACCGGCGATCACCGCCGACATGTTCGATGTGGCATTAACAGACAGGTTAATACCGCCAGTTAGAATTGTAATCATCATGGCAAGGGATAGCACACCGATCTCTGGCAATTGAAATCCCATCGAAGTGAGGTTACGAGTTGTCAGAAATTTCTTTTCGGTCATGGAAAAGAAAGTGAACAAAGCAATGAACACTACTACCAGTAAGATTGTTTGGCGGTGATGGCCTACAAACTCAAAGATCGAGAGAACCCTAGTGCGTGTTTGTGATGGTTGCTGATTTAACTCTGCTCTCATGATGATACCTGTTGCTAATCTTTAGGATTGGATCATCCGCCCAACTCGCTTTGCTCGAAGCGTTCGGATGGAAGGAATAGCTGTAAAAAGAATTAGGATAATACCCAACACGAAGCGCTGCCACTCCACTTGAATGCCAGTCAGGATCAATGCTCGATTAATTAATTGGATTAATAACACCCCCAAAGTTGTACCTAGCACTGAGCCACTTCCCCCTGTAATGGCTGCACCTCCCAAAATAATTGCCGCAAGTACATCCAATGGTTGAGCGATGAATAAAACTGGATTAAAGTAACGGCTTAAGAAACCTTGAGTAACTCCTGCAACGGCAGAGAAAGTACCCATGATAATAAATAGCACCAATTGAATCCGATTAACATTGAAACCGGTGCGAATTGCAACGTCTCGATTTCCACCCATAGCAAAAACACCGCGCCCCAGCGTGGTGTATTTAAGCAACCACCAGATAAAGAAGCCTAGAATTACTACATAAAGAAACGACTCATGTAAACCAGTCGTACCCACATTAGGGTCTTGGAAGGTAATTAAAAAACGAGCATAATACCCCACTGTGCCTTTAGGCAAATCAAAGTTCGCAGTTGCGCCAATGAAGAACAATGTGAATCCATACCACATCGTAAAAGCTGCCAAACTGACATCGAAAACGGGTAATTTGAAACGGGTCACCAAGATCCCATTTAGGAGCCCAGCCGTAGCGCCCAACAGACAACCTAAGACATAATACAGCAGAATCCCACCCTGATAGCCCTGCTTAATCAGAAACATGTGGACAGTGTAGGAAGACATTGCTGCAATTGCCACAAAGGATATGTCAATGCCTCCAGCAATAATGATTGGGAGCAAGCCATAAGCCATGATGAAATAAACGATCGAAGCACGAATTACATCAAATACGGTCGCCCACGAGTAAAATGCGGGGTTAATCCAGCCAATAACGAGCGACAAAGCAACCAGAATGACAAAAATGACAAATTCGTTTGAGCGAACGATTTTATTCAACATTTGTTTCCTCTAAGGCTCCATAACTTCTCTTCATTATGTCTCAGCAATCAACGCCTTGTTGAGTTTCTCCTCAGAAAGATCTGTGCGCTGAAATTCTTCCACGATCCTTCCATTGCGCATCAGAAGAATCCGATGACAAGTTTGGATTAACTCTGGAAGGTCATCTGAAATGAGTAGCACACCAATCCCTTGCGATGCGATTTCACGAATTAATTGGTGAATCTCCGCTTTCGATCCAACATCGACCCCCACCGTCGGCCCATTCAAGATCAAGATCTTTGGTTGGCTGGCTAACCATTTTGCCAAGACGACCCGTTGTTGATTACCTCCCGAAAGACTTTCCACCGCCAAATCTTTAGAGGGTGTTTTGATTTCCAACTGATTTATCCATTGGGTCTGAGTAATTCCGGACTGTCGACGATTGACAAAACCGAAGGCAGCGGTCAAACGGTCGATGATCGTCGCAACCAGATTGTCTCCAATCGATTGAGGTAAAAACAAGCCTTGGTTCACTCTATCATCGGGGACATATGCAATGCCGTGTTTTAAAGCATCGCCAATACGCTTAATCTTAACCTCTTTACCTTCGACGAAGATTTTTCCTTCATCAATGAGTAATTCGCCAAAAAGACTGAGAGCAAGTTCGGTACGGCCTGAGCCAAGCAATCCGGTTATCCCCAAGATTTCTTTGGGCATTAATTCAAATGAGATATCAGAAAAAACGCCTTTGAGGGTCAGATGCTCTACCTTTAGCAAGGGAGTTTCAGCCTCCTCGATTTCCGGTAGAACGATTTGAGTGCTATCGATTTCTCTTCCCGTCATGTAGTATTCCATGGTTTTAATATCCACCCCTTTGGCATCTTGATCCATAACTTTTTTTCCATTGCGAAAGATGACCGTTCGATCTGCAATCTCAACCACTTCATTCAACTTATGGCTGACAAAAAGAGTGGATATACCCTGTGACTTAAGATCATGGATGACCCGAAATAAGGCGTCAATTTCCTTACGTGTGAGAGCGGTTGTCGGCTCATCCATTATAATAATTCGAGCTTCAGCTAAAATAGCCTTAATAATTGCGATCAATTGCCGATCAGCCGTGGTTAGAGTACCTACTATGGCGTCCAGAGGAAGAGAAACATTGACTTTCCGCAGGCCCTCTTCAGCAATGGAAAAGATTTCTTTCCAATTAACCAACTTTTTTCCGGCTGCCAGTTGTTCATTCACTGCAATATTTTCAGCCACCGTCAAATTGGGAAAGAGAGAGAAATCTTGATAAATGACTTGAATTCCTTCGCGTATGGCTTCAATCGGAGTCAACTTTTTATAATGGTGACCATTAATATAGATATCCCCTTCGTCAGGGGTATAGACACCAGAAATGATTTTGATCAGAGTCGATTTCCCTGAACCATTTTCGCCCACCAGACAGCAGATTTCTCCTTTGTGAATGGACAAACTCACATCATCCAAGGCAATTACTCCCCCGAATCGCTTATAAATTCGTTCAGCACGCAAGACTTCTTCTGTCATTCTCAATGTCCAATTAATGGTTATAAGGAAGGTGAATAAAAGCTATGTGGACGGCTGAGAACCTCAACCGTCCACAAGTTCAGGAAAATCTAGAATGGATAATCATCCATGTTGTTGGCATCCATCTTGATCCAGGCCGCTCCATAGATGACCGGAACGCCATTCGGGCCGATTACAAGTTTGATAACTTCGTAGCCCGGAACACCTAGATTCATGCCATCCACGATTTGCTCTCCCTTTAGAACTTTGTAAGCCACCACATTGCAGGCATATCCTGCTGTTGCCGGATCCCAGGCCATTGCCAGATCTACTGCGCCTGTCTTCAATAGTTCACCTGCGTAGGAGGGAATGCTAGTGCCAACGACCGCAATTTGGTCTTGCAAGCCGGCTTCCTCAATGGCTCGACCCGCGCCAACCACATCGCCTGCCGCAGAGCCCAGAACACCTTTGATGTCAGGATGAGTCTTGAGGATATCTTTCATCGTATTGTAAGCAACTTCTTGATCTTCTTTGGACTCATATTTGCCGATGAACTCCAAATTGGGGTAGTTTTTCTCGGCATAAGCCTTGGCACAATCCTGCCACTCATTGTGCGAGGCATTGGTCAGCGAGCCGACAAATTGGATATATTTTCCCGACTCGCCCATGCGGCTTGCTACTTCTTTCATCATCTCCTCGCCATAAGCGCAGTTATCGAAAGCCTCTACATCATAATGCAGGGTGCCCTCTTTCGCCGTGGCCGCTTCGTGTCCAACCACAATGATGCCAGCATCCATAGCTTTCTTTTGGGCTGGCTCATTTTCAGGAACACCATAAGGAACGTTGCAAATCGCATCGACTCCCTGGGCAATCAGGTTCTCGATAATCGCCACCTGAGCTGCTGAGTCAACTTGAGAGGGGCCATCCATGAAGGCTTTAACTTTGTAATCCTCGCCAAACTGCAGCACACCTTCCTCAAGGCGCTTGAACCAGTTGAAAGCGATGGATTTTACCACCGTGGCAAAGACCAATTCCTCTTCTTCAGCAGGGGCTTCCGTTGCAGCAGGAGCTTCTGTGGCAGCAGGGGCTTCCGTGGCGGCGGGAGCTTCAGGTTGCGCTGGCGCTTCAGGTGTAGCTGGTCGCTGAGCACAAGACACAACCATCGCAAAGATGATTAGGATTGAAAGTATTGTTAGGGCCTTTCTCATTTTTCACTCCTTCCAACTAAATGAAATGGGATAAAATTTTTTGGTACAGTACAGAAAGAAGCAAGGATCACTTTTTATCTTACCTTACTATCACCTCCTCTCCTAATAATATTCCATTCTTTGCATTGGCTTTTTCACTGGCAACAATCACCTCAATCTCCAGCTTGCGCAGGCGAGTGATCCATTCCAAATCCAATTTTTCATCGGTGATCAGGGCGTTAATGACTGACAACGGCGCAATGGCGGTGAAGGCAATTCGCCCGAATTTGCTGGCATCGGCAACCAGAATGACCCGCTTGGCGTTCTTGATCATGACCTGTTTGACAAGCGTGTCTTCCAGGTTGTATTCGGTCAAGCCAGCTTCTAAATCCACCCCGGCGGCGCCAAGAAATAGTTTGTCCACGTAGAAATCGCGCAAAGCACGCTCTGCCAGATGCCCGACCATGGAGAGTTCCGTTGGGCGGACAATCCCGCCGGTCAGGATGAGACGAATGTTCGGATTTTCGGCTAATAAGGTGGCAATTTGTAAGCACGGGGTGATTACGGTCAGATTTTGCTTATCCACCAATTGACGGGCAATCTCATAAGTGGTTGTGCCAACATCGAGGATAATGCTATCCCCATTTTCAATCAGCGCTACCGCGGCTTTAGCAATTTGCTGTTTGGCGCTCAGGTTTTCGACCGCTCGCGCCACAAACGGAGGTTCATAGCTGCGCCCCCGATCCAAGACCGCACCGCCATGAACGCGCCGAAGCAGTCCCCGGCGCTCCAGAGCATCCAGATCGCGGCGGATGGTCATCTCGGATACGCCAAAGCGCTCAACCATCTCATTTACCGTGATCGAACCGCGCGCCTCCAGGGTTTCAAGGATGATCTGATGGCGCTCTTCGGATAGGTAACCACTCATGGCTGTTTCCTATGTTTGGAATTGTTTATATATTATAATAAATCTGTTTGTTTGTCAAGTTAATGTGGTTTTTTATTGATTTATATTAACATTTTCACAATCTTATTATTGACATTTGAACAAAATTTTTATACAATTCAATCAAATTCTATCGCAATCAACCTTCTATCTCTTGGCAAAAGGAGCCCACCCATGTCATGGCTTGAAGAACTCTTTGGCACTTCCAAACCGATTATCGCCATGTGCCATTTGATTGCTTTACCCGGCGATCCCTCCTTCGATCCCCAAAAAGGAATGGATTACGTCATCGAGCGCGCCGCGGCCGATCTCAAAGCGCTACAAGACGGCGGCGTCGATGCGGTGATGTTCTCCAACGAAGCCAGCATCCCCTACATGACCAAAACCGAACGCATTACCGCGGTTGCCATGGCGCGCATCATTGGCGAATTAAAGAGCCAGATTCGCGTTCCTTTTGGAGTTAACGTGCTGTGGGATGCAGAAGCGTCCGTTGACTTAGCCATCGCCACCGGAGCAAAGTTTATCCGCGAAATTTTTAGCGGTGTTTATGGATCGGATTTCGGTTTGTGGAACACCAACGCCGGCGCAACGGTGCGCCATCTCCATCGACTAGGAGGCAAGGAGATAAAGTTGCTTTTCAACATTGTCCCAGAAGCTGCAGCTTACCTCGGCGGGCGAGATATTGCCGATATTGCCCGTTCTACGGTTTTCAATTGTCAACCAGATGCTTTGCTGGTTTCAGGTTTGACCGCCGGGGTGGAAGCATCAACCACCGTGCTCCAACGGGTCAAAGAAGCGGTAACAGACACTCCTGTGTTTGCCAACACCGGGGTGCGACTGGAGAATATCGACCAACAACTAAAGATCGCCGACGGGGCTGTTGTCGGCACGACCTTCAAGCGGGATGGGTATATTTGGAACGAAGTGGATGGAGAACGCGTGCGCGCTTTTATGAACAAAGTACGCCAAATTCGGCAGCAGTAGCACATGCAACGCCGCAAGTCGCTCAACAGAGCAGGGTAAACATCCACCTCATCCTTCACCGATCTCAGCCAGAAAACTGCGCGCCAGTTCACGCACCTGAATGGCGTTGCAACATTTTAACGCTTGCTGCGCCAGGGAACGTGCTGCACTGCAATCGATCTTCCTTAAATTGGCTTTCTGCTGCGGCAGGATATTGGGGTTCATACTCAACTCATCCGTCTCCAAACCCACCAGGATCGGCAACGCTTCGGTTTCACCCGCCACTTCCCCGCACACAGCCACCCGCTTTCCCCGTCCATGAGCTGCCTCGATGACTTGTTGAATCTGGCGCAAAATTGCGGGGTGCAGAGCATCGTCATAGGCACTTAGGGCAGGATTGCCGCGCTCTGCTGCAAGGGTATATTGCGTGAGATCGTTCGTGCCCACACTGAAAAACTCCACTTGCCCGGCAAACTGAGGCGCAAGGATCACCGCGGCGGGCGTTTCAACCATGATACCGATGGGGATCGGATAGCGATGAGGCACACCCTCCAGGGAGAGCTCTTCGTGCGCTTGAACCAGGAATTGCTTAACCTGCTCGAATTCCTCAAGGGTTGCGATCATCGGTAGCAATAGATGAATTGGATATTTTTCGGCGACGCGCAAAATTGCTCGGATTTGGGTTAAAAACAGCTCCGGGTAGCGCAGGCTCACCCGGATACCGCGCAAGCCCAGGTAAGGGTTGGCTTCAGCCGGCAGAGAGAGGTAAGCCGGCAATTTATCCCCGCCAACATCCAGGGTGCGCACAACCACCACATGGGGTTTGAGGGCTTCGGCAAGCTGACGATAGACCTGAACCTGTTCCAGCTCCGAGGGTGGGTCAGAGCGATTTTGATATAAAAATTCGGTGCGCAAAACGCCAATACCCTCTGCGCCGCTCTCGGCGGCAAGACGACCTTCAACCAGACTGCTAACATTTGCCAGCATTTCAATATGAAAGCCATCCCTGGTTTGAGCAGGTTGTTGAGCCTTTTGCAAGAGGTTGCGGCGAGCGCGTTTCCACTGCTGAGCCTTCTCTTCCATTTCTGCTCTCAATTCAGGCGTTGGCCTCAGCCAAAGCCTGCCGCTAGCGCCATCCATCCCGACCCAATCGCCATCGCTCAAACCCAGTGCATAGACATCCACCCCCCCAATCGCAGGGATCCCCAAACCACGCAACAAAATCGCGCTGTGAGAGGTAGCGCCCCCTCCAGTCAAAATCACACCGCGCACCATTTGCGGATCAAGCTCGGCAACCTGATTGGGAGTTAACGCCTCAGCGGCTAAGATGGCAGCCTCCGTAAGGTGAATTTTCTCTCCTTCGTTCCTGCTAAGACGTGCCAAAACCAGCCTGGAGATATCCAGAATATCCAAAGCGCGCTGGCGTAAATAAGGGTCAGCAGCCTGCTGGAGAGAATTTGCAATTTGCTCACAAGCCTCTTTCCAGGCCTGAAAGGCGCTCACTTTGCTCTCCAGAAGAAGTCGGCGAGCGCGTTCCATTAAGTGGGGATCACGCAAGAAGAGTTGTTGGGCCTGAAAAATCGCCGCTCGGTCCTCTCCAAGCCGACCTTTGAGACGCTCATAGCGCACTTGCAGGTCGCCCTCCACCTGCTGAAGTGCCGTTTGCAGACGTTGCCATTCTTCATCCGGAGAGAGGGCGGAAATAAAGCCAGACTCAACCAGAGAAGGTCGCCAAAAGACCAGCCGAGCCACAGCAGTACCCTCCGCAATCGGAATCGCGTCAAGCGTGTTCTGCTCTTGCTCAGTTTGGCCGGGCAATTCAGTCCTTGCTACCCCTAAAGACAGCGAGGGCCTCTCTTCGGTAGTCGCTTTGCTCCACCCGGCGATTAAGGTTTGCAAGGCTTTCAGGACGTCCGCAGCTTGCCGGCCGCAGGCCGTGATCTGCAAGCGTTGTCCTTGAGATGCCTCAAGGGCAAGCAAGGCGTTCAAGCTCACAGCTTCTACAGCTTCTGTGTGACGGTCAAGGTTGGCAATCCAGACCTGAGCCTCATACTGGGCAACCGTCTGAATCAGTTGGGTAGCTGGTCGGGCATGAAGGCCATGCGGGTTCTCCAGAGACAAAACAATTGAAAGTCTCTCTCCCTGAGTCGATTCGACATTGAAAGTCTGCGATGAGTAGGGAGTTTCGAGTGAGAACCCAAGCTGGGACTGCTTGGGAAGCAACGCCCGTTGGGCTTCTTCGCAAATCCGCGTCAAATCATTGGTCAGAGTTAATTGGGCTGCCGCGGCAAGTGCCCCTTCGACCAGCGCCGCCGGGCAAAGGCACACCTTCTGACGTTCTTCTTCGCTCATAAAATCCAGAGCAAGTTCAGCGCTCAAAACCGCGCTGCCAAGGTCCATAAGCACCAGCACCCCGGCCTCGGAAAATACCGAACGAATGGCTTCGACAATTTCGAACGCGTCCGTGCCAACCTCTTGATGATCCTTCCCAACACCTGCGGCAATGGCAATTGCGGCTTCGGCAGGCGCAACCTGACGAATCAGTTGCACCAGTCCTTCTGCTATTTTACGGCTATGCGAAACCACTACCAAACCAATCAAGGATTTTTGCGCTCCTCAAAAAACTTCTTAGCTGCTCTCCGACCAGGTGTCTGCAGCCGCCTGGAGCAGGTAATAGGCGGAAGTTGCACCGGGGTCTTGATGACCGACACTCCGTTCGCCCAGATAGCTCGCCCGCCCTTTCCTAGCAACGCGGGGAATCGTGTCTTTCATTCCTTGCTCAGCCGCCCGGGCAGCTATCTCAAGGGCTTCCGGAAAAGCTGTGCCATTTGCCAGCGAATTGCGCAGCGCAACCACAGCCGGCCCCAAAGCATCCAGCATGGTCTTATCGCCGGGTTCTGCTTTGCCTCGTTGTTGCACTCCCTGCACGGCCGCCTCCAACGCCATCGCCCATTCCTCAGCCGAAACGTCTGCCTTGCCGGCCAGTTTCGTCCCCATCTGCAGAAAAAACGTACCATAGAGAGGCCCGGCCGCGCCCCCGACGGTTGAAATCAGCGTCATAGCAACCATTTTGAGTAACGCCCCACAATCGGTTGGGTTCTCCTGAGCTAACTTCTGCAACACAGCCTGAAAGCCGCGATCCATATTTGCCCCATGGTCGGCATCCCCGATAGCGGCATCCAGCTCGACTAAATAATCCCGCTTGGCAGCAATCACTTGGGCACAGCGTTCAATCCAATGTAAGAAATCGGCTGTCGTCAACATCTTCTCTTTGTCCCTGATAATGGTTGAGAGGTTATCTGCAGATTAGTTAGGAAAATGTTCATTCAGCGGCTCCCGATTTTTGGCGGTTACTTTCCGTTCACCACAGCCGGTAAGAACAAGTCATGGAGTGAAACGGCAGCATCGCCCTCAATAACGAAATGCGCTACAGTTAAGGGTGGCACCTGATAAGTGAAGGCATTATTTTGAATTTGCTTGAGGTCAAAGAGAGGGCGGATGGCAGCACTGCTCTGATCAAATCCCCAACCCCGAACGCGCTGGTACTGAAGCGGGCTGCGAATCACAAAATTACCTGCAATGGACTGGCTGAGATGGCGGTTGATGACAATGAGATGCAAACGGGTGATATCCAGATTGTGGATAGCGGCATAAACCGGCGCAAATTCCACGTTGCTGGTTGTTGCCTGAACGCTAATATTCCCAAAGGCAAGGCCATTGCCATCAGCATTGCGGTACAGCCGATAGGCGGCCCAAACATAGTCTGAGTTCTCCTCCAGCGGATAAAACGAAGCAAAATAGACACCATACTTGCCAAAAATCCCCAACACATCGGCTATGGCCACCCCGCCGGAGATGTGATTTTCGGCTCCAAAGCTAAACTCCGTAATTGCCAGTTTGGTGTCGGTATAATAAGTTTGAATCGAGAATTGCAATCGCGGCAAAAGAGGCAAATACGCCTTATACCAGGTTCCAATCCAGGAGTCTTCCGTATAGTCCTTGTCCCAAAACGAGCGTGGGGCCTGCATCCTGGCCTGCTGAACACAGGCATTGCCGACGCCACTGCCGACGATACGCGTGCCGCAACCTTGCGCCTCCGGATACCAGTGAACATCAAACACGTCCAGCAAGCGCCTGCCGCTCTGTTGCGAGCGAACGCGCATCTGATCCAGATAAAGATCAACAAACCAATCGTAAGTTGAGCTATGTTGTCCCCAATCCGGCGCATCTTGTAGAGTCTTCATTCCCCAAAAGCCGTAATGCACCGGAGCAAAAATCTCTGCCTGCGGGTCTACCGCCTTGACAGCTTGTGCCAGATCGGCGCTTTTCTGGATCAATTCTGCCACGGTCGTCTTGCCAGGGTGCAGGCGTGGATGGGTGTGCCCCCACAAATCCGGCTCATTATCCAGAGAGTAACCGCGCCGCACCTGAGCTTCAGCAGCCGGCCCATAGGTTTTGACCAGATGATCAACCAGCTCATCAACATACACCACCTGGTCATTCAGGTTGGGTGGGTAACTAAAAGGGGCGTCTTTCTGATACTTCAGCTCTCTCCAGCGGGCCGATGGCGCTGTTTCACCTGACAACACCGCACCATTTTTATCGGCTGCCACATACCCCGCCATGGGCAGGGTGAGGAGCACATATTTGCCGTTTTTCGCGGCAACGCGGTTAATGAAGGTGTGCAAAGCCGCCGCGGGTTGATTCCAGTCACTGCAAGACAATGCCCAACATAAAAAGTCATCGCTGGAGTGATTCCAATCATTGCCGGCATTGGAGGCGTTATTCTCCCAGTTATAGCCTGTCCAGCGATTGCCGCCCAGGCGTGCCGAAACCATAATGCCAGAATCACTGGGTAGGCGATTGCTGCTGTAAATCCAGGGGCTGATGTGTTTGCGCTCCTTTTCAACATCAATGTTAAAAGTCACGGCTAGATTCGCAGTTCCCTGGATGGTTTGGCGAACGGGCGCAGGCTGTTCCCCCTGCACGGTAGAGAAAGCCCAGGAAGTTGAACTCAAGCCTGTAGCAAGCACTACAAGCAAAACCGACCACAAAGAAAGCCAGGCTTGCCACTTCATGTTATCTCCTTTCCGTTATTTGCCTTGAAGTCATCCCCATTTCAGCGCTGGGGTTCTTACCGGCGCATCCCAAAAGCGCTGCAGTTCCTCATCCATCTTCAGCACGGTGATGGAGCAGCCCGCCATCTCCAGGCTGGTGATATAGGGGCCAATCAAGTTCCGCACTACTTTTAACCCATGTTGCTCGGCAATCCGATGTGCCTGGCGATAAGCAATGTACAACTCGATCAGCGGTGTGCCACCCATGCTGTTCACAAAGAGCAAGATCTCATCGCCGGCTTTAAAGGGGATATCGCTCAGGATAGGCTCCATTAACATCTCAACGATTTCATCGGCGCTTTTGAGCGGCAGACGTGTCCGACCAGGCTCCCCATGAATGCCAATGCCGATTTCCATCTGATCATCGGGCAAGTCAAAAGTTGGTTTACCGACATGGGGTACCGTACAGGAAGTCAATGCCATTCCCATACTGCGCCCCCAGCCATTCACCTTGCGGCACAGGTCGGCTAATTGGGCAAGGGGATAGCCGGCTTCGGCTGCACCGCCACAAATCTTCTCGGCCAATACAGTTGTCCCAACCCCCCGCCGTCCAGCCGTATACAGGCTGTTCTCGACCGCCACATCATCATCGATGATGACGCTTTGCACTTCGATTCCTTCTGCCATCGCCAGATCAGCCGCCATCTCAAAGTTCATCACATCTCCGGTGTAATTCTTGACGATGAACAGGACGCCCTTGCCACTATGGACGACCTTTGCAGCTTCCAGCATCTGGTCAGGAGTTGGTGAAGTGAAAACTGCTCCGGGACAGGCAGCATCTAACATGCCATAGCCTACAAAACCGCCGTGCATGGGTTCGTGTCCTGAGCCTCCCCCTGAGATAATCGCCACTTTCCCCGGCCGGGGAGAATCGGCGCGGTAGATAAAATTGGGGTCGAAATGAACCTTGACCAGGTCCGCGTGGGCTAAGGCAATTCCCTCCAGTTCCTCGCGCACCACATTCTCAGGATGATTGATTAATTTTTTCATCGAAAGCCTCCGGAAGATACCCAAGGGATGTTTCTGGTATTATAACCTGAGACTGTTTTGTTCCTCATGAAAGGCATTCCAGATAGATTAATTGTAACAACCTATTACCGCAAGGAGTGTTGATGATCTGTTGAGAAAACCGTCCACGAATGAACCACGAATAAACGAATGACAGCACTATTCGTGAAAAATTCGTAGACGGTGGGCCCTGCTAAGTAAAACCTGTTGTAGGTAATAACAATTAATTTGTTATAATCCGCTTCGCCTTGAGACAAGGACATTTTGTGTTAGGAGTGTAATGGTGTATCCAATTCCACCTGAAATCGAGCGAGTTCTCGTCACCCAAGAGCAAATCGAACAACGGGTTGCTGAACTCGCCCAGCAAATCAATCAGGATTATGCATCCGTTGAACGACTGTATATTATCGGCATCTTAAAGGGCGCTTTTATATTTCTTGCAGATCTCACCCGTCACCTGACCATCCCCCATGCGGTGGACTTCATGGCTCTCTCCAGTTATGGAAAAACGACCGTATCGGGAGCGGTGCGAATCATCATGGATGTGCGTGAACCACTCGAAGGACAGCACGTCTTGATTGTCGAGGATATAGTTGACTCCGGCCATACCTTGAACTATCTCACCCACCTCATCAACAACCGCAAACCGGCTTCTTTACGCACCTGTGTCCTGGTACGCAAACAACGCAATGGTATCGATGTCACCATAGACTACCTCGGTTTTACCATTCCCGATGTGTGGGTGGTCGGTTATGGCTTGGATTACGCTGACCGTTTTCGCACCTTACCCTACGTGGCAGAACTCAAGCGGGAAGTTTACAGCGCGAAATAAGGGATGGTATGGCTGAATTAGAACACATTAATAGCGATGCGTTCGAGAACCAGGTGCTCAAGGCGACCGCTTCGATCTTGGTGGATTTTACAGCGGTTTGGTGTGCACCCTGTAAAATGTTAGAACCCATCCTCAAAGACCTTGCCGACCTATGGGCTGGTCAGGTGCGTATACTCAAAGTGGATGTGGATCAAAATCCCGAACTTGCCATGCAATATAACGTGATGGGTGTGCCAACCTTGATTTTGTTTCAAGGCGGTAAAGTGGTAGAACGTCTGAGCGGTTATCAACCAAAAGATCGCTTGATTAAGGTACTTCAACCCCACCTTACTGCACCGCCCCATCGGTAACCGTTTGGTTCGATTCACGCATCCTCATTCGATAAGGAACTAACGAACCGAGAAATCCATCTGTTTGGGATAGGCAAAAAAACATCCCGAAGACAATTAACTACCATACGCTCTATTTGGCTGGGTGGACCGTCCGCGAAGTTCTTGCGAATGCACGAATAGCGCTCTCATTCGTTCATTCGTAGCCCATTCGCGGACGGTTTTCTCAGCAAATTAACAGCCCAGCCTTTGGTGGCAGGTAATTATGAAGAAACTCAAAAAATCACCCGCAGACAATTTCAAAAAAACAGATTTTATGATAGAATAATTGTTGCAAATATTTGCAGCTACAGAGTTTTGCAATGTCTCATTGCCATACCACCATCCATTCCCTGCGTCAGTTGGGGTTTCGCATCACACCGCAGCGCGAGATCATCATCGAAACCCTTGCCCACAGCGATGCGCATTTATCGGCTGAAGAACTCCACCAACGTCTGCAACCGCGCAGTAAAACCATCAACTTAGCCACCGTCTATCGCACCCTGGATTTACTGGTTGAACAAGGGTATGCCACCCGCCTGGTAGGCAAGGAGGGCAAATTCCTCTATGCCACCCGTCAACACAGCCGTCACCTGCATTTGATTTGCCGAAAATGTGGCCGCACCTACCCGGCCGAGTACGAAGGCTTGCAACCGTTTTTGGAGCACTTAAAGAAAACTTATGGCTTTGAAGTAGAGGTGGAACACCTCACCTTCAGTGGGCTCTGCCACGATTGTTCGCAATCCATTTAGCTGAATCAAAAGGAGGTCAAAATGGTCTTTTCTCCAACTCCCATGCACATTCCCGATGGTTTCCTCTCCACCGGGGTTTCGCTCATCTTGTGGATTGTTAGTATTGCTGTGATTGCCTACTCCCTCAAGCGAGTCGGGAACGAACTGGGTGAACGACAAGTGCCGTTCATGGGCGTTCTGGCTGCAGCAATCTTTGCCGCACAGATGTTGAACTTCACCGTCGTCGGGGGCACATCGGGACACCTGCTTGGAGCGGCTCTGGCAACGATCCTACTCGGTCCCTGGGCAGCGGTGATCGTCATGACCAGTGTAGTAGCTATTCAAGCCTTGATCTTTCAAGACGGCGGCCTGGTTGTCTTGGGAGCAAACTTATTCAACATGGCGATTGTTGGCGTTGCCGTTGCCTACATGGTCTATCGAACCATCTACCGAATGAGCGGGGGAAGACAGTGGGGCATCTTTGTGGGTGGATTTATCGCCGCCTGGGCTTCCATTGAGCTGGCGGCGCTGGCTTGTGCGTTCCAATTAGCCGCCTCTGGCACCTCTCCAGCCAATGTTGCCATCCCTGCGATGGGCAGCATTCACGCCCTGATCGGAATTGGGGAGGGATTAATTACACTAGGCGCACTGGCATTCCTCTTTGCGACTCGCCGTGATTTGATCACCGCTGGCGATAGCTCGGCAAAACAAGGCACATTGGTGTGGGGTGTAGGATTGGCAATCGCTCTCCTATTAGCTGTCTTTTCTCCCCTTGCCTCAGCCTATCCCGATGGTCTGGAATGGGTCGCTGAGGAACACGGCTTCATCGAGACCGCTCAAGGGCCGCTCTATGAGATCATCCCTGACTATGTATTTCCAGGCGTTTCCAACGAAGCCCTGGCAACCATCCTGGCTGGAATCATTGGCACGCTAATCGTCTTTGGGGTGGCTTTGGCGATTGGCTACGCCCGCCGCAAACGCCAGGCAGCCTGACCCAAACAAATTTCACCCCCCAACTCAGGTTCTCTCAACGTATAATTCGCTGAGAGAGCCTGAGTTCTTGCTTTTGAGTTGAATCGATTATGCACGTCCATTTTCTCGACCCCTATCAACCTCGCCAAAGCCTCATTCACGCCATGGACGGACGAGTGAAGCTCGTCTTAGCGGTTGCTTTTATTCTGACCACCTCTCTAACACCAGTTGGCGCTTGGGCAGCCTATATCTTACTGTTTGCATTATTGATCTCTGCTGAACTCTTGAGCGAACTGTCGATCAAATTTTTTCTCCGCCGGGCGTTTTTCGCCCTGCCTTTTGTCCTGGCCGCCTTGCCCTTACCATTTTCTGTGCCAGGAAACATTCTAGCTGAATTCTCCGTGGGGGGGATTGCTCTGCGCATCTCAAGCGAAGGTTTGATCCGCTTGCTTAGCATTGCCCTCAAGTCATGGCTTTCGGTTCAGGTGGCTATTTTGCTGACCGTTTCAACGCCTTTTCCAGACCTCCTGCAAGCCATGCGGGCTTTAAAACTGCCACGCTTATTGGTGGCTGTGTTTGGATTGATGTGGCGATACCTGTTTGTCCTTGTCGATGAAGCCTTGCGACTGATGCGAGCGCGGTCGGCGCGGAGCAGTCAACACCCTCTGAGCAATTACCGCACCGGTCGCACTGTGGTCTGGCGGGCGCAGGTGACCGGCAGCATGGCCGGGAGTCTTTTCTTGCGCGCCTTTGAACGCTCTGACCGCATCTATCTGGCAATGCTGGCGCGTGGCTATGATGGAGAGGTTCGCTTAAAACCTCTCTCTCCTCTCACGCGAGCGCAATGGCTATCTTTGCTGAGCGGGATTGCCTTATTTTTGCTGATCCTGGCTTTCGGTCAACTTTTGCTTCTGTTGAGGTAAATCGTGCATCACTCGATTGAGGTCCGCAATCTTTCTTTTCGCTACCCCGATGGTCATCCGGCTCTGGATCAGGTCAACCTCATCATTTCCCCAGGCGAAAAAGCAGCCCTGGTAGGGCCGAATGGAGCCGGCAAATCCACCCTGCTCCTGCACTTGAACGGCATCTTGCAAGGAGATGGAGAGGTGCGTGTTTGTGGATTGGATTTAAGCGACAGAAAAAACCTCCCCAAGGTGCGCGGGATGGTAGGACTGGTCTTTCAAAACCCCGACGACCAACTCTTCTCCCCTACAGTGTATGACGATGTCGCCTTTGGGCCGCTCTATCAGGGTTTACCGCTAGACGAGGTCGAACGGCGCGTTCAGATAGCTTTGCAAGCGGTTCACATGGAGGCGTATGCCAAACGCGTTTCGCATCATTTGAGTGTAGGAGAAAAAAAACGCATTGCCATTGCCACAGTGCTTTCGATGCAACCTGAGGTGCTGGTTCTGGATGAACCAACTGCCGGCTTAGATCCGCGCGCCAGGCGAAATCTGATTCACCTGTTGGCTGAGCTAAACATGACCATGCTGATCTCCACTCACGACATGCATCTCGTCCAAGAACTGTTCCCGCGCATGATTATCATGGATCAAGGGCGCATCATTGCCGACGGCAAAACCGATCACTTGCTGCAAGACGTTGCTCTGCTCGAAGCCCATGGGTTGGAAGCGCCAACGAGATAAATTTATCCTTGGCAGAATGGAGCAGCAGGTTCGTCAAGGCAAGTAATCGATCAGCAAAGCCAAGATCGGACAACCGATTTGGCGAACTTCCTCTTGACAAATTTAGAGATATCAGGTATTGTTTGCCTGAACAATTGAACGGGGAGCTTGGGTAAGCCAGGCTGAGAGGAGGACCGTAGTCCTCGACCCGCAGAACCTGATCCGGATAATGCCGGCGTAGGGAGTGCGCAAAATATTACGTCGTTCTTAAACACCCTCTCCGGCAGAGGGTGTTTTATTTTCTCAATTCATAACGGAGGTCTCAGATGAACGCCAATGATTCCAACCAACAAGCTGCTCTTGAGCTGATTGAGCAAACACGCCTTCAGCTCACCCCGATAATGGATCAAATTACCCATCATCGCTTCTTAGATGCACTAGATGCGAAACAAATCCCCCTTACCACCTTACAAACGTTTGCTGCCCAACAATACCATATCGTCACCAGCGGCCTACGCAACATTGCCATCATTGTGAGTAGATATGGTCACTTACCCAGCCGTACGATACTCAATGAGTTTCTGCAAGCCGAATTTGTCGTGCGCGAGCGAATCGCCGCCTTTGCAGAGGCAGTGGGACTCTCCAGAGATCAGTTACCACAAACCCCGAAACTGGCAAAAGCGACAGCGTTCAGCCATTTCATTGCCTATGTCTGCCTGTATGGTTGCGACGCTGACCTGATCTTGGCCTTTCGCTTCGATGCGGAAGTATGGATTCAAAATAGTCTGCGAGTTTACCGAGCCTTGCGTTCAAAATACAAACTCACGTCTGATCAAGCTCATTTTTTCAAAATTTATCAAAACTATGAAGAAACTGATGCGAGGGTCAGCCCATACATTCAGGCTGCTCTTGAGCGGGGCGAGTCAGCTGCCCAAATGCAAGAAACTGCCCGCTTGCTGCTTGAATATGAATTGAGTTTTTGGGACGCTATGGCAGAAACAGCCGGCCTGTAGTAACCCCTGATACTGGATGGCGGAGCAAAACATCCGCCATCTCGATCAGGTTTGCTTGCCGGGGCAAAGGCGGGAAGGGCAAACACTTTCGTTCGCGCTTCTCGTTAGATATTAACCACCCTCCTTTTCAGCTCTGTGGCATGGGCTGGCGATAGCTTGCGGTCGGTATTTGGGTTTATAATCGAGCTCACCTAATCCCCGATTGGAGAACTTAACCATGACCGCCTCACCATCCGACCTGATTCTCGTCCTGATAACTGCCCCTTCGCCCGAGGTCGCCGAGCAGTTGGCACGTCAACTGTTACAAGAGCGCCTGGCTGCGTGCGTCAATCTTATCCGCAACGTGCATTCCCTGTACTGGTGGCAAGGTGAAATTCAGTCTGATTCAGAAACCTTGTTGATGGTCAAAACCCGCCGTCAGGGTTTTGAAGAGCGCTTTATCCCCTTTGTAAAATCCCATCACCCCTACCAGGTGGCAGAAATCCTCGCTTTGCCCATCTTAACGGGGAACACCGAGTATTTGGAATGGGTAGTGCAGGAGACTCAACCGAAATCCGCCTAGCCTTGGAGGTTCTCTTGACGAATACCTTTGATCAGATCATCCCGCGTCGCGCCACAAACAGTTTGAAGTGGGATACTTATCCCGAAGATGTCTTGCCGATGTGGGTTGCCGACATGGATTTTCGTTCGCCGCAGGCTGTCATTGACGCCTTGCATCAGGCGGTCGAACATGGCATTTTCGGCTACCCCAGCGGCTTGCATAACGAATCCAATCAACGCAGCGAGTTGCGCCAAGTTTTGGTGGAAAGAATGGCACGCCTCTATGACTGGCAAATCCAACCCGAAGAGCTTTACTTTTTGCCCGGCGTGGTTGTTGGATTTAATCTGGTTGCGCACGCTTTGGGAGGAGCTGGTAGCAGTCTCATTGTGCAACCGCCAGTTTATCCGCCGATTTTAAGCGCAGCAGCCAATGCCGCCATGTGTCGCGTTGACAATCCCCTGATTCCGCACTCGAATGAAGCAGGGATTTTGCATTATGAAATCGATTTCGACCATTTCGAGCACATTATCGGCGATGATACCCGCTTGTTTCTTCTCTGTAATCCACACAACCCAACCGGGCGGGTCTTTACCCGCTCAGAACTCGAGCGCCTGGCAGAGATTTGTCTGCGTCATGGCGTGACAATTTGCTCAGATGAAATTCATGGCGATCTGATCTTTGCGCCCAACCGGCATATTCCCATTGCCTCCCTTGACCCTGAAATTGCGCAGAATACGATTACCTTGATGGCGCCTAGCAAAACCTTCAACATGCCCGGATTACAGTTTTCCTTTGCCATCGTCCCAAACCGGGAGTGGCGGAAACGCTTAGAAGCAGCCAGTCAAGGCTTAACCAGTTGGATCAACGCCTTGGGATGGGTAGCAGCGCTGGCAGCCTATCGCGAAGGTGAGAGTTGGCTGAAGGAAGTATTGCAATATCTACAAGCAAACCGAAATTTTCTCCTGCAATGGATCCAGGAACATCTCCCCCAGGTGCCACATACCTGTCCAGAAGGCACTTATCTAGCGTGGCTGGATTGCCGTCCTCTAAGCCTACCCAGTGACCCCTATAGCTTTTTCCTCAAAGAGGCAAAAGTTGCCTTTAATGATGGAAAAGCTTTTGGAAAAGAAGGGGAAGGCTTTATCCGTTGGAACTTTGCCTGCCCGCGTCCTGTCCTTGAAGAAGCCTGTAATCGCCTTGTCCAGGCATTCGCACGGATTGCCGAACGCTAAACGCTACTCGTAGCGCAACGCTTCCACTGGCTCCAGGCTGGCAGCGCGGTTGGCCGGGTATAACCCGAAGAACAACCCAACTGCGGTCGAAAAGAGGGTTGCCAGTAAAATGGTGTCCAAACCGATGGCTGGGTTGATGTCCGCATTGTTAGCGGCTGCAATTTGCCCAACCACGTAAGAAATCAACCAGCCCAGGCCAATGCCCACCAGCCCACCAAACAAGCTGAGGACAATCGACTCGGTCAGAAATTGCACCAGAATATCGATTCGCCGCGCTCCCAACGCCTTGCGCAAGCCGATTTCGCGCGTTCTCTCGGTTACCGAAACCAGCATGATGTTCATAATGCCAATCCCACCCACCAGAAGCGAGATGGCTGCAATGCCGCCCAGAAAGATGGTCAGGATATTTGTAATGGTGCGCGCCGTATCCAGAAAATCCTGTTGGGTCAGGATGGTAAAATCATCAGCGCCAATTTCTGTCTTATGGCGATAGCGTAAAATCTGGGCAATTTCTTCGGCGGCTTGTGGCACCGCTTGCGCACTTATAGCCTGCACCATGAGCAGATCGACCTGATCGGGTGTGCTCCGTCGAATTAAGCGTGCCTGAGCCGTAGTAAAGGGGACCAGGACGCGATCATCCTGGTTGGAGAACGAAGAACCGCCTTTCGATTCCAAAACGCCCATGACGCGAAACGGTTGCCCTTCGATGCGCACCGTCTCGCCTACCAGGCCCTCTTTCCGTCCAAAGAGTTTTTCGGCCACATCTGGACCGAGCAAGGCCACCGACGAACGCCCCAGAATATGCTCTTCGGCGATAAACTCGCCTTCTGTGACGCGGTAGTTACGCACTTCGGCAAAGGAAGGTGTGACTCCCTCAATTGAAGTGACCACGCTTTCGCCGTTATAGCTGACCTTGCCGTTGCCCATCAACATTGGAGCAACATTCGCTACGGACGGCGCCTGAAATGGGTCGTTGATGGCATTGGCATCCCCTAAAGTAAGCGGTTTGGGATTTCGTACGTCTTCGTTGCCACCTCGAAAGACAAACAACAAATTCGTGCCAATGCCCTGAATCGAACCAGTGATCGAATTTTCCGCCCCGCGACCGATGGAGATCATGGCAATCACTGCTGCAACCCCAATCACGATGCCAAGGATGGTCAAACCCGAACGCAATTTGTTACTGGCTAAACTTTCTAAGGCTTCAAAAAACGAGGCAGCTAAATTCATGGCACATCCTCCACTTTGCCATCTCTAATATGAATAATCCGTTGCGCATGAGCAGCCACATCTGGATCGTGAGTCACGATGAGCAAGGTAACGCCCCGTTCCTGATTGAGATTCAAAAGCAGACGGATGATCTCCTCGCCCGACTTGCTATCGAGGTTACCGGTCGGTTCATCTGCCAGGACAATCGCCGGATTGTTCACCAGGGCACGGGCGATGGCAACGCGTTGTTGTTGTCCACCCGATAATTCATTCGGACGGTGATAGAGGCGGTCTTCTAGACCCACTGCGATCAGCGCCTGCTTGGCGCGTTCACGGCGATTGCCATTGCCGCCCGCATAGCGGAGGGGCAACTCAACATTAGCTAAAGCAGTGGCGCGTGGCAACAGGTTAAAGCTCTGAAAGACAAAGCCTACTTTCTGATTGCGGATGCGCGCCAGCTCATCGTCCTTAAGATCAGAAACGCGTTTCCCATCTAAAATATACTCACCAGAAGTCGGTCGGTCGAGGCATCCAATGATATTCATCAGGGTAGATTTTCCCGATCCAGAGGGGCCCATGATTGCCACAACTTCGCCCCGTTTCACCTGCATCGAGAGGCCACGCAGGGCGTGCACCTCCACATCACCCATCTTATAGACTTTGGTCAAATTTTGGGCATCGATCACGATCTCAGATTCGTTCATCACTTAACCTTAGCCTTAGCGATTGTTGTTAACCCACGGAGGAGGTCCGTTTTGCTCGAAAACAGTCGGCGGATTGAGAATTACTTCATCTCCGACCCTAAGCTCTCCCTCAATTACCTCACTGTAGGTTTCGGAGGAGGCGCCAAGGGTAATTGGCACCGCAACATGTTGCCCATCGCGCAAAACATAGACAATGCGTTTTCCACCACTTAAACGCACGGCGCGATTCGGCACTAACAGGACATCGGAAAGCTGGTTGACAACAATATTGACTGCCGCGGTCATGCCCGGTTTAACGTCTTGATCGGCATTGGTCAACTCTATGGTTACGATGAAATCAACCACTCCCTGGGTAACTGTACCGACGGGCGAAACTTCTTTGACCTTTCCCTGATAGGTTTTATTCAAAATAGCGTCAAAAACCAGGCTGGCATCTTGCCCGACGCGGATGCGATTGACATCCACTTCAGAGATGCGCACATCCACTAAGAGACTGGCGAGGTCGTCAATGCGGATGGCAACACTGCCGGGGGAAACCTGATCGCCCGCTTTGATTTTTACTTCAGTAATCGTGCCGCTAAATGGAGCAGTCAGGTGAGCTAAATTCAAGGTAGCCTGAGCAGCCGCGATGCGCGCTTCAATGGCAGCAATATCCTCCGCAGATGGGCCATCTTTCCATTTTTCGTAATCCTGACGTGCTTTTTCTAAGTTCGAAATCGCCACCTGAAGGTTGTACTCCAGCTCCACGCGACGCACGGCTGCGTTGTAGTCACTCTGAGCGATGTCCAACTTTTCTTTCAATTCTTTCCGCAAAGGATCTTCCAAAGGGCGGTTCTTGACCGCCTCGAAGGCCTGTCGGGCTGCATCCAGGTTCGCTTTCATTTTGTCCAACGCCTCAATAGCGTCCATACCCGCCTGATTGCTCGGTACGGTAAAGTTATCCAAACGATATTGGGCATCGCGAACAGCATCGGCATAGCGCGCAATGGCTTGCATGGCATTGGTCTTTGCCGTGTCAGCATTGGTGTAGAGGTCATCTAGAGCTTTCTTTGCTTCGGTCAACTCTGCTTGAGCGAGGATGATCGTTTGGGGCAGGGACTCGCGCTTTAATGTTGCCAGTTCCTGTCCCTCGCTTACCCTGTCGCCTACTTGAACCAGGACAAAGTCCACCGTGCCGCTGGTCTGCCAGGTCAGAACTGCCGTCTGATTGGCGTGAACCGTCCCCGTTCCCCCAACCGTAGCAATCAACTCGCCGCGGGCAACAATTTCTGTCTGATAGATAGCCAGACGAGACGCCTGGCGACTCATTTGCCACTGGCGGAAGCCAAACCCGCCGCCAATCACGACCAAGATCAAGATTAAGATGGATATCCAGCGTTTCATCATTGAGATCATCCTTTATTTTTTCAATGATATGTTGTCTCTCTGACCTTATCCTTCGATTTACACGTAAAGCATAATAAAAAATCTACCTGATTCTAATCCCGTTTTTTATCGGTTTCACCCGATCAAGGGATTTCTTACAGAGTTCTTACACTGTCAGAGTTCCTGCTCATAAAGGAATCTAAGCGAAGCTTAACCACCTCCTTATGCGAACACAAATAAACGCAAAAAATCGAACTTAGAGAACCATGAATGAACGCAAATGAACGTAAAATAAAATAAACCGTAACAACCTACCATCACAAGTAGTGTTGATGATTTGCTGAGATAACCGTCCACGAATGGACCACGAATAAACGAATGACAGCACTATTCGTGCATTCGTGAAATATTCGTGGACGGTCTACCCTGCAAAGTAGAGCCTGTTGTAGGTAATTACAATAAACCAACGAAGAGAACCGCAAATGCACACCAATTAACGCGAAATCTTGGAACTTGGGGAGAACCACGAATGAACACGAATGAACGCGAAATGATATTGAAGGAGGAGGTATATGCAATTGTCGGCGCAGCTATGGAAGTCTCCAATGAATTGGGAGCCGGTTTTCTGCAGGCAGTCTATCAGGAAGCGCTGGATCTGGAGTTGAACATGAGAGGCGTGCCGTATCAGGCTCAGGTACCACTACAAATTGCTTACAAAGGGCATATATTGTCGAAAGAATATGTGCCGGACTTCATCTGCTTTGATCAGATCATTGTAGAGATAAAGGCGCTCAAACATCTTACAACCATTGAAGAGGCACAGCTCTTGAATTACTTAAAGGCGACCAGGAGACCGGTTGGCCTTTTGCTGAATTTCGGAAGCCCAAAACTGGAATGGAAAAGAATGGTCTTGACTCATCCGTCCATTCGCATATCGGAAGGAACCGCGAATGAACGCGAATGAACACAAATAATGCTCCTTTCTCCTATTCGCGTCTATTCGCGTTTATTCGCGGATTGGAAGGAACCGCGAATGAACACGAATGAACGCAAATAATGATCCTTTCTCCTATTCGCGTCTATTCGCGTTTATTCGCGGATTAGAAGAAACCGCGAATGAACGCAAATGAACACAAATAATGACCCCTTTCTCCTATTCGCGTCTATTCGCGTTCATTCGCGTCTATTCGCAGACGACGATAATTCAGCGCCGCGAAGCAAGCTGCCCCGATCACGCCGGCCTGATCCCCCAACGTTCCCAGCACCAGCTCCACTTGCTCAACCGGCATTACCCGCACCAGGCGACGCATGGTCTGTTGCATGGGTTCCAGCAATAGATCCCCTGCTCGCGCCACACCGCCGGTCAGCACAATCCGTTGGGGGCTGAGGGTAACGCACAACATCGCGGCTGCTCTGCCAAGCGCCTGTCCAGCGCGTTCAAAAATCTCCGTTGCAATCGGGTCGCCTTCCTGGGCAGCCTGGGCAATCAGTGCAGCGGTAATCCGATTGTAATCCCCTTCACAAAGCTCAGCAATGCGGGTAGCAAGCCCTTGGGCAACCATTTTGACGCCCAGCGAAGCAATCGCCGGCCCAGAGGCATAGACTTCCAGGCAGCCATAATTGCCGCATCCACAACGCGGTCCATTCGGGTCCAGAACGATATGCCCTAACTCTCCAGCACTGCCGCTCAAACCAAGGTGCAATTGACCGTTGATCACCAGCCCGCCCCCCACCCCGGTGCCTAACGCCAAAACAACCATGGTCTCCACCCCCTGCCCAGCTCCGAAACGCCACTCGCCATAAGTGATCGCCCGTACGTCATTGATGATGGTAGTTGGGATTGAAGTCAAGCGTTGTATAGTAGCGCACACCGGGACATGCGGCCAGTTACCGGCAAAATTGGTCAGGAAGAGCGTTTCTCCCTTCTCCAAATCCAGTAAACCCGGCGCGCCAATTCCGATCCCCTGCACCTCGCCGGTGATATGACCACTTTCCTCAATCACTTGCTTGATCAACGCTGACATGCGTTGCATCACCGCCTCAGGCCCCTGACGGGCTAAGGTTGCTGTCGCTTTTTGGAGAAGAACCTTGCCGTTCTCCACGTCCACAAGGGCAGCTCTCAGGTTCGTGCCACCTAAATCACATCCGACAAACAGCTCCATGCTACACCTCAAACCCATTACTCTGAGCTTCACTTTAACCAAAATCGAGTGGATTGTCAATGAGATTTTCGTCCGAATGAGAAAGCAACCTCTCTTGACAATTTCATCTGAAACCGTATAATATGGTTAAGGATTTCCTTAATCGTGAACGACATCTGCTCATTGCATACTTACCCACAGATCGAAGCGCTGGCAGACCCTCAGCGTCTTGCCATCCTGCAACACCTAATGGCAAAGCCTGCCACCCTCACCCAATTAGCTGCCCAACTGGATCACTCCCCAGCCTGGGTACGTCATCACCTCAAACGCCTCGAAGCGGTCGGTTTGGTAGAGTTTATCGAGACGCGCAAAAAAGGGCGTCAGACCGAGCGTTACTATCGCGCCGTTGCCGGCGCCTTCTTAATCCAACAGATGGTGCTCCCCAGATGTGAAAAACCCCTTTTAGTCTTTTCGGGCAGCGATGACCTTGCCTGGGAGATTCTCGCCCGTCATCTAGAAAGTCATTTTCACATCCTCACGTTGCCAGTCGGGTCACTTAACGGGTTGGTCAATTTGCGACAGGGTTTTTGTCAGGTAGCCGGCTGCCATATCCTTGATGATCAAAGTGGAGAATATAACCTTCCCACGATTCGCCATCTCTTCCCCGATCGGGCAGCCACCGTCATCACACTCGCCCATCGCAACCAAGGAATGATCGTTTCACCAGGCAACCCCAAAGCTATTTATTCCCTCTCCGATCTTGCCCGCCCCGATGTCCACCTAATCAACCGCAACCGCGGTTCTGGCACGCGCCTGTGGTTCGACTGGCAGCTTCGCCAGCTTGGGCTTGTCCCCGCGCAGATTCAGGGCTATGGGCGGGAGGTTTTCACACATCGCCAATGTGCTCTGGCAGTCAAGAACCACCAAGCCGATGTTGCCCTGGGTGTTGAAGCGGCTGCTCGTCAGGAGGGTTTAGATTTTATCCCCCTGTTTCAAGAACGGTACGATCTGACCTTCTTCTCGGAATTCGAGCCAGATTATCTGCCTTTACTAGATACCCTCACCAGCGCACGCTTTCGGCAGGCGCTCCGCGCTTTGCCAGGCTACGATTCCAGCGAAAGCGGAAGATGTCAGACCCTATGATCACCTCACCTCAACGCCAACAATCTCTCAGTTTCATCCTCACCTTCTGCCTGATGATCAACAGCTTAAGCGCTTGCTCTGCCTTGCCCTCAGCTTCCTCTGCGGAGCACCCGACTCTGATCCTGGCAACCACAACATCCCTTCAAGACAACGGGTTGCTGGACATCCTCGTGCCACGCTTTGAAGAGCAAAGCGGCCTAACCGTCAAAACGATTGCGGTTGGTAGCGGACAAGCGCTGAAACTGGGCAGCGAGGGCAATGCCGATATCCTGCTGACCCATGACCCCGAAGAGGAAATCTCCTTTATGCAAAACGGTTATGGCGTCGAACGGATCCCCCTGATGGCAAATCAGTTTGTTTTGGTTGGCCCGTCATCCGATCCTGCTCAGATAAAAGGCTCATCGATTATTGTCGCCCTGCAAAAGATTGCTCAAACTCAAGCCACCTTTCTCTCGCGTGGCGATCAATCGGGAACGCATAAAATCGAAAAAGCGCTTTGGGTAAAAGCCGGGGTGCAACCCGCTCAAGAACCCTGGTACCTCGAAAGCGGCCAGGGGATGGCAGCCACCCTGACAATTGCCTCCGAAAAAGGCGCCTACACGCTTACCGACCGGGCAACGTTCCTGGTCACGCGCGCTCAACAAAACCTCGTTGTTCTCATTGAAGGAGATCCGGAATTGCTGAACGTTTATCACATTATCCTCGTCAACCCTCAACGATTTCCAAAGGTCAATTTCACTGCGGCAAAAGCTTTTGCCCAGTTTCTCACTTCACCGCAAACGAAGGACTTCATCCGTCAATTCGGACAAGCAGAATACGGTGAACCACTTTTTATTCTCTATAGCGAACCATAAGACCATGTTTAACCCAGAAGTCTTCCAGATTACGCTGTTGTCCCTCCAGATTTCCGGACTGGCTACCTTGCTCAGTTTGCTCATTGGTTTACCCTTTGGCACCCTTTTAGCCCTGAGCAATTTCCGCGGCCGTTCGCTCCTGCTCAGCCTGGTGAACACCGGCATGGGGTTGCCGCCGGTTGTGGTTGGTTTATTTGTTGCCATGTTGCTCTGGCGCTCAGGGCCTCTCGGCATGCTGAACCTGATCTACACCCCAACGGCGATTGTCATTGCTCAGGTGATTATCGCTGCGCCGGTGGTCAGCGGCTTAACCACTGCTGCCTTGCAATCGCTCGATCCCCGCTACCGCCTGCAACTGCTCGGTTTGGGCGCTTCTCGCTGGCAAATGATTTGGGAGTTGTGGCGGGAGGCGCGCTTACCCCTCCTGGCGGCGCTGATGGCCGGTTTTGGCGCGGTGATTTCCGAGATTGGCGCCAGTATGATGGTCGGTGGCAACATCCGCTTCCAGACACGCGTGTTGACTACCGCCATCGTGCTGGAAACCGGCAAAGGCAACTTTGGCATGGCAAGCGGCCTGGCGATTCTGCTCCTGGTGATCACCTTTTTGATCAATTGGATGCTCACCCACCTGCAACAAAAAGGCGTCCGGGTATGAAAACCCTGATCGAACTGCACGATCTCACCCTTCGTCGCGCCAATCAAAAAGTGCTTTCGATTCCTTCTCTTTCCATTTATGAAGGAGAGGTCCTAGCCGTTGTGGGACCCAACGGAGCTGGCAAATCGACCTTCCTACTCACTCTGGCCGGCTTGCTTTCCCCCATAGGAGGCTGGATGACCTTTGCGGGCCGGCAGTTGGAACAGTGGAAAGACCTCGAGTATCGCCGTCAGGTTGCTCTCGTCTTGCAAGAACCGCTGTTATTCGACCGCTCGGTTCTGGACAATCTGCTGGTTGGACTGCGTTTCCGAAAACTTCCTCGCCCGCAGGCCGTTGAACGGGCAATGGACTGGTTGAATCGCTTCGGTGTTGCCCATCTGGCACACCGCCCGGCGCGATCCTTATCGGGTGGTGAAGCTCAACGTGTCAGTCTAGCGCGAGCCTTCGTTTTAGCACCCCGATTGTTGTTACTCGACGAGCCATTCGCTGCCCTTGATCCTCCCACTCGAACAGAACTCTACCAGGAACTTTCGGTTATCCTGCGCCAAAACCATCAAACTTCCGTCTTTGTCACCCATCACCTTAGAGAAGCCGCTTTTTTAGGAGATCGGATTGCGGTGTTCAGCGAAGCAACCTTGAAACAAGTTGGCACTCTAGATCAAATCTGCCATCATCCAGCCGATGCAGCCGTTGCGGAATTCGTGCGTCATATCTCGGTGGAAGGGTTCAGTTAAAGTGAAAAAGACCGTAACAACCTACCATCACAAGTCGTTTTGATAATTTGCTGAGAAAACCGACCACGAATTGACCCCGAATAAACGAATGGAAGCGCTGTTCGTGCATTCGGGAAAACTTCGTGGACGGTCTGCCCTGCCAAGTAGAGCCTATGGTAGATAATGACTAAAGACCACCGATTGAGGAAGAAACTTGCCTCGCCGACAACAGATGCGGTGAGGTATACTTAGGCTGTTCAATCTCAACTTGTGGAGCAACGAATGACTCGCTTTATTCTGGTCCGTCATGGTCAAACAGAATGGAATCGCAACGAGCGCTTTCGCGGCCGGGCCGACGTGCCACTCAACCAGAACGGACTGAAGCAAGCGGAAGCAACCGGACTGCGCATTGCCAAAGAATGGCAAGTCGATGCAGTCTATGCCAGCCCGCTCTCTCGGGCAGTACGCACAGCCGAAGCCATTGCGGTTCATTTTTCCTTGCCAGTTCAACCTCATCCAGACTTGATCGATATCGACTATGGGGAATGGCAAGGACTAACGCCAGACGAAGTTGCTGGGCGATGGAAAAGTGAACTCGATCGCTGGTTTCAGCAGCCTCATTTGTGCCAGATACCTGGGGGCGAAAGCCTGGAAGACCTCCGCCAGCGCGGCCTGCAAGCCATTCGCAATCTGGCAAAGCAACATAGCGGTCAGACGATTGTCGTCGTCGGGCACACGGTCATCAATCGCGTCATTCTGTTGGCAATTCTGGGGTTGGGCAACAACCGTTTCTGGCATTTGCGTCAGGATACCTGCGCCATCAATATCTTCGAAGAAGAAAACGAGGATTTCACCCTGGTCTCCTTAAACGACACCTGTCACTTGCGCGCTCAGAATCTGGGGTAAAGCAGGCTTTCAGTGGTGAAAGAAACCTTTTGCAGTGCTATCCCTTCAAGAAAACGATGAGTTGCCTCATTTCCGCTATTGTCAAGGGCAGCTAATCTGGCTACAATACCATCATGGATTGGAATTATTATGGCAATGCTGCGGCTGTTGCTCTTTTGCGTTCCCATGTGGCTACAGGGTCATTACGCCAGGCCTATTTATTCAGCGGTCCAGGCGGGGTTGGACGGCGCACGCTAGCCCTGCGCTTTGCTCAGGCTGTAAATTGC
>Ga0209691_1000264_pt1 | contig 37818 bp, 28 predicted proteins | sample YNPMSBMetaG_FD_187120 | JGI IMG/M metagenome (GOLD analysis project Ga0209691, IMG submission 187120) | Anoxygenic and chlorotrophic microbial mat microbial communities from Yellowstone National Park, USA - YNP MS-B MetaG (SPAdes) (version 2) ... | reverse complement strand
CTTCGTGATTATGTGGTGGTCGGTTTATCGAGCGAGGATGAGATCCGACCTGATGACCTTCGTGATTATGTGGTGGTCGGTTTATCGAGCGAGGATGAGATCCGACCTGATGACCTTCATGAATATGTGGGTGAGACCGGTCGGTTTATCGAGCGAGGATGTGATCCGACCTAAAGAAGACCTATAAATTCTTCGCAAGAAACTTGGAAAGTCTACGGCGAATGTTTATCCGCCATTGCATAGAAAGTTTCCGACTACGTTTTAAAAAAAAGCCTTCCAATACCAAGTCGAGATGAATGGAGATTTTTGTGCCTTGATGGCAAATCTCAGATCGATTGAAGATTTTGATCGCAACAAAAAAATACCTAGAGACTCTTTGCAAGAAGTTTGGTAAGCTGACGTTAAAATTGTACTTAGTTTACGGCGATTGTTTGTCCTTCCTGGTGAGGAGGGCTAACGACATTTTTCGGTGGCGCAAACGTCCCCTCAGGTTAAAGAAGTCTTCAGATATTATCATTACAGAAGAAAATAAGCAGGTAGAGCTTCAAAACTAGATTGACTGTTTTTGTTAAGAAAGCAATTGTAGGTCAACAGTGCAAATCTTTTAAAACATTTTTTATAGGGACATTTAATTTCTGGCAGGGTAAAGCTTGTACTTGGGATTTATTGAAGGGTGTGGAGACTAAATTAGCTCTTGCTCAAGCGCTCAGAGTTGTTTCGACCCGAGCAAACTTGATGTTTTCAACCAAAGCAACACTCCTTTGAGGCATAAGCACTCAAAGTTGAAATACGCTTTTAGAGGTAACATCTGGAAAGTACCGCGGAAAGTTTTTTTTTTAAAATCTAATCTTTTCAATTCCTAGCTTATAACGACTTTGTGGTGTTATAAAATCTGAAAAGTTGTAGGGGCTTAAGTTTACTGATGAAACCATTAATCAACTTGCATGTTAGATAAATTTTTGTCGTTGATTCTTTATGTCTTGGAGCTAATCTGCTCAAGTGAAGTAAGTTTTGACATCATTCTCAAACTCTAGTAACAAACCCCAGCCCTGATGATTGTGACAACTTAAAGGCTGTTAAAATAATTCGTCATACTTCAGACCATCTCCCAAGTTTTCAAAAGTTGGCTGACTTTTTGCAGGTAATTGAATACAAAAAAACAAAAATCAAACGGTAGTTGAGCTTAATTTTGCCTAGTAGAGGGCTTTTTATTAGCTATAGAGCTTTTCCCTCACAGAGTATTGGAGTGGTTTCATACAATTTGGCCATAATTTTAGAGGTACATATCAGTATTTAAAATTTTCAAATCAAACTTTATTGCGTACAAGTCACTAGCTTTTCCACTAAAAGTAAAAGCTTACCAAATAAAACCTTAAAACTTATACCTCCTACCTCTAGCAACAAAGGAGTCTAGGTTCGTAAAAAACTCTAGGAGGCCTGTCAAGTTACCTATTGTGTAGAGCAGCAAACTCTCTTGGTTCATACAAGGTTTTTTTTACCAACCACAGGGTCAAATTTAGCAGCCTGAAGCTAAGACCTGGTCAGCCTGACCAAAACAGCTTGTTGATATTCTCCTTAAATTTCTATGATACTTTGAAGAACTTTATTTTGCCTTTTTGAACTATCTGCCCTTTTGAAAGCTTGAACTCTGGAGAGTCAACTTGCTGTCCATCGACCCTAACACCTCCCTGTGCAATTACTCGCCTAGCTTCTGATTTTGAGCTAACTAAACCGCTTTCAACAAGAAAGGTTAAGATCTCATAGTTAGAAGGGATAAACTCTTGCACATCTGAAGGGGTTTGCTTATTTGAAAAAACTTCTATGAAATACTCCCTTTCCTTCAAAGCTACATCCCTTGAGTAAAAGAAAGACACTATTTCAGTTGCTAACTCAAGTTTAATATCGCGGGGGTTATGACCCTTTTTTAACATATTTTCAAACTCCTGGACCCGCTCTTTCTCTATCCTTGTTAAGCACCAAAAATATTTAATGATGAGCTCGTCTTTAATTGACATCAATTTGCCAAACATATTCCTAGGAGTGTCTAAAACGTTAATAGTATTGCCCCAACTTGAACTTGCCTTTCTACCATCCGTACCCTCTATGATCGGCGTTACTAAAATATCTTGAGGTTCCTGACCTAGATGTTTTTGAAGATCTCGCCCACATAAAAGATTAAACCATTGATCAACACCCCCAAGCTCAACATCTGCTTTAACAACAACAGAATCATACGCCTGCATAAGTGGATACAAAACCTCCCTTAAAGACACTCTTTTACCCGCTTCCAGGCGCCGATTAATCAAGTCTCGTGCTATAAACTGGTTAACAGAGAAAACATCGGCCATTTTACAGACTTCCAAGAAAGGCAGTCCTGAAAGCCACTTAGAGTTATACAAGATCTCGGCTTTACTTACATCAATAACTTTTGAAATTTGCTCCACATACGTAGCCAAGTTAGCAGAAACCTGCTCTTCCGATAACATAGGTCGTTCGGCATCTTTATCGGATGTATCTCCTATCTGAGCTGTAAAATCACCAATTATCAAAACCGCTTGATGCCCCAGATTTTGAAAGTCTCGAAGCTTGAGTAAAGACACACATCTTCCTAAATGGAGGTTAGGACTAGTGGGGTCAATTCCTAATTTGACTCTTAAAATTTTGCCTGATTTTAAGCGTTTTTCTAAGTTTTCTTGGTCGACTACTTTTTCTACTCCTCTTGAGAGACTTTCTTTAATTGGATCCTCCATAAATAGCTAGCTAGTACATTAACTTGTAATCTTGTATCAGTTTAATCAATAAACAAACCTCTATCAATTTAAATCAAGCAACTAACCACAAAATCGCACATTTTAGCTATTAAGCCAAGATTTGTCTAACGTGAGCTCGAATTTTTCAGGAAAAAACGTGTAGGTCTTTAGAATTACAACAAAGCTTTTAATTTTAAAAAAACCCTTAGTCGCTTGGATGCTCTTTTACCTCTCTTCCTTGTGTTAAATTAGAAACTAAAATTTTTTCTTGATTGTTGCCATTATATGGTTAGTCAATTTGTCACTCCATAAACTATGCGCTTTATTAAGGTGAGTGCTCGATTACGCTATTAGTGGATATGGGGGGGGAAGAACCTCCTAAAGCCAGTTGTATAAAGAAGCAGGTTAGCTGGTTAGATGAGAAAAAAGGAAAGTGAAGTTTTCATAGTCAGGGATCCTAGGCAATGACTGCGTTTTATTTACGTCAATGGACTAAATGATTTCAAGACAAAATGACTGATACAATATAGTAAAAAACGTTTTAAGCTCTCTTCAAGAAACCGCCAGGACAACTTTTATGATTAACTACCAAGTTTAAATCTTAAAATCTAATGGTTAAACTTTTTGGTTGACTTGTGATCATGGACCGCATAGCATTCGTTACATCCAATAAGCATAAATTAAAGGAAGCAAAAGCCATTCTTCCAAATATTTTCATGCTTGAACTTAAGCTTTTTGAAATTCAAAGTTTGGATCCCAAAGAGGTTTTAGCGTGGAAAGTATCACAAATTGAAAACATAATAGATTTGCCCTTTATAGTTGAGGATACAAGTTTATTTTTAGAGTGTTTTAATTACAAAGCTCCGGGACCCTTAGTTAAATTTTTTTTGGAGGCTTTTTCCTTAGCGGAGCTTTACCATTGGGCAAGTTTGAAAAACAAGTTTAAAGCAAAAGCGATTACCTTAGTCGCTTTCAAAAAAAAAGGGTCTAGAATTAAACTATTCAAAGGTGAGACCAAAGGATTTTTGGTTAAGCCGACTTGTAGGTCTTCTTTTGGCTGGGATCCAATCTTTATGCCTGTAGGTTGCTCGAAAACCTTTGCTGAGATGTCTAAAGAGGAAAAAAATTCAGTGAGTATGAGAGGAAGGGCTCTAAATAAATTGAGGCTTTTTTTGAGAAAATATGAACAACTTTAACGAGCAACAGACTCAAGCAATTTTGGCACCGGAGGGGCCTGTTTTAGTCACTGCAGGAGCAGGGTCAGGAAAAACTAAAGTATTAGTGGGAAGATTAGTCCATTTAATCAGAGATTTGAAAGTTAAACCTGAAAGAATTATCGGTCTTACTTTTTCAACACAAGCAGCTGGCAACATGAGGGCTAGAGTCGAAGAAGCATTAGGTTTTAGTGTTCCGGGACTTTTTTTGGGTACATTTCATGCTTGGGGTCTAAAGTTTTTACGGCATTACATTAACCTTCTTGGCTTTAGAAGTGATTTTTCAGTGCTTGATGAAGATGATGCAAGGAGTGTTTTAAAAGCTGTTTGTAAGAGGCTTGGTATCAAGCAAGGAATTTTTGAGCTTTGTCGGGAAATTGACCTTTTAAAAAACGATGGCTGCTATTGGGAAGACTATTTAACCAAAGTGCCAAGAGAATTGTCAGAAGTTTGGCAGCAGTATCAGATTGAGCTTAAAAATTCAAACTGTGTTGATTTTGGCGATCTTCTAGTTCTTTCAAAAGTTATCTTGAAAAAATTCTCTGATGTCAAAGAGCGAGTTCGAGCGCTTATTAAACATATTTTAGTTGATGAAGCACAAGACACCAATGAGGTACAGTTCGAGCTAATAACTTTAATTGCCGCTCCACCATTTAACATCTTTATGGTCGGGGATGAAGATCAGTGCATTTACTCTTTTAGGGGAGCGCGCTATGAAAACATTCAGAAATTTTGCGAAGAGTTTTCAGTAAAGCAGATCTTCAAACTTGAGCAAAACTATAGAAGCTCTCAGGAAATTTTAAGAGTAGCAAATGCGGTAATATCTAATAATAGCTCAAGATTTGACAAGAAGCTGTTTTCCTCATTTGTAACATCAATAAAGCCCGTTTATAAAAGTTTTCCCTCAGAGGAAGAAGAGGCTAATTTTGTCGCAGCTGAGGCAAAGGAGCACCTTGCAAGGAACCGAACTGTTGCTGTTTTTTATCGAGTAAATAACTTAAGTCGAGCCTTAGAGGAAGCCTTTCTGCGACATGGGTTGCCGTACAAGGTGTTTGGTGGAGTTAAATTTTTCGAAAGGAAGGAGATAAAGGACCTTTTGAGTTATTTGAGATTTTGGAGAAATCCGCTGGATTCCATCGCTTTTGCGCGTTTGATACAGAATCCTCCTCAAGGCATCGGGAAAGCAACCTTCGAAAAAATTCAAAATGCAGCAGGAGAAAGTTTAGTTCAAAAAGTTAAGCAAGTAAAACCTGAGCTAGGATCAAAGCTCGAAAAAATCCTTCAGCTTCCAAATAACCCTTATGCTTTCCTCAAATTTATTCTAGATGACTGGGGATATATGGATTTTTTAGTCTCAAATTTTGGAAAAGACAGATTGGATAACGTCTTTGAACTTCTTGGTTTTGCGAAAGATTTTGAAGAGAGGGGGAAAGGCATAGAAGATTTCTTGGATCATTTTTCTCTGATGTCAAACCTTGCTGTTGAAGAGAGCTCAGGAGTGGTTCATTTGATGACTATTCATGCTTCGAAAGGTTTAGAATATGACGCAGTCTTTGTAGTTGGGCTAGAAGAGGGCATTTTACCTCATAGTTTGGCGCGAGCTTGGGAGGAGTTAGAAGAGGAAAGAAGATTGTTCTACGTGGCAACAACCAGGGCAAAAAAGTATTTGTATCTGACATCGGCGTATTTTAGATCAATGTATTTCGGTTCTACCAAAGAGGTTTCCCGGTTCATTCTAGAAATTCCATATGATTTGCTTGATACAGAATTTGTTGTGCCGGGAGCTCGTAGTTGCGTTCGCGAGCAACCAAAGCCACAGCTCTACGATGGATCAAATGTGACTCATCCAAAATGGGGCAGAGGTGTTGTTTTGAAACTCTCAGGGTCTCAAGCTCTAGTTGAGTTTGATAGTGTTGAGCATTTGACTTTTGTCGACTTGGAGGAATTGAGCCCAGTAGATTGATTACCTAAGACATTTGCTCTAAAATTGTCCAACATGGCTTTTAGAGTTTTTATCAGCAACATTGATGTCACTGTATCAGTGGACAATTTGAAGGGGGTTTTGAGTCAAATAAGTCCAGTTAAAAATGTAGTAATCGCTATTGATCAAAAGACAAAGTTACCCAAGGGATTTGGATTTGCTGAATTTGAGTCAGAAGAAGACTGCAAAAGGGTCATCGAAGAACTTAACGGATATGTTTTGAATGGCAAGGCCCTAAAAATCTCTGAGGATAAATCTTTTGTTTCACAAGATTCACAGCTTAAAAAAGAACACTTGCCTCCAATGCAGCGGCTCAATTTACTCACGCCTAAAAAAAGAGAGATAGCTTTGGATCCCTCGGTTCCTATAACTTTTAAGAGTTATAAAGTTGTTGCGCAAGCTTTAAGTCAAAGAGGAAAGATTTTAGGGAAAAAGTACACGGGCTTATCTACTCGCACCCAGGAAAAAGTTAAAAAGGCCATTAAAAGGGCTCAATTCTTTGGCTTGCTTAGGTATGCCGATATGAAATTTCAAAGAAAAAGTCTTACGCGTCAGGCTAGTAGCTTGATCGCAGCAGATTAATGCCAGCCAACTGACGGCCACTTTACTTCTGTTTTTACTTGCTAAGACACGACTAGGATAGTCCAAAGACTGAAAGGTTCAGGCGCTAAAAAACAAATCGGAAATAAGCGCTTAAAGTGGTCAATCTCTTGCAAAACTCTTTTTTAAATTTAAATCAAATAACTGGTTAAGAACCTAAGTGTGTAATAAGTAGTGACCCATCTGTTGTATTAAATTCTCCTTTAAAAAGCTCAAAACTTGATAAGAAACCTTTGTCACTAAAAATATCAATAGGATTTTTACTACCTACAAGAACAATAGCTAAATCATCGCTGACACCAAACCTTAAAAGCTCTTTCCATTTTGCCGCTAGAATATCCGGGTTTGTTTGATGAAGAAATTTAACCCAGTTTTCCTCTTCGTTTAAGGGTAATCCCACTAATTCCCTAAAAACTTGTTGCACCCGTCTCAAAAATTGATTTTCATAGGAAAAAATGAGTTTTCTCTTTTCCCGAATGGCTAGCTTCTGTAAGTCTTCTTTTAAATTAACTTTTGTCAGCAAGTTTATTTCTTGCAAAGATTCGGTTATTAAAGTCTCAACTAACTCAGGGCTAGTTTGTGCTACAACATAAACAAAACCTCTGTATAGATCTGCTGTCCAGCCTCCTTGGACAAGGTATGCCAGGCCCAACTCGCTTCTGACTCTTGAGAATAATCTTGAGTCAAAATCTTCTGACAATAAACCCTCAAAGGCTCTTAAGTAGTACCTAGTTGAGCTTAGGCTGTTGTCTGAGATATTTCCAAGCAAGACTGTAGTATGGGGGGTTTCAGAATAAATCCACAGTAACTGCCTGGCTTTTTTTCGTTTAAATTGAATTGTGGAAGGAATAAAACCCTTTCTGAAAACCTTTCTAAGACCCTCTAGATGACTAGCTGATAAATTAGCGTTTGTTACGAATTTATAGTTTTTAAATTTTAGACTCTCGTAAAATTTAATCAAATCATCAGATTTAATTGATGCAAAGTCTTTGCAAGAGAAATTTACCAACTCATCTTCGCCGAAAAGCAGTAAGCGGAACCCTCTAATTGCTACCAGAACTGGTTTTTCTATTTGACGGGTTAAAGCTTCGCAATTGTGCATCTTTTTTAACTCAACGGCTGTTGAGTCGAAAGCAGGATTTTGTAAGTGATCCAGTACCACTTCAAGTGCTTGACTGAAACGCGACGGTAGTGCTTTTATCTGTAAGGTGTAGACTCCATCAAGCGATATGTTGAATGTAACAGACGCTCCTGACTGTTCAAGTAAGTCTCTAGTTTGTTGGATTGAGTATTTGCTTGAGCCACCTTCGAAAAGTACGTCCTTCAGTAGAAGGGCTCTCACTGGATCTTTGTATAGTGGATCAGTTATCCCGACTACAGCTAACTGACTCAGTATCTGACTTTCATCTTTCACAAAGATTTTGTCGGAAACAATGTAACTGCAACCTATTGCTATAACTAGCAAAGTAATACAACCAATTCTTATCATTTCAATTTGAAACAATCACTAAACTGTTTTTCTTGTGAAACACAGATTGCAGACAAGAATTAATTGATTGGGGCGAGAACTCCAGCAGTTTTTTTATTATTTTGACGGGCTCCCAAGGAGAACCGTAAAGTAGGGTAGATTCTCCAATCCATTCAGCTAACTGAAGCTTATTTTCAAATATATCTGCCCCCTGGCGAAGGATTAAAGTTTTTGCAAGCTCAACCTCTCTCTCACCAAGTCCGGATTTTTTCGTATCTTCTAGAACACGCCAAAAATTATCCAAAATCTTCTCTGGATTCACTCCGCTTAAATAAGGAAACAAAACTATTGCTAAATTCTTTGACCTGTAACCGGGTCCCTCTATGAAGCTCACTCCTGATGCCACCTTTAATTCTTCTACTAGAGCTCTATAAATCGGGCTCTGTTTACTTTCAAACAGGTATTTGCAAACCAGCGTTACGCAAAGATCCTCTTCACTAGGATACACGTCTTTATAAAAGCTAACAGAAACCATTTTTGTTCCAAATTTCCTTCTGTAAACCCCTGGCTGCACAGCGGAAGCCTTAAGGAATTGAGTGTTCCTTTCACCTGTGGGGATTTTTTCAGCCAAAGAAAAAAGATAATTTAAGTCTTCTCTGTTAAGCGCGCCAATTAAAGTGATCGTTATGTTAGAACCGCGGTAGAAACGTTCATGAAATTTTAATAAGTCATACGGAGTTAGATTAAGCAAATGTTCTTTGTACCCTATAGTGGGATATCCGTAGGGATGCAAGCCAAATGCTTTGCTGAGTAGGAATTCATAAAGCCTGCCCAAAGGATCTCCATCTACTCTCACTTTACGCTCTTGAAAAATAACTCTCATTTCTTCGTAAAATTGGCGTGGTACTATGTTGAGCAGTCTATCTATCTCCAGCTGAGCCCATTTTTTAAACGATTCCGCTGGGAACTTCCCAAAATAGTTTGTGAAATCTGAAGAGGTTGTCGCATTAATTTTTACGCCGCCCAGATCAGCCAATAAACTTTGAAACTCCTCAGTTTTCCATAAATCTCGAAGCTGTTTTCTGACGATTTGTAATTCCTGTCTTTTTTCTTCAGAGATTTTTTTTAACAACTGAAGTCTCTCTAACTCCCAAGCCTTTTCAAGCAAGGCCTTTTCAGACTCCCAATCTTTGGTGCCCACGGTTTTTGTGCCTTTAAATGCTAAGTGTTCCAAAAAATGTGCAATGCCTTTTTGGTGATAGGGTTCGTCCACTGACCCAACTAAAACAGTTGTCACGGCATAAAAAATAGGTGCAGTTTTATCAGGAATAAAATTTACCTGTACCCCGTTTCTTAAAGAGTAATGCTGAAGCTTTGTAAAATAATCTTCAAATCTTTTCGTCTCTTCAGTAAAGCTTTGCAGCAACACAGAGCTTAAAAAAAACAAGATAGTCCTAAGGAAGTGCCTCATTCTTGTGCTAGCTCTGAAACAAATTTAATTTTAGAGAGAATGTGGTCCGAGTACCATCTAGAGTCTTGAAGCTCACGATTATTGATGGGAACTCCCCACAGACTGTAAGCCAAGCCAACATACTCGGAATCGACCTTTAAAGCTTTGCCTATCAAAGATGCTTTAGAAACTGTGCTTCCCACCGAGACTTCTAGTTGACTGACAGGATAGACCAGAGTTCTAAAACCACAGCCGTGATACAAAGAGAGTAATTTATCTTGATACAATTCTATTAACCCAGATTGAGAAGCATATATTTCTGCCTGAGAGCTGCCTAACCAGTAAATATCCGCCTGCACTAAGACATTACGAAGACCATCGTCAGCCACTGTTCCATAAGGGAGATAATAACTTGCTGCTACAGGTTGAAGAAAAGGAGAATCTAGATAGCAATCTATTTCATATTCTACGGGCTGGCAATCAGGAAGTAGGAGTTTATTATTAACCCTATCAAAGCTGTTTAAAATCTCCTCGACAATTCCCAAAGTTTTTGGGCTAATAAATCTCTTAGGAAGGTTTAAATTTAGCACCAAATATGGGAATTTAAAATTGAAGGGATCAAAATTTCGGGCAACAGATTGATAATAAAGAGAGGTGAAATTTCTTGCCGGCAAAGCAAAAAAGCTAAATTTTACATTTTTTTTAATGCCGAGTTTAAATGCAGGCAAGGCAGGAAAAAAAAATTTTTCATTGACAACTACACACTCATGCCGTGAGACATCGTTTAGGTTTTGAGCAAACATTAGCTCGAAGCCACCTTTTCTCACATTGTGCATTCGGGTTATGATGCTAATTCGAGGTCTATTGAAATCTACCACGAAATTTAGCTCCTTAGATGCAGAATTGATCCTTATTGAGCTATCTGTGGCTAGAAGTTTTAAATTATAAGCGCCCTGCCTTAATTCGTCCTTTTGTGGGTCGATCGTAAACTCAATTTGATGCTTCTTTCCTTTCAGCTTGAAATTTTGGCTTTTGATTACTCTACCTTGTTGAGTTAAACGAGCGGTTAACTTATCTAAAAGAAAATTGTCTTCTACACTAATTCTTAACACTTGAGGTGATTTGCCTATAAAACGTATTTTAGGATAGATTTCTATGGTCGGGGGTGTTTGATCAAATAAAGCTTCTATCCCTCCAAATAAAAAGATTGAAATTAAATATCCCCAAAAAGCCGACAAACTTAGCAGTATCAAGACTCTCACTCAGAAAGCTGTAGTTTTTTAAGATAAGGAAAAGTTGCTAAAGCGAGTTTGGTTAAAATCTCCCCATGCCCTACTTCCAAGATGGTGTCTGCTTGAAAATTATCCTTAGCAAATTTTAAGCAGTCAACAAATCTTACTGGATTATCAATTTGGGAGGCTAGAGCATGAGCAATGTCTGCAGGGTTCGAGGGATACACTGACGCTAAAAAATTAGAAATTACAGGTATTGTTGGGGTATTCAAGGTTACTTTTTTAAGTTCTTCTAAAAAGCCGTCTCTTGCCGATTTCAACAAGGGACAGTGAAAAGGAGCGCTAACCTTCAAGGGGATTAGCTTAGCGGATTCAAGTTTTTGCTCCGCTATAGTTTTAAATTTTTCAAGGTTTTCAATCGTTCCCGACACCACCACCTGATTTGGGCTGTTAAAATTCGCAACCCAAACCCCTGCTTCTTCGGAGAGCAGTTGTACTAGATCGATTTTGTCACTAATCACGGCAAGCATTCCGCCTACTCCTTCAGGCACAGCTTCCTGCATTAAAATCCCTCTTTTGAAGGCAAGCAAAATTGCGTCTTCTAAAGATAAAACCCCTGCTACTTGAAGGGCGGTTAGCTCTCCTAAACTATGTCCCAGCAAAACAGAAACAGTCTCCCTTTGTACTCTAGTCCAAGCACAAATGCTGGTTAACATAATGGCAGGTTGAGCCCACTTTGTTAAATTCAAAGTTTCCTGGGGTCCATCCTGAATGAGTCTAGATAACGGAAAATTTAAAATATCGTCTGCCTTTTTTATTAAACTGCTGCAGGAGTTTATAAAAGGGGACAGCATTCCTACTTTTTGGCTTCCTTGCCCTGGGAATAAAGCGAGCACTCGCATTTTGGACTTTAGACAAGTAATGTTCTTACCGACAATATATTATAAGGTGAGTTCAACGTCAAAAACTATTTTGATTGTCGATGACAATCCTTTAGTCCGGGATTCCTTGCAAAAGGCCCTACAGAGTGAGTTTGAAGTTTTAACAGCTGAGGGAGGAAGTCAGGCTCTAGAAGTTTTAAAAAACCATGTTGTTGACGTCATTGTGACAGATATCGTTATGCCAGAGATGGATGGAAACACTTTTTTAGATTACCTAAATCAAACTCTCAACTCACCCCCCGTGATAGTGATTTCTGGCTTCAAGTATGAGGATAATAGAATTAATAGTATAAAAAAAGGAGCAATCTTTTTTCTGGAGAAACCTTTCAACTCTGAAGAGTTAAAACTTGTGATCAAAAACATTCTGAATTTAAAAACACAGAACAATACAAATTTAGAGGAGACTAAAAAAGCATTATCTCTTGTGCTGAGCCATGAGCTGAGAACGCCTTTAATGGCAATATACACGGGATCTCAGATTTTGGGTGAAAGTTTAACAGGCTCGATTCCCGATGATTTAGGCAAAGTTTTATTATCAATTAAAAAGGGAAGTAAGAGGTTAGAAAAGTTAATATCAAACTTAACTCTTTTCAATCAAATCAACTTGGGTCTAGCAAAAACGCTATTTGAGAAGTACGTTACAGTGTCTAATTTTGAAAATGTCTTAACCCTAGCTTTGAGAGGTCTGTATGATGAGATGATCGAGTCCCAGCCAATGTTGGTTTTCGAGGGAAATCACTTCTCGACATCCTTTAAGTGCGCTGAGAGTCAAGTGTCTGCAGCCATTGTAAAGATAATTGAAAACTGTATAAAGTTTGCTAAGGAGCGCCCTTGCATTCGTTTGAGAACTTCACTGGGAGATGGCACAGTTTGGCTGGAAATAAGGGATAATGGCCCCGGTTTTCCTAAAGGTTTTAGTGAAGAGCAAATTCAATTCTTTTTTCAGCCCCAACGATCATTGTTAGAGCAGCAGGGGGTAGGCTTAGGTTTGGCAATAGCTAAATACTTGATCAACCTTAACAGAGGAATGTTAAAAATTTTCAATAATGAAGGAGCGGTTGTAATTTTAGGTTTCAAAGCGATTTAAACTGCTTTAATATTCTATATATCGCTTTCTTTTAAAATTTGGTTATTGCTTGGATTTTTGTAATTGGTTTAATTTTTGTTGGATCCAAGGTTAAAGTAAGCGCAGTCTACGCAAAAAATCTTGATGGGAACGTTTATTTAGTAATTCTGCTAAGCTTTCTGAGCTCGGTGGCTGCTATAAATTTTGATCAAGGTTTCGAATTTCATCATGATGAGAGATTTAAAACTCAGGAAGTTAAGAACTATATCTCAGGACAGGGTGCATCTAATTTGTTCCATCCTGATCTGCTAATAATTTTTGCATTTGTATTAATAAATTTTTTTAATATTTCAGAGCTTAGCTATGTTCTAGTTGGCAGGTTTATTTCTTGTTTTGCCTTTTGTGTAAGCACTTGGTTTGTTTGGAGGTTAGCTAAAATCTTAAACTTCCAGTATCCGTACTTAGCTGCGCTAATTTTTTGCTTAAATCCAGCTATATATCCACAAAGCTTCTATTTCAAAGAAGACATGTTGCTTTTGATGGTTGGACTGGGTTTTATAACGTCTTGCTTAAATAGCAGACAAATAGGCTGGTGGCAAGGGATTCTCCTCGGTTTAGTGCTGTCAGCCAAACACTCTGGGTTCCTTCTTGCAGGGATTCTCATTTTTCTCAGCAAACGTTTAACACTTAGTTTTTTTTTGTGTCCAGCCGTAACCTATGTTTTAGTTCATCCTAAAATTCTAGTAGATCCATCTTTACTGGCAAGCGGCTTAAAGTACGAGTGGCAACATGCTTTGAGAGGTGAAGTCGTGCCGGCAAGCATTTGGCAGTTTTGGGGGCTATTTTATATTTTCAGAACTTTTGTACCGGGTTTTTTGTATGTTCTAGCACCCCTTGTTTTTATGTCTCTAGGATTCATTTGGTCAAAAAGAGATAAACCCATCTCCACTGTTGTGCTAGTCTGCGTTTTATGGTGGTTTGTCAAGGAGTTGCTTCCTTTAAAGATCGAGCCTAACCCTGAGAGATATGTTTTGATTCCATGTGCCTTGTTGAGCATTTTCTTCGCTGAGTTTGTCGGTTGGTTGTTTAAAAACTCAGCTGTTCTTGTTTGTGTTGTGTTTGGAGTTTTTAGGGTTTGGCATTTGTTCGACATTTTAACCGACAGCAGATTTGAGCTTGTTAAGGAGTTGACTAAAATTAGTGAGTCTAAAATTTTGGTAGATGCTATCTTGGATCATAGTTATTTAAAGGAAGGTTTCGTTTATGAAACTCTTGGTCGACCAGGATATTTAGCTTATGCTCAAGCTTTAAAAAGCGAAAAACCAAGGAACTACGATTACATAATATTGACCGAGTTTAGATTCAGGTACTTTATTTATTGGCAATTAAAAACTTCCAAAAACTATAAAAACAAGGTTTTGAGAGGAGCTTGCGAGTCAAAGAGAAAATTAAAGCAGTTGGTAAAGAGCTATAGAATATATTTTGAGTCGACTAAAGCTTTTTTGCCCTTCGGCTTTCACAATCCTAAAACTTTCATAATTAAGTTGGCTTCTCCAGCTAACAATGAAAAAGTGGATTGGGGGTATAATATTTTCTGGCCGCTGAAAGTAGGAGGTTGCAGTTGACAATGTTTAAGAAGTTTTCCTCCAATACCGGTTTAACTTTACTTATTGTTTTAAGTTTCATTCTAGTTTTAGGAATTATCATTGGGGGCTATTTGGTAAAAGGTCAAGTTTTGCTATCTAAAAGCGCAAATTATAAATTAGAACATGCATCTTATATTATCTTGAATAATGCTATCACATTTTTAGAAGGATTGCTGACTTTTGATAAAACTCGTGAAGTTAATTACAACCTAGACCCTTGGATTAGCTTCCTGGAGCCAACTGAGCTAAATGATGAGAGCTTAATAGGCAAACTTCCCACAGGGTGCAAGCTTTTTGCTCAAATTGTGCCAGCAGATGGAAAGTTCAGCTTAACCAATTTAGTGCCAATCGCTATTGGAGTTGTCGAGAGAGCTCCAGTGCTGATTCGATTATTTCAGTCTCTGGGTTTTGACAGCGATGGCGAATATTGGGTTAGTTCAAAGGGCGAAAAATTTTTTTTTAACTCTTGTGAAACAGTTGCAAACTTGATTGATTTTATGGATGCGGATTCCGAGCCGATTAAGTTGGACGATTGTCAAGGGTTCGAGTCACCAAACAATATCGATTTGTTCCACAACTTTAGACCAGAGAGAGAAGAAGAGTTACTTCTGGTTCCAGGTTTTACTTTCGATCGATTAATAAGAGCACTTCCCTTCGTAAAAGTTGTTAATCCCACAATCTCAGTAGACATAAACTCTGCATCCGTGGAGATTTTAAGAGCTATTGAGCCCAATTTCACCTCATTCGATTTGGAGTCAATTATGTCCTTTAGATCTAGCTTGGAAGGGCCATTCGTGCAGTTCAATTTGAATCAGCAGCTATCTGACTTGTTGCCTAATTTGGCCCCCCAAAATCTAATGCGTTTTATTGGTACTGAAAATGAGAATTTTGAGATCGTTGTGAAGTTGCACTGTGGAGGTGGAGTATTTTACAACAAAAGTTACACTAAGCTAACCAGAGTGGGTGGAGGAAGGCTTCTGGTGGACATCTACAAAAGTTTTAGGGTAAGACAGTAAATTTTTAGCCCTTTCAACTATTTCCTCTTTGTTATCTTCTTCCTTTGAGAAAAATTTCTTTTTGCACTGTTTTGACGTTTCCAGCAAAATCTTTTACAGACTCGAGGATTACGATCTTGTTGGGGAAAACATCTAGAATCTGACCTCCATTTTTTCCAACAACGTCACCCTTTGAAACAAGATACCCTTTTCCATCTGGCATAATCAGATAACCTTTCAAAGCACCTTCCGACTCCACTACAGCCGTGAGACTCATTTCTGAAACATCATAAAGTTCAAGCGGGCTCTTTGAGGTTATAACCCCATCTAGGGGACTAGGATCGTATGGCCTGAAAGGATCTCTAAGGTTCTTAAAATCCACGCTAAATTGAGGAGGTTTTAGAAGCCAGATTTGAAGCTGGTCAAAATCCAAAAAATCCTCAGCTTCTTTGGATGAAGTATCTGTTACTTTTTTCAGAAATCTTGATTCGAAGGTTTTTAGTTCCTCTTCTTTTATGCTCTTTAGTAAAGGTTCTAGGTCTACTATTTCATCTAGTTCCCAAAGATTTGAAATAGGTCTTTGTTTAAGCGCTTGAAAATAGGTGGCTGCAGCGTTTAGTTTTTGAATTGGGCTTAAACCCTCGGTTTGCTTTGAAAATGCTTCCTTAGGCGATGGAGACGCTTCGTAGGTGTACAGAAGAAAGCCTAATTGAGCAAGGATGATGACCAAAAGGAAGATTACAATGAACCTTTTCTTCCTCATTAATTGTTAACACTAAGTTAACAACTAAAATCTTTGAAAGTAAAGCTAGAAGTTATTAAAAGTAATAGAAGTGCAAATACAAAAATTCACGCTCAAAGCTCGTGAAGCATTGGAGATAGCTCAAAAAGAGTGTCTAGCTCGCAAGAATCCTGAGCTAGATTTGCCGCATTTGGCAAACGCCCTATTGTCTCAAACAGACACGGCTGTATATGATGTCTTAAAGAATTTAAACGTATCCAAGGATTCCTTAAGAGCTGCTGTTCAAAAAAAATTAAATCTATTGCCAGTAGTTTCCGGTAGCTATGATCCTACAAGAGTAGGGGTTTCGTTCAAACTTGCCGAGGTTTTGCAGCAAGCTGAGCAAATTGCAGGCAAATATAATGATGAGTATGTTTCAGTTGAACACTTTTTTTTATCGATTTTAAGAAGTGAACCTGGGTTGTTTAACAATCTGGTCTCCCCTTCAAAGTTTGAAGAAGCTTTGAACGCTTACAGAGGTAACAAAAGAGTCACATCTGATAACCCAGAAGCATCATACAATGCTTTATCCAAATATGGGCGCGATCTTGTTGAATTGGCGAAGCAGGGGAAACTAGATCCAGTAATTGGGAGGGATGAAGAAATAAGACGAGTTATAAAAATTCTGAGTAGGAAAACCAAGAATAATCCGGTGTTGATCGGAGAGCCGGGCGTAGGGAAAACCGCCATAGTTGAAGGTCTCGCCCAAAGAATATTTAGGCAAGATGTCCCAGAGGGGTTAAAAGAAAAAACTTTGATAGCTCTGGACCTAGCCTCAATATTAGCCGGAGCAAAATTCAGAGGCGAGTTTGAGGAGAGACTGAAAGCCATTCTGGACGAAATAAAGGCTCAAGAAGGAAGGATAATATTGTTTATAGATGAGCTTCATACTATTGTTGGGGCAGGCAAAGCTGAAGGAGCTCTTGATGCTAGCAATATGTTGAAACCCATGCTAGCGAGAGGAGAGTTGCGATGCATTGGAGCAACAACATTAGATGAGTATAGGAAATACATTGAGAAGGATCCTGCCTTGGAGAGAAGGTTTCAACCTGTGTTGGTAGATGAACCTACGGTAGAAGAAAGTATCGCCATTTTAAGAGGATTAAAGGAGAGGTTTGAAATTCATCACGGTGTAAAAATTTTGGACTCAGCTCTAGTGGAAGCTGCAAGGTTGTCCGCGCGTTACATTTCAGACAGATTTTTACCGGATAAAGCGATAGATCTCGTGGATGAAGCTTGTGCTACGGTTAGAGTGGAACTTGATTCAATGCCTGCTGAGTTAGAGGATGTAACACGCAGAATTTTACAGCTTCAAATCGAAGAGGCAGCAATAAAAAGCGATGAGTCTGAAGTAGCACGTAGAAGGCTTGAGGCTTTTCAAAGAGAGATTGAAAGCTTAAAAGAGCGGCAAGATGAATTGAGGAAACGATGGGAAGCAGAAAAAGCTGAGCTTCTTAAGCTTAATGAGATAAAAGAAAAAATAGAAAAGGTAAAATTTCAGATTATGGAAGCCGAAAGAAGGTACGACCTAAACCGAGCCGCAGAGCTGAAATACGGCGAATTACCAAAACTTCAAGCGGAAGCCAAGCAACTTGAGGAAGCGCTACAGGGTGACAGATTATTAAAAGATGTAGTCACAGAAAACGAGATTGCTGAAGTCGTGAGCAAATGGACAGGAATACCTGTGTCAAAGTTAATGATGTCTGAGAGACAAAGAATTTTAAGTTTACGTGATGAGCTTTTGAAGAGAGTCGTGGGGCAAGACGAAGCTGTTAATAGTCTTTATGAGGCTATTTTAAGGGCTCGAAGTTTAGTTAAAGACCCAAATAGACCAATCGGAGGCTTTTTGTTTCTAGGGCCAACAGGCGTAGGAAAAACTCACTTAGCTAAGTGTGTAGCGGAGTTGTTGTTTGATTCCAAAGACGCCTTAGTAAGAATAGATATGTCAGAGTACATGGATAAATTTTCATCATCTCGGCTTATTGGAGCACCTCCGGGTTATGTGGGTTATGAAGAAGGTGGACAGTTAACAGAGGCAGTTCGCAGAAAACCGTTTTCGGTAGTGTTGTTTGACGAACTAGAGAAAGCTCATCCTGATTTAACAAATATTTTTCTACAGCTGCTGGATGAAGGGAGATTAACTGATAGTCATGGTCGAACTGTTGACTTCAGGAACACCATATTGATTTTCACTTCAAATATTGGCAGCAATTTGATTTTTGAGAGGGGGTTTGTGGATGAAGAGCTGAAAAAACAGCTATTTTTAGAGCTCAGAAAATTTTTGAGACCTGAGCTTATCAACAGGTTTGATGAAATAATCGTTTTCAATCCCTTGACGATTGAAGAGATCAAGAAGATAGTTTTGCTGGAGTTAGAAGCCCTGAAACGAAGACTGAAAGAATTGGAAATCGATCTTTTTATAACCGAAGAGGCTCAAAGTATAGTAGCTGAAAGAGGTTACGACGCTAATTTTGGTGCTAGGCCTTTGAGAAGATTCATTCAGAAACATATAGAAACTCAAGTGGCAAAACTTCTGCTAACCAAAGACTCCAAATTGCTGAAAAATATAGTTATAGATTACGACAAAGCAACTGAAGGAATAGTAGTAAAACCGTTTGATGCCTAGCCTCAAGATTTCATCAATTCAAAACACCGTTTAAACTTTTTCAAACGAGCATTTATAAAAACTCTTTATAAAATTTGCTCCCAAAGATTGCGTTTTTTTATTGGGGGAACCTGAATTAATCCTTCTCTTGAGCAGATTGTGGAAGAGCTTCCTTTGGTTGATACTAAGACATTTTCTCTTAGGTTTTTTTCTTTTGAAAAAATCAAGCAGCTTAGTTTAATTCGATGGTGATTTAATTTAAGTTTCCGATCTAACTCTCTTAAGTATCTGCCCCTTTGCAACTCAATTACACAGTGACACCAGTCTTTTGTACCTAGCATCGGACAAGTCTTATTGTGGGGGCAGGGGAATGAAACCTCAAGATTGCCGCACTGACTTTTCAAGCGAACCAGGCGAGTGCTGGAATCTTTATCCCCGGGCTCTATAATAATTAGCTTACCCTGATCGGAAAGATTTTTGCTTAACCACTTAATAGCTTTCTTGGGATTAGAAACCTCTCTTAAACTGTTCAAAGCTAAAATAGTGTTAAATTTCGCAGAGACGGAGAAGTTTTCCGTCTTGATACCGAGAAAGGCTGCGAAATTTTTCAACAACCTGCGATTGTGCAGCGATGGCTCGAAATAACTAATTTCAGTAACTCCAACCTCTTTTGCCACTAACAAAATTCCGATCGGGCCAGAGCCAAAATCTAGGATTGGTCCCTTCAGTTCAAACTCCCTAAAAGATTGGATTAAAGCCCAAAGCTTTAAATTATTTACTAGCCCATAGTAAGCTGCATAAGCCAAAGCGCTCTCTGAGTCGTATCTAACAGGCTGTCTCTTAATAAACCGGTTGTGAAGACTCAAGGTAGTTTTTGAAGCAGATTTAAAATTGAACCCACATTCAGATTTCAAGAAGCTAAAAAGTGTGTTTTCGAACCCTTCGCAAATCTCTATAGGAACAACAATCACTTTATTGTTTCTAAGATTTAAGCACAATTTTAATAACTTAAATATAAGAATCTTGCAATTTTGATGTTCCGGACTAAAAACCACTAATTCAGTAAAATTTACGCAAGCTTTTTGGGGAAACAGTTTGAAGTGTTGGTGCTCAAAACTAATAGTTTTCAAGACTTATTGCTTGGTAAATCTTAGACTAGATTAATTTAATTTCATGCTGTACTAAAGTCTTTGGAGGCTTTAGTTTAGATTTATCTAAGCACCGATATTTTAAGTGCATTAGCAGTTTCAAGTAAAAAGTTTTTTTGAAATCGTCTCTGTATAAAGATTGTTTGAGTTGCTTCTTGCTCTTTTTAAAAAATTTTCCAATCTGACTTCGTTTGCATTTTGACTTCTTTTGGATGTTGATAGGAGATTTAGAGTGAAAGTAGTAAGATCAAAAGCCCAAGACAGGTTTTTGATGAGTTAAGCTTTGCAGCAGGCTTTAACTTGAGGAGACTGATCGGACTAGCAGTTTTTAGCCGCTAAAGTTGAAATTCTGAGTCTCTGACTATGTTAAGAGCCGCTTCTGGATTCAGGTTTTGTCCAGTAGCGTCGAGGTCTAGTTCAGTCTACAAATTTTGACTTCAGAGGTTATCACTCTCAGTGGCTAAAATCAGATAAGCACAAACTTTCCGGTTAATGAAAAACATAACTTTTTTAAATTACTGAGTAACCTCCCAAAGTTGGAATAAATATTAGAAGTCAAAAAAATTTCTTAGGTTTTATTTAAACACCTAATAAAAGATCTATTTTTAGCCGGCTAACAAATTAAAAGTAGCAAAGTTCTTGTTTTTAGATAGGTATTAATCAAAAAAAATTTTTGGGCCATAAATTTGCGCGGTAATTTAAAGTATTTAAGAGATTTGCCGAATATTAAAGTAAGAAAAATGCAATCTTGTATAGTAATTCACCCAAGCCTAGCGATCAGGCAACTTTTTAGGGAAATTTTAGAAAAGTTTGGTTTTAGTGTTAATCTTGAGAGCACACTTGACGGAGGTCTAGAAAAAATAAGACTGAGCCAGTCGTTTGCATTAGGGTGTGTCTCAACCAGATTTGACAAACGCGCGCTTTTTACCTGGCTATCTACGTTAAAAGCAAATATCAAGGGAAGATTCATAGTTTATGGCGCAATAACTACGTCACAAGACAGAAATCAACCATACTTACTAAAAGAGTTTGATTTGGATCTAAGTGAAACCTTAACAGAACAAGCTTTTCGATCATATCTGCCGGAAGTGAATAAGCTTCTCGCAATCAAAAGAGATGAGCGACATAAATTTATGTTGGCTGAGATTTTAGAAAAAGCCCCAGAAGCGGTTAATCTTGCTTGTGAGCGTTACATCAAGGGATACGACTTTAAGAGCCTGAGCTCTTGGAAAAATCTGCAGTTAACTCATAAAATTCTCGAGAACAGCACAGCAGATGTCAAAGCCTTCTACCTCGAAAAATTATTTGAGGTTTTCAAAAAGTTTGCCTCAGTTAAACAAAAATCTGAACAATTACACTCTCAACAGGTCAGGTTTTTAGTAAAGACCGTTAAATAGCTCGTTTCGCGATTACAAAGTTGTAGCTTCCGTATCCTTAGCTTAAAGAAATTTATATTCTGTAATTACTAAGCTTGAAGTTTCTAAAACTAGACTATTCCTAAACTGTTTACTTACACTAAACATATGGAATTAGTATTTAACCCAGGTCCAACAAAAGTGCATCCCGAAATTAGTGAGTGGCTGGTGGAGGCTGCTTCACTAGGGGTGACGTCGAAACATCATAGATCTCAGTGGTTTAAAGAGCTTTTTTTTGAAACCCAGGAGAAACTAAAGGAGCTAGCTAAGCTTTCTGATGATTTTAAAATGTTTGTTTATGGGTGCGCCAGCGAGATATGGGAGCGGGCCTTAGAGAGCATAGCAGTTCACCCCTTTTTCCTTGTTTTGGGAGAGTTTAGCAATAAGTGGCATTTTTGTGCGCAAAAAATGGGTTTTACAACAAAGGCCCACAGAAGTGATCACACTTATTCTGAAGCTTTGGGCAATTTACCGAGTGAAGGTTGTGATACTTTTTGTTTGGTTCATGGGGAGACTTCTATAGGGCTGAATTTAGAGTCCCAAGATTTAACGGATTTTATGACCCATAATCGGAGTCGATACTTCATTTTAGATGTTGTTTCAACATTTCCAATAGCATCTTTCGATTATTTTTTGGCAGATGTATTGTTGTTCTCTGTTCAAAAGTGTTTTTGCTTACCACCAGGGTTGGGTGTATGTTTGGTTAACGGCAGAGCGATTGAGCGAGCTACAAAAGTTCATGATTCTCGAACTACCTCAGGTTTTGCAAGTTTCTACTTTGAGAGTTTATTCAATGAACAAAAAATGACACCTGCCACTCCCAATGTGTTAGCCATTTGGCTTCTTAATAAAGCAGTTTCAAAATATTTGAGAGAAGGCCTAAGTAACCTCCGCTCCTTAACTAATCAAAAAGCAAGATTTGTGCATGATAAGCTAACATCTTTAGGCTTTGAGCCTTTTGTTAGCTCCCCTGATTATCGATCAAATACAGTTTTAACATTTATTAGTCCGGTGGACGTTGATAAATTGAGAGATATTTTAAGAACAAGGGGCATTCAGGTGGGGAGTGGATTTGGAGTTTGGGCATCAAAAGTAATAAGAATTGCAAATTTCCCTTCCCACACAGAAGAGGATTTTGTTGTCTTGTTCAAACAAATTGAAAGAGCCGTTTTTGAGTTGAAAAAATAGAATTTTCAGTAATATTCTTTTGTTTCGAAACGAATGGATAAGCAAATTTTCAACCTGCAAGCCGCTTTAGAAAGGGTAGAGGGTGACAAGGAATTTCTTAAGCAATTGATTGAGCTTTTTAAGTCAAAAATTTATCAGCAGTTGGCAGAGCTCAAAGAAGCTTATGAAGAGAAAAACTATATTAAAGTTTCTCAAATAGCGCACACCATTAAAGGGGCTCTTTTGAACTTAGGCGCTGAAATTGCCGCAGACGAAGCGCTGCGCATAGAGAAGGCCTTTAAACAAGGCAACGTTACTAGTTTAGACTCCTTAGATGAGAGAGTCAGGGAATTTTTAAATGCAGTGATGGAGGTTTCTTTGTAATAAATTTCGTAATTGAAAAACTTTAGTTTTTGCTCTAACATCAACCTCGCATGGCTCATCAAGTATCAGTAGTAAAACCGGGCGAACCCCCAATTTATCACCACATAGACCCCGATAACGCCTACCATGCTGCTAAATTAGGGATGTGGCTTTTTTTGGCTACAGAAATATTGCTGTTTGCTGTTCTTTTTGCTGCGTTTGCCATTTATAACTGGGCTTATTTCTCTGAGTTTCAAAGCGCTTCACTAAATTTAGATTGGAAACTCGGAGCTCTTAACACTGCTGTTCTTTTAATAAGCAGTTATACAGCAGCTGTTGCTGTTTACAAGGCTCAAACTAATTCTAATAAAGGAGTAGTTTTGAACTTTGGCTTTTCCATACTGTGTGGCTTGATATTTTTGGTCGTCAAGTATTTTGAGTATTCAGCCAAGTATGAGCATGGTTACTTTCCGGGAACTGAGCTTTGGAACTCAGAAGCTTTCCCTTCAAAATACAAAAATTATTTTGGTTTATATTACACAATGACAGGGCTCCATGCTTTGCATGTTGTAATTGGTATGGGAATTTTAAGCTGGGTCGTCTTACTAGCGCTCAGGCAAAGGTTCTCTTCCAAATATTATACTCCGGTCGAACTTGCCGCTCTTTATTGGCATCTTGTTGATTTAATTTGGATATTTCTTTTCCCTCTTCTTTACCTAATTGATTGAAATATGGCGGAAAACATCGTAACACCTAAGACATTTTTTAAAGTGCTCTTAATACTTCTGATGTTAACAGTATTGACGGTGCTTCTCTCTCCACGAGTTTCAGGAGATTGGATTCATTTGGGCAGGGCAAGTATCGCTGTTGCTTTAACTATAGCTTTTTTAAAAGCTTCTTTAGTTCTAGGTTACTTTATGCATCTTAAGTTTGAAGGCGGCTGGATCTGGGTTTACTTTCTTTCATCTGTGTTTCTTCTGGGTATTCTTATACTGGGACTTTACATCGACAATCCAATGAGATTTGATCCAGAAAAGCCTCAAATTCAAGCTGTTAATTGATAAAGCTAATTAGGGCTAGTAAAGGTCAATTCATCAGGAAGTTCTAAGTTCTAAGAAAACCATTTACATGATTAATATGTAAATTGTTGCTTACCAAGTTTAGCAACAACAGCCTTGGGGCTGATTTTAAATCGGTTTAACTTTTCACGAATTCAGCTAATAGAATACTTTTGTTTCAGTACAATCTTTAAAAATACCACCGCTTTACTGAACAAGGCAATTAGTTGTGACAGGAGACCTAAGGAATTTTTTATTTTAAAATTTTTTCACTCCTCAGCTGCAGACTACCAATAAGCCTAATTTAACTTTCACATGCGCAAGATTTTTCGCTACAGCCTTCCGAGTGATTGGCTTGTTTCTGCTGAGAGTTTTCTTCCTTACAGCAAGGCTTGGAATATCCATCCTTATACCAACCTCCTCCCATCAATATGAAATTCCCTGATACTATCAACCTCTTTACCTTTTGTGGTTTTGATTTTGAGAATTTACAGCTACCGTTCTCCCCAAAGGGACAAGTTTTCAGAGGAGAATCCGTTATTTTTTGCTCAATCTCAAATTCCTTTCCACAGCTACAAATGTAAGCGTAAGTCGGCATGGCTAAAGGCTAAATTTTTTAAATTGGCTTTAAGAGTATTGATTTAACCTAATTTAGGTTTTATAGGCATTGATGCTTAAGAATTCAAGATCTATGTATAACAGCATTATAGTTTTAGACGTTTGGTATCCTTTCAGCCTTATGCCCTACCTATTATTAGAGTGCTTTGAGTCTCTAGCTGTTTTTTTGCTTTCAGAGTGAAATGTGAAACCTTAAGGCGGGAGATTTAAATAATTTTTCAACTGTCATACATAAAGCCTCTGAAGGTTTAACTCGAAAGCTTGGATGACTAAACTCTTTCCTAAAGCCATTACTCACAAACTCTACTCTGAGCAATGTATCGCCGCTATGGTGTTTTAAAAGCTCAACCATTTTGGCCTTAATCTCTTCTGGCGATGTGTTAGCTGGCAGCTCGACTACTACTAATTTTGAGTTATTTTCAATCAAAGAGTTTACGGGAATGAAGTCTTTTACGTTTAGCACAATTTTTTCGTCGATTTTTTCGGAGTTCGCTATCAATAGTCCACACTCTCCATCCACTAAAACGTCCTCAATTTTTTTGAGAACACTCGGCCAACAAATAGCTTCTAGCGTCTTTGTTTTATCTTCAACAAAAAAGGTTGCATACCTTTCTCCTCGTCGGGTTGATTTAAATTTAACGTTCTGGATTATAACCAAACACTTTATTAAACCATTAATTTCGTTCAAATCGCTAAGTTTTAAGAGGTTTTCTGAGAAATCAAGTTTGAAATAATCGAAAGGGTGTGCAGATAAAAAGAAGCCTAGAGCCTCTTTCTCCATTTTAATGCGGGATAATAGGGTATCAGGCTCATCTGTTTTAGACTCAAATAAACTTTTTTTGACTGATTTTTTCTTAAGGTACTCAGGAAGATGTTTTAATAACTCAACAGCTGAGGGGTGTAGATCATTAAAGCAACCTGCCTTGATTAAAGCCTCAAGCGTCTTTTTGTTTACGTATTTTTCTGGCATTCTTGAAATAAAGTTATCCAAGCTTGAAAATAGACCTTTTGATCTTTCCTTCTCTATGGCTATGGCAACTTCTTGAGAAATTCCCTTGATGGCTTCAAGGCTGAAGATTATAGAATTTTCTCGTACTACAAAGGTTCGAGAGCTTTTGTTGATGTTAGGAGGCTCAACTTTAATGCCCTTAGCTTTACAGTCTGCAAGAATTTCATAAACTTTTTCAGTATCCGAACTCTTGAAAGTTAAGTAAGTGGCAATAAACTCTAAAGGAAAATGAGCTTTAAGGTAAGCAGAGCGGTAACTCAAAAGAGCATAAGCTGCTGAGTGACTTTTGTTGAACCCATACTTTGCAAAAGTCTCCATTTGGTCAAAAATAGCGTTTGCAATTTTTTCGTCGATAGAATTTTTTTTGCACCCCTCTATAAAAATCTTGCGCTGTTTCGCCATCTCTTCTGGGTTTTTTTTGCCCATCGCTTTCCTTAAGATATCCGCTTCAGCTAATGTGTACCCAGCCAGTTTCTGAGCTAGCTGCATAATTTGCTCTTGATAAATGATAATGCCATAGGTCGACTCAAGAATTTCTTTCATCTCCTCATGTAAATACACTACATCTTCTTTTTTGTTTTTCCTGAGTATGTATCTTTCTGCCATCTTGGACTCTAAGGGTCCTGGTCTATACAACGCCAGAAGCGCAATTAGGTCCTCAAAGCAAGAGGGTTTAAGTCTCTTCAGCATGTCTCTAATTCCAGAGGACTCAAGTTGGAATACTCCTAAAGTATCACCGCTGGCAAGAAGTGAGTAAGTGGCGGGATCGTCAAGTTTTATTTTTTCCAGCTCTAAGCTTAAACCTCTCCGCGCCTTAATTAGGTTTTTTACAGCTTCTAAAAAAGTTAAGGTTTCAAGTCCTAGGAAATCGAATTTAATAACTCCAAAAAACTCCAAATGATACATAGAAAATTGGGTTATCACTTGTCCGTCTTTATCAACCATTACAGGGACAATTTCTTCAATAGGTTCCCCGCAAATAACAACACCAGCGGCATGCTTTGAACTATGGCGGACCAAGCCCTCTAGCTTAAGCGCAACATCAAACAGTTGCTGATGTTTTTCCTGGGCCTGCTTAAGCTTTGGCTCAAGTTCCATGCTCTCTCTGAGCGAGTAATCAAAACCTTGTCGGGGAGCCGGAATTAATTGAGCAATTCTTTCAAGTTCCGCAAAAGAGTAACCTAAAACCCGCCCTACGTCTTTTATTGCAGCTCTAGCTTTTAAAGTTCCGAATGTTGCAATACCAGCAACCTTATCTTCCCCATATTTTGATTTTACATAATCAATTACCAGATCTCTTTTTTCTTGACAAAAATCTACGTCGATGTCTGGAAGACTGACTCGATCTGGGTTAAGGAAGCGTTCAAAAAAAAGGTTGTACTCTAGCGGATCAAGCTCTGTTATCCCTAACAAGTAAGCAACTAAACTGCCAGCAACACTGCCTCTACCTGGCCCAACAGGTATACCATTCGCCTTTGCCCAATTTATAAAATCAGCCACAACTAAAAAATAATCCCTAAAGCCCAGTTTAGTTATTTGTTGAAGCTCAAACTCTAATCTCTTACGATATTTCGAGATATCCTCTGTGGAAACTTTCTCAAGAATTTTTTTCCTAAATCCCTGTTCCGACAGCTCTTTCAGTATGTCCTCGCTTGATTTTTCAGTTGAAAACTTCGGCATTATGGGATTCATTTGCTGAAAGTTAAGGCTAACCTTTGACGATATTAAACTTGTGTTCTTGAAGGCCTCGAGCTCTTCATCAGTTTGGCAAGTCGCCATCATCTCTTCCGCAGATTTCAAATGCAACTCCAAGTTCTCATGCCTCAACCGAGTTGGATCATCCAGGGTTTTTCTAGTTGAGATGCACATCAAAACCTCTTGAGCAAGCTGATAATGTTTGTCAGGGTAGTGACTATCGTTTGTCAAAACTAAAGGAATTCCCAACAATTTAGCTCTATCTTTAAGAAACTCGTTAAACGTTTGTTGAGCTTCAATCTTATGCGGCTGCAACTCCAGGTAAAAGTCGTCTTTAAAGGTTGTTCTGTAAAATTCAATCAATAAGTCCGCTTTGTCAAACTGTTCATTCAAAACATAACCTGCAAGCTCCGAGGCCAAGCATCCAGATAAAACTATGAGTCCTTCACTGTAGTTTTTAAGCCACTCTTTCTTAACTCTTGGTTTGTAATAAAAGTTGTCTTTCCAGCTGCGAGAGCTTAGAATGCAGAGATTCCTCCAGCCTTCCTTATTTTTTGCAAGAATGGTTAAGTGAAAATTATCTCCCTTTTCGCCCTCTACATAGACTTCACACCCAAGAATTGGCTTGAGTCCATTTTTTTTACATGTCTGGTAAAACTCGAAAGCGCCACAAAGATTCCCGTGATCTGTTAACGCCAAGGCATCAAACTGAAGCTTACAAGCTGTATCTACAAGAATATCAATGCGACTCACTCCATCAAGAAAGCTGTACTCAGAGTGATTATGAAGATGAACAAACATTTAAAGCCTGTTAAAAATTATTAGTGAAAACCAACCTAAAATACAAAGAAGTCCACCCAAAGGAGTTAGGCTCGTAAATTGGATAGTTTGAAAGGCAAAACTTGATAAAACGTTAATTGGGAATAAAAGAATTCCCAATAAGAAGATGAGTCGCTGAAAAAAGGTGGAGCTCGCTAGGAAGCCTGAGTTAGCTAGGCAAAGCGCGAGAGTTGAGACGATAACTGAATCACTGATCTGGCTTTGCGAGTGGTAGATTTTAGCCAAAAAAACTAAGGCTGCGCCGTTGGAAATTACAAAAACAGACTTAAGAATCATTCGAGATGCGTTATTATTTGCCTAATTATGTAAAAAAGATGAAAAATATGAAATAATCTCATCTTCCTTAATAAACTTTAGTTCTGAAGTTTGTCTTAATCTGACCGGAAATACCCTTTCTTCGATTTCTTTCTTCCCTATTGTTATAATAGCAGGAACCTTTTCCAACTCAGCATCTCTAATCTTAGCGGAGAGTCTCTCCGCTGAGGCATCTATGCTAACTCGAAACTTATGGCATAATTTCCCTTGCAGTTCGAGTGCAAACTGGTTGAATTTGTCTGAGACGGTTACTAGTCTTATCTGCTCTGGTGATAGCCAGAAAGGAAGCTCGCCTTTATAATTTTCCAAAAGTAATCCAAAAAACCGTTCCAAAGACCCTAAAAGCGCTCTATGGATCATGATAGGATGTTTCTTTTTCCCATCGGAATCTGTGTAATAGATACCAAATCGTACTGGGAGATTGAAGTCTAATTGAACGGTGGATATTTGCCATTCGCGATCGAAGCAATCGTTTACTTTCACATCTATTTTGGGTCCATAGAAAGCTCCGCCACCCTCCTCAACATAATAATTAAGATTCAGATCGTCTAAGGCATCAATCAAGCTTTGTTCAGAAGTTTGCCATATTTCATCGGAGCCTACAGAAAAATCTTTTGGTCGAGTTGAAAGGTAAAATTGTGGATTGTTGAAGTTGAACTCTTGAAGCAAACCATTAATTAGATTTAAAACGGAGCAAATTTCAGATTTAATCTGTTCAGCAGAGCAAAAAATATGCCCATCATCTTGCGTTAACCCTCTAACTCGGGTTAATCCATGGAGAGTCCCGCTACGTTCATATCTATAAACTGATCCAAACTCTGCCAATCTTAAAGGCAAATCCTTGTAGCTTTGCACCAATGTTCTAAAGATCTCGATGTGAAAAGGACAATTCATTGGTTTTAAAAAATATGAGTCGTTTTCGACGATCATCTCTGGAAACATATTTTCTCTGTAGTTGTCGAGATGGCCACTAGTTTCCCAGAGGATGCTTTTACCTATGTGAGGAGTATGAACAAAGCGATAACCGTGACCAAATAAGCGTTGCCTGATTTTTTCCTCAATTAAATAACGAACAAGCGCACCTTTTGGAAGCCAAAGAATTAAACCAGGGCCTACATTTTCACAAACCGAGAAAAATTTAAGAGATTGACCCAAAACTTTGTGATCGTACTTTTTAGCGTCTTCAATCTTTTGTACGTAATTTGCCAGGTCCTCCTGTGTATGAAAGGCGTAGCCATAAATCCTCTGAAGCATCTCTCTAGTTTCATCTCCTCTCCAGTAGGCCCCTGCAACTTTGGTGAGACAGAACGAGTTTTCATCGATTTCGGACAGACTCTCAACATGAGGGCCTCTGCACAAATCTATAAATGAGGAATGCTGATAAATTGATAGTTTATCAACTGCACCTTGCTCACCCGAAGCATTCTCATCTAGCTTTCCACTTGAGATAAGCTCGATCAACTCTAACTTAAATTTCTGATTTTTAAAGAGTTTTTCCCCCTCCTCAATACTAATTACTCTTGAGCTAAAACGATGTCCTTGCTTTACGATTTCACGCATTCTTGTCTCTATAGCCTTAAGGTCTCGATTAGTTAAAGAAACAGGCAACAGAAAATCGTAATAAAAACCATCTTTTGTGGGTGGTCCGATTCCAAGCTGAGCCTCTGGCCAAAACTCAAGTACAACCTGCGCCAACACATGCGACAAACTATGCCTTTTTCTAAACAAAAGCTCGTCGTCAGCTTGCTTAAAAATTCGGGGCATACACTCAAAGTACCATAAGCTTTACTATAGCGGAAACGACTCCAAGAAATTTTTTGCCTCAATAATCCTTGGTTTTGAAATTGAATTTGACAAGATTAGCTCTTGAATATCCTCAGAGGCTAAAGCAGAGAATACAAGGCTGTATTTTTTTGCTAGGAAATTTGTCTTCTCAAAGTCTTCACATACGGTATAATCAGCTTCTACAACGAGCCCCTTAAACCCAAATTTTTTCAAGTTTTCCATCGTTACTGTTCCGATAGCTGGAAGATCAAGCTCTAGGGCTTGAGATATTTTAACTCCCTTGATTAAGAGGCAATTTTTAAATCCTAAGCGATTTACTCTTTTCAACATTTCATCGGTGCCTTCTGCTCCCTCGACTGCTACTATTTTGCTCGAGCTGACTGCGACACTTTGACCAAAGTCAAAAGGACTTGTCAGTTTTAAAAGGGCAAATCCTAAGGCAGCTTGATCTCTAACCTCTGCAAAATTACCACTGTAAAAACCGGGTCTAATCAAAATTTCAGGCACCACGTCACGAACAGACACTGCCACGTATCCCTGATCCCTTAAAAGCTGTAGCACAATTTTCGCCAAAGCATCATCACCTGTCTGCTTTAGTTGTTGGGCAAGATTTTTGTAAAGCTTATCTGCGAAGCAGTAAGATAGCCAAGAAAATTTTGGTAATTTACCGAAACAACAAATGACGGTACACGAGTTGCTTCGAAAAAAGGCTAAGATTTTTTTTAGCTTAGTCAAAGGGATAGATCTTGATACTTTTTTTGCTTCCCTAAATTTTGCGCAAAACAAGCGATAATTAAAAAAATCTGTAAAGCAGAAAAAAGCTTGGGCGTACTTCTGAAACGCAAATTCTGCTACTTGAAGTGCTAAACGGCCTGCACCCAAACAGAAACCTATAGGTTCATTTTTTTCGAACATATCTAACAACTCCTCTTTGGGAGTTCTCTATAAAATGCAAAAACATGCTTACGATTCGTGACTGTTTTTGATCGCGTTCCTTAACTAACGCTTTTATTAGTTGTATTCTTTCTTCCAAAAGTTTTCCTGATAAGTAAAATATTTTAAAAATTTTTTTTATTAAAACTATTTCTTCTGCGGAAAAATTGTTTCTTTTGAGGCCAACTAAGTTCAAACCGTACGCTTCCGCTGAGTCACCGTGAACCGAGCAAAAAGGCGGGACGTCTTGTCTGACCATAGCTCCTCCTGCGATAAATGAAAACGAACCAATTTTGCAAAATTGATGCACGCCCGATAAACCTCCCAATACAACGCAGTTATGGACCTCTACATGACCCGAAAGCCCCACGTTGTTAGCCAGAATATTTCCATCTCCTACCTTGCAATCATGAGCTACGTGAGAGCCTGCCATGAAAAGATTGTTATTACCAATAATAGTTTCCATCCCCCCTATCTCTGTGCCGGGTTGTATAGTTACGTACTCCCTGATAATGTTGCAATTTCCTATTTTAAGCTGGCTTGGCTCTCCCTTATACCTCAAACTTTGGGGAGGGGCGCCTATTGACGCAAAAGGGTACAAAATGTTTCCTTCGCCAATAAAAGTGTTTCCCAAGACCACAACATGAGACAAAAGCTTGGTGCCAGAGCCTATTTTTATATTACCTTTAATTAGGCAATAAGGGCCTATCGTTACGTCCTTTGCAAGTTCTACATCTCCTTCAATAACGGCAGTAGGATGAATATTTGAGGGCATAAAATGCTAATCAGGCTTAGTGTCTAAAAATGCCCATATTTCAGCCTCACATACTATGGAATTCTCCACCCAAGCTCTCGCTTCCATGACCCAGAAATTTAATTTACGACCTTTGAAAACAATATCATAGATGATTGTGGCTGGGGGAGTGACTTGCCTTTTCCATTTTATTACTTTGCACTGGGACAAATACAACAGACTGCCCTTAGGAGCTCCGTTTGAAGACTTAAAACAAAAGAAACATCCAGCTTGAGCCATACCCTCCAAGATTAAAACTCCCGGCATGATGGGTTTGTTAGGGAAGTGCCCCTGCAGAAACCACTCTCCACCGTTTAACTGGTAAACAGCTTTTACCCTCTCATTGTCAACAAACTCTTTTATTGCGCTAAGGAATAAAAATGGCTCCCTGTGAGGAATAAATTCTTTAATTTGATCTAACGTAAACTGCATGGGGCTTTTAGTTTTAACACGAGTTGGATTTTACTTTTTTGAGTTAAAACTGGCGTCTATTATTTTAATTACTTCATCCGATACATTTAAGTTGGGACTGAAATAAACTACATTGCTGCTATCTAAAAGAATGGCGATATTTTTTGACTCCGAGATTTTCTCTCCTGCGCTTTTCACAAGAGCTAAGAATTGCTTCCTCCTGTTAAGTATTTGAGTTTCTAGCTCCTTTGCTTTCTGACTTATGTCTTGTTCAGCTTTGCTGCGCTTATTCTTAAATGTCTCGATCCTCTTAGCCAATGCCTCTTTTGATAAAGTGGCAGAGAGTTTTTGTATTTCCTCTGACTCTTTTTTTAGGGGGTCTTCCAGCGACTCTCTAAACTCCGCGAAACTTTTTTCTGCTTGTTGAAAGAATTTTTGTAGCTCTCTACCAGCCTTGCTATTAGCGATTATGTAATTTAGGTCTATAACCCCAATTTGTTGAGTTAAAATAGAAAGAAAAAAGATCGTTAAAAAAAACTTAAATCGTAGCATATCGCAAAATCAATAATAAACAAAGCTAACAGTATAATTCAAACTAAGCCAAGGTCCAAACTAGCTTTTTAAACTTATAACAGTTGAGAACATCTCGAAGCCGTTGATTTTGATGTTTTTTGGGGTATAATAAACAATTAGTTTAGCGAGCCATGAAGCTTGAATTCGTACAGAGACATTGTAAGAGTTTTATAAAGGTGCTGGACGAAGGTTTTAGATTGCGAAGGTGGTTGTTTTTAGTAATCTGTTTAGGTCTATTAGCGCAGCATCCCGACAGGAAGATTGCTGATGAAGTTAGTAGACTGTTAACGCAAGCTAATTTAGGAGATATTTCAATTTCCAGTTATAGAGGAGAGGTAGTTTTATCAGGAGTAGTTAGCTCGGAGGACCAGAAATTAATGGCCGAAAATTTGGCAGCATCTGTAGAAGGGGTTAAAAGAGTTAAGTCAAATTTAAGAATCAACGTAACTAGGGCAAGGGTGGATCAACAGGTTTTCGAGTGCGCTCTACCAGAGTTGACTGGACTAAGAGGAAAAGTTTCAGTGAATCTAAATTGTACAAGCTCTGAAATTTTAATAACAGGACTGGTCGATTTTGCAGAGGATGAGGAAGCTTTAATCAACTCGGTTAAGCGCGCTAATCCTTGGGCCTCCGTTAGAAGTCAAATTCAGGTTGCTAAGGTTCTTGATGACGAGCAGCTGCATGCAAATATCCTGGCTAATTTAAAGGAAAACGGTCATAATTTGGAAGGAATTTCATTTAAAGTCTCGAATGGTGTTGTTACTTTCGAAGGTAAAGTTAGTAATCACAGAGTTATAGACGCTATTTTGGCTAGTACTCTTATGGTGGATGGTGTAAAGGATATTAAATCAAAAGTTCTAATTGGCCAGTAAGGGTTAAGTGCTTGATCAGAAGTTGAATACGTGCACAAGAATTTCAGCAGAGATATTTTAAGTAAAACTTGTTGGCTAAAAAAGCAAGAGTTTTGGTAAATACAGGAAAATTTTATAGGCTTAGGGTAGTGTAAGTTCTCCGTAGCCATCTTAAGCCAAACAAATTCCATTGAGTGAATAATCCTGTTTAATGGACAAAGTTGCCCTTAATTAATTACCTTCACAAGCCAGAAAAATTCAAAAGATCTGCAATTTTAGGCGCAAGATTACAAATTTCTTAAATTTGGTGTAAGATGAAAGTGCCTTTAAATTGAGACCTTAGATAGTAACTTTGAGCCCCTAAACAAAAGTGGTCCTGATTTTGATTCCACATTCTTCCTCTAGCCTTGTTAAAAACCGCTACAAAACAAAAAAATCAACTCCTCCCTGGAGAGACAAAAAAATTTCTCACTTGGATTTAAAAGTTAGTAAACAATTAAGATGTTTGTTGAGCTATTTTTATGTTGGTTAATTGAAGACTTCACAAAGTTTTCCCTCAATTTCAATTTAGCTTAGAGCTACTAACTGCTTGTTTTTCTAACTTTTCTATGTCAGTAACTTACTTCTTCAACTGGAAAAAGTTGTTTCAACAAAACTATCTGAGCTAGGTTTTTAATAATAACGCGCCCTAGGGCTGAATTAGAAAAGAGTGTTTGAATTTAATAGTTGCTTTTACCCTTTAAGGTATCCAAAAAGCTTCAATAAGGCTTTTTTAGGGGGATTAAGACCTATACTTTTTCTGAAGATTTTGTGGTGTGAAGCTGAAACAACCTCAAATACTATTCAATCGTAGACTTTTAGCCTGACCTATAAACCAACTGCTTGAAAATCCAGCTTCAGCTAAAGCTTATTATAAACCTATGTTTTAATCAATTTGTAACTCCTGTAGTTTCTTGCATCTGCTTTTGCTGAGCAATATAATTTATAGCATCACCTACTGTGGCAATTTTTTCGGCATCTTGATCGGATATCTCAATATCGAATTGCTCTTCAAGCGCCATTATTAACTCCACAACGTCAAGAGAATCTGCTCCTAAATCTTCTATAAATTTTGCCTCGTTTCTGATATTTTCGATTGGTACACTCAACTGCTCTGCAATTATAGCTTTAACCTTACTTTCTAAATCTTGAGCATTTGACATTGTCATATTACTTTTATTGTAAGCTAAGTTTAAACTTAAAGCAATGTTTGTCAAACTAAATTTCTTTGTTTAAATTAGGCACAGGCTAAGTTATGGAGGTCAAGCTTTCGGAAAAATCCGTAAATAAAGTTTTGGAACTAGGTTTTAGCTTAGTGTTGGTATTTTTTGTTCTCATTTTACCTATTCAAAAAGTTGACCTCTCTTTTTTCAGTCTAGCTGGTGATTTGTTAAGGGTTATTAAAATCACAAGTTTGCTGTTAGTTTTAATTTCTGGACTCCTGGTCAGGTTTAGAGTTAAGGTTGAGGTTTTGCTAGTTTTCTCTTTACTTTATTTCATGCCTTTTAGCCACCATGCGAACTCTTACTTTTCCCATAATTTCCTTATAGTTGAATTTACGCTAGCGGTTTTCTTGTTTTTTTTGTTGAAGATTTCACTCGAGCAATGGAGTAAAGGAGTTTTTTGTTTTTTCATTTTGGCAGCCTTCTATGTTTTTTTTGATCTAGTTCGCTCGGGGGTTATTTTTGGAGATGATCTAAGTGTATTCTTTTACAGATTATCAATTTTTAATCAAACTGGCTATTACATAAATTTTGACCCTTTTTGGAACGGTGGCAGGCTTACTACAGATATAATTGGAACAGGACTTTTTTTTCTAGCGCCATTTTATAAGCTTTTGTCTGCTTTGATTGATCCTTTTGCTGGTTTTAATATCCTTGTGCTCAGCCTGTACATGCTTTTTGGTGTTGCTACTTTCACGATTTGCAGGGTTTACGGGTTAAGCGCCAAGTTCAGTTTGATTGGTGGGTTTTTAGCTCTTGTTAGTTCAGAGCATTTATTTAAGTGGAATTTTCACTTTGGCACATTAGGTTTCTTGTCATCTCTGTTAGGAGTTCTCTGGTTTGTTGCTTTTACTAAGGCTGTAGTGAATAAGCCCATACTGATAAATTTTTTGGGTCTTGCTACTTCTGGCGCTGTAGTATCAAGTTGGCCGTTTGGCTGGATCGTAGCCTTACCAGCTTTAGTGCTGTTATTGTCTGCAGCTAAGTCCTCGATTAAATCATTGTTAGCTCTTCTGCTAACCAGCTTGCCGTCTATAGTGGTTTTAGGGTTTTGGTTTTTTAATTACCTCAGCTCTAGCCTTAACTTAAAGGCGGGTAATTACTTGATAGGGATGGGATGGTTTGATTTTATAGAAAAAAATGTATCAGGGATCAATTTAATAGTTCTTCTTTTAGGAACTTTAGCAGTAAGAAGAGATAGATTAATTTCAAACTCTTTCTTCTGGAGCCTGCTGGTAATTCTTGTACTTGAGACTTTGGGCTTGCGGGGACTAGAGCCCAGCAGATTTTTCGTTTTTGCAGGCTGTCTTTTAGCTGTTTCAGCTTCTCTATGGCTTCACGATCAGGTTGCTAGGATCAGCTTTTTGTCTCAAGGAGTAATAGGTGGTTGGTTTTTTGTTAGCGCATTGCAGGCAGTATGTTTTCTAGGCAACTTTTCTCACCTTCAGCTTGTAGTGTTTAAGGAGCCTCTTATAAAGCGTTTAAATGAAATAAATAGATTTGAAGAAAGGATTGTTTTTTTTGATTACACCCTGCATCAGCTGAAGGGAGCTCATTTGGCGCCTTTAGCCTATTTTGCTCGAAGGGAGTTCATGGCAAATTATCCTTTTCACTCTAACTGGGAAATCTCTCCGCTTCTGGACTTTGAAAAAGAGAAGAGGCATTGGAAGTATCGTTTAACTCTGCAAACTTTGGGCGCTTCAACAGTTGCGACGTTTAAAAGAAAATGGATACGAAAACTTCTGCAAGACAGTGGCTTCAGGAGAGTAGCTGTAATTTTTCCTTTTAACTTTTTTGCTGTCAAGAGCGGCGGGAAAAGTAGATCTACGGGACTCAAGAAGAACTTTGCCTATTTTAACAGTTTAAGCTTCCAGGCTTTAAGAGATGGAAATTTCTATCTACCGTATAATTACTTTCAAGGGCTTAAAGTTGTCGGTTGTGAGAAAATTGATAAAGTGAATAGAAAAATTTTACTGCTGGGCTGCAAAAGAGGTGAAGTTAGAGTTATTTTTAAATCAAGTTTATGATCTGTTTTAACCTTGCAGAGAGAGGAGTTGGATTTTGCGGGCAATCTAGTACTGAACTTGTCGTACATAGTTTATTTCCAGTTCAAATTTCTTCATCTCTTTTTTGGGTTAGGATTTTTTTTGCCTTTACATTTTTATTTGTTTTTATTTGGAAAGCTCGGCGCAGTTTAGCGGATGCTATCGTAGGTGTTTGGATATTTTTCTTATTTTTTGGTGTATCTTCGTGGATGAGCTCTTTAGCTCTAATTAATTCTCTGTTTTTTTCTAGTTTGCCCTTTTTTTTGAAAGTGCTTGTCTCTTTTAGCGCGGGAGTATTGCTGCCATTTCAAGCTCTTTTTAGTTTGCTTTTAGCCTGGGTATCAAGGTGGCGAGGAAACAAAATGCTTGTGCTCGCGTTTCTAGTTTGCCTTGTTGGATCTGTTTTAAGCTCGGAGCAATTAAAAGTAGTGCAATCTTTAAGTGACGGAATAGTCAGAGAGTTAAGATTAGACAAATCTTATTTTGGATTCGTTGAAATAGTAGATATTAGGTATTTGATACGGAAACCAATTTTTATCCTAGGTTTTATTTCTCTTTTGCTTGTTCAGGATTGGAGGAAGGTAAGAGAACAGTCGATTTATCTTTTGAGTTTAACAATTTTGACACTTTGCTTAGCGGCAAAAAGTTTTATTGCAATTCCCGTTGGTTATTTCACTTTTTTTTTGATCGCTTTCAACAAATTTGATAGCCTTGAGAAAAAGTTGGCAAAAGCTATCGGAGTCATGTTTTTTCTAGAGAGAATTTTTAATATGGACTCTGTAGCAAACTTGTATTTGCCGCTCTCGGC
>Ga0209691_1000259_pt1 | contig 38806 bp, 36 predicted proteins | sample YNPMSBMetaG_FD_187120 | JGI IMG/M metagenome (GOLD analysis project Ga0209691, IMG submission 187120) | Anoxygenic and chlorotrophic microbial mat microbial communities from Yellowstone National Park, USA - YNP MS-B MetaG (SPAdes) (version 2) ... | reverse complement strand
GGGGGCATCCGCTGTGTCCACACAGGGCGCCCGTGCTGTGCGTCCAGCCGCCGTACCACCTCCCGCGCCAGTTCAGACGGGGATAACCTCTGCTCCATCCGCCTCCTCCCAACCGTTTTCGGCGTACATGGTACTGGGTGCGGCACGGCAAAATCAAGGGGCAGGGGACACGCCTCGGCGGTATGCGCCTATCGCCTGCGCTGGCGCAGGGGTTGCAGGCAGACCACCGGCTCGCGTGACAGCGCCTCGCGCAGGGGCGTCAGGTCGGGCAGCCCCAGCACCGCGCTGAGTGCCTCGTCGATGGCGCATCGGGTATCGTCCTGCGGCATCTGCGGCAGGGACAGCAACGGCTGCTCCGCCAGCGCGTCAAAGGTCTGCCCCAGCCGACGCAATGCGCCCTTCCTCAGCCGGCGCACGTCCAGCACCGGCATCGCGCTCAGCGTGGGCTTTTTGAACTTCGTCCATGCTCCCATCGTTTCCACGCGGTTGGCAATCAGCAGCAACACCCCCAGCGTGCTGTTCAGCCACAGCACCAAAGCCTTTCCCGCCGTATCGTCCAGCCCCGCTTTCAGACGCACCGGCCACCACGACGCCGCCAGCACCGCCTCGGGTAACCACGCGGCAATCAATCGCTGCGTGTTCAACCGCATCCGCTCACAGACGATGACTCTGCCGGCACGCCCGATTAACAAACTGATGTTACGCAGAGGTCTGCCCGGTCTCGGTTGCGTTAGAGGCAGCAGGTAGGTATTGGGCGTTTGAAGCATCGTGGTGACCGTGCGAGCGTCGTGCCCCCAAAAAGCGGGGTAATCGGTGGGAGTACTGCCCTCACGCAGCACCTCGAACCCATCGAAAATATCCCGCACGTCAGGTCCCAGTTCTCCGAGTTCGCCGAGCGGGCAGAGGGGCACGCTCGCGCCCTGCCATTCGGCGCGTTCCTGCAGGCTCCACAGTGCGTGCACCAGCTCGCCCTGTGCGAAGGCGCAGGGGGTCATCCAGTGCGGTTGCTCGCGCAGTTTCGCCCAGGGTACCTGCACCGCCTCCCCCACCTTCTGGTCACCCAGCCACAGGGGATGCGTGGCGTCCGAAGCGGGCGACAGTGATGCTTGGCGGATTGCCTCGGCGGTCATCAGCGCGTCCACGGGGTTATCGGGGTTGCGCCACAGGTTCACGTACAGCGTGCGGTCGTCGGGGGAGGGACGTCCCTTGCGCGCCACGAACAGCACCTCGCTCAGGTCGGTGTTCTCTGAGAAGTTCCACCGTTCGGGGTCATGGCTGACGATGACCGTCTCCAGATGATAGCCTTTGCCGAGCAGCTGGCGCGAGGGCTGCCACTCCACCCCCGACAGCAGCGCCTTGGGCAACACGAACGCGAGGCGTCCTTTCGGCAACAGGTAGCGGTCTGCCAGCGCGATGAACACCGCGCCCAGTCCCGCGGTCACCGAAGCCTGCAGCTGGTTGCGTCGGATGCGTTCCTGCAGGGCGCGTTGCAGCTGCGACCGCTCCTGCGCACTCACCGAGCCGAACAGCAGGTTATCGCCGCAGGTGCGGGTGAAGGGTGGGTTCATGCAGATGAGATGCAGTTTGGGCACGCGCACGCCCTGCGCTTCGGCGGAGTGGTCGGTAACGCGCTGTGCTTCGGTGGGAAAGAGGGAAAGCGCGACCTGTGCGGGTGCGTCCTGCACGAGGTCGATACTGCCCAGCCGCGCCTCGCCGTCCTGCACGCCGAGGGGCATGGTGTACAGGTGCATCCCCTTCACCATCACTTCAGGAATGGGCAGGGCGAGGGTGGTGGCGGTGAGGTGTACCGCCGATTGCAACACATCGAAGCCCCACAGCCCGTTTTCCAGCATCTGCGCCAGCAGCTGGCGGCGGTGTGTTTGCAGGTCGGAGGCGCTTTGCAGGCAGGCGGCGCGCAGGAAGTTATCGGTGGCCGTCTGCAATGCCGCCATCAGCAGGGTTCCCGTGCCGCAGGCGAGGTCGGCGATGCGCAGGTTGCCCGCGCTGTGCGGGTCTTCCCAGCGAATCTGCTCCCACCGTTCGGGCTGCAGGGCGACGCGCAGCAAGATGGTCGCTGCCGCGACGGAGGTGTAATAGGTTCCCAGCGGCTTGGCGATACTGCCCAGCAGCAGGTGATACACCCTTCCGGCGAGGTCGTGGCGCAGCAGAACCCGTCGTCGAGCGATTTCGCGCACCGTCTGGGCGCACCGGCGCAGGGCGTCGTCCAGCGTGCGGTCGGGCGGGAGGGTCTGCAGTAGCTTCCGCGCGAGGTCGAACACCGCATGGTAGTTGATGTGGTGCAGGATGAACTGCCACACCTGCAGCAGGGCGTCGTGCGGGCTGGGCTGTTCCATGCACTGGTGCAGGGTCTGGATACGCGGGTCGGTGCGCACCAGCTCCTCCTGAAAGAGCATGGCGTTGACCACCACGAGGGCGGCAATCTGGCGAACGGCGGTTTTCTGTTCCACCTTCGTCGGGTCTACAGCAGAAGGCGCGATGCCCAGCGGCAGGGCAAGCCGTTCGTCGCTGACGCCAAGCCCATACAGCGCGTTGGCGAGGGTGTGAATCGCCTCGGTGAGCAGTTCCACCGCCTCGCGTACCTCGTCCTCCGAGGCGAGCAGGGCATACGCGCCCTCGAGGGTGGCGTGCAGGTGGTCGATCGTGCCCGTATGCCAGTCGGGGTTTTCTGGCGGCGGGGTGCGACACACGCTGAAACGCAAACTCACACGCTCCAGCGCATGCAACGCCTCTTCGGGAGAGGCGCGGCGCAGGGTGTGCGGGTACACCACCGCCAGCGCGAGGTGCGCCAGCCCCCTGTCCACCCTTTCCACTGCCTTCTTCCATGCCCGCTGGTCTGCGTCCGGCTGGTCGTCCACCTCGCCCTCGATAATCAGGCGCAGGCCGCGAAAGGAGACCAGCACATCGGGCAGGGCATGGGGCAGCCGCTGTTCGGGCAGTGCGATTAGCCCCCGCCGCGATAACAGCGTCGCCAGGTAGACGTTCAGTACCTCCTGCCGAAAGCCGCTGGTAGACATCAGGAACCGCTCACTCCACGATAGCGATGGCTTCGATCTCCACCTGCACGCCGCGCGGCAGGGCAGCCACCTGCACCGTGGAACGGGCAGGCAGGTTCTCGGGGAAGAACTCGGCGTACACCGCGTTTACCGCCGCGAACTGCGACAGGTCGGTGAGGAAGATGGTGGTTTTCACCACCTGTTGCAGCGACGCCCCCGCCGCCTGCAGCACTGCCTGCAGGTTTTGCAACACCTGCCGTGCCTGTTCCGCGGCGGTCTCTCCCACGATGTCACCCGTCTGCGGGTGCAACGGGATTTGCCCCGACGTGAACACCAGATTGCCCACCCGAATCGCCTGCGAGTAGGGACCAATCGCCGCCGGCGCATCGGCGGTGGTGATGACCTGTTTCGTCATGCCTTGCCTCCTCAATCCCGTTTTCTGCATTCTAAAACAACCTGACCCCCTTCCCTGTGAGGAAAGGCGCAGCCGCATACCCCTCTCCCGCAGCGTCGGGAGAGGGGACAGGGGTGAGGGCAGATTCGCCACTCCGAACCGCCTTTCCTGTGATAGACTGTGGAGCCAAAACACCCCTCTCCCACAGCGTGGGAGAGGGGACAGGGGTGAGGTTCAAACACCCCTCTCCCGCAGCGTCGGGAGAGGGGCCGGGGGTGAGGGCATCCTGTAGCCCCTCTCCTGAAGATGAAACAACCCCCTCCTGCTGTCGGCATCACCCAAAGGCGGGTATAATGCAGGTATGCACGCGATTTTGGACGATGCAGAGGCGGTACTGTTCGACCTCGACGGCACGCTGGTCGAGACGGATATCGACTTCTCCAAACTGCGTGCGGCGAGCCTGCAGCTGATTGCCGAATACGGCATAGACACCGCCCCCCTACAGCAGCTGGACGCGCTGGGCGCCGTGGAGCAGGCAGTGAACGCACTGCGCGAGGCTGGCAAAGAGCAGGAGAGCATCGAACTGCGACAGCGCGCCTTTGCCCGCCTGCAGGCGATGGAGATGGCATACTGCGCCTCGCCCCGACCGGTGCGGGGCGTGTACGACCTGCTGCACGCACTGCGTTCGCGGGGCGCGCGGATTGGCATTATCACCCGCAACGACCGGGAGGTCTCTCTGCGCACGCTGAACACCCTGCAGATTCCGTATGACCTGCTGGTCAGCCGCGACGACGTGCGGCAGGTGAAGCCCCATCCCGAGCATGTGCAGGTGGTGCTGCAGCAGTGGAACCTTGCGCCCGCGCGGTGCGTGGTGGTGGGCGATTACTGGATGGACGTGGAGGCGGGCAAAGCGGCGGGCTGTCGCACGGTGGGTATCTGGCGGCTGGACGTGCCCATCAACCCCTTCCGTCACCATCCGCCCGACCTGCTGGTGCGCGAGCTGAGGGAGCTGCTATGACCCTCTCCGTACTGATTGTCAACTGGAACACGCGCGACCTGTTGCGGGCGTGCCTGCAGTCGCTGCGCCGCCACCCTCCCGCCGAGCCGATGGAGGTGTGGGTGCTGGACAACGCCTCCCGCGACGGCAGTGCGGAGATGGTGCAGGAGGAGTTCCCCGAGGTACATCTCATCGCCTCGGATTGTAATCTGGGCTACGCGGCGGGCAATAACCGGCTGATTCAACAGGCGCGAGGCGAGTACCTGCTGCTGCTCAACCCCGACACGGAAGTGACCGAAGGGGCGCTGGATACCGCCGTGCGGTATATGCAGGAACATCCCGAAGTGGGCGGGCTGGGCGCCAAGCTCATCCACCCCGACGGGCGCGTGCAGCGTTCGGTGCGCTCCTTTCCGGAACCGCAGGCGGTGCTGTGGGAGTATTTGGGATTGGCGAGGCTGTTCCCCCGCTCGCGCCGCTTCGGTGCCTACCGCATGACATGGTTCACCTATGACCAGATTGCGGAGGTAGACCAGCCGATGGGCACGTTCCTGATGCTTTCGCGGCGGGCGGTAGAGGATGTCGGGCTGATGGACGAGCAGTTTCCCATCTTCTTCAACGAGGTGGACTGGTGCTATCGGGCGAAGGCGCGAGGCTGGAAGATTGTCTTTCACCCGGAGGTGGTCATCATCCATCACGGTGGGGCGAGCACACGGCAGGTGCGCCCGCAGATGATATGGGAATCGCATCGCTCCCTGCAGAAGTTCTATCGGAAGCACTACCGGCAGCGGCTGGCGAAACCGATATACTGGTGGATAATGGCAAGTATCTCCCTGAACGCCTGGCTGCGCACGCTGGGCAAGGGGCGCGAGGGCTGGCAGCGTGAACGAAAAGCCTGATGTGAGCGTGATTGTGGTCAACTGGAACACGCGCGACGACCTGCGCGAGTGCCTCCGCTCGTTGCAACCGTCGCACCATCCGGGCGTGCAGATGGAGATTATCGTGGTGGACAATGCTTCGTGGGACGACAGCGTGGCGATGGTCAAGCGCGAGTTCCCCGAAGTAAAACTCATTGAAAACCGCCTGAATGAGGGCTTCGGTAAGGCGCACCACCGCGCGGCGCAACTGGCGCAGGGACGCTACCTGATGTTGCTCAACCCCGACGCCACCGCCCATCCTGGCTCCATCCAGGCACTGGTGGACTACGCCGATGCTCATCCCGACATCGGCATCATTGCCCCAAAGGTGCTGAACCCCGACGGGTCGCTACAGTATTCCTGCCGGCGGTTTCCCGTCTACGAGGCAGGTCTTTTCCGCAACACCTTTCTGGGAAGGCTCTTCCCGCAGAACCGTTTCGTGCGCGACTACCTGATGACCGACTTCGACCACGCGCACACGATAGAGGTGGACTGGGTATCCGGATGTGCGATGATGGTGCGACGTGAAACGTGGGAGCAGTTGAACGGCTTCGATGAGCGGTTCTTCATGTATTGCGAGGATGTGGACCTGTGCTGGCGGGCGCACGAGCTGGGCTGGAAGGTGGTATACCATCCCGAAGCGGTGGTCACACACGCCATCGGACACAGCAGCGACAAGGCGGTCAACGCCATGATTCGGCAGTTCCACCGAAGCCATCGGCTCTTTTTCCAGAAACACTATGCCCGCCGGTTGCCCGTGTGGAGCCGCTTGCTGATTCCACTGGGGCTGTGGCTGCGGGCAAACCTGCTCATTGCGCGCAACTACTGGATAGCCATTCGTCTGAAGGTACTGGGGAGGTAGCCCTGCCCTGCCTGTCAGGGGACGATGGGACACCGACAACCCGGCAGGAGCCTTGCCTTTCTCTGGTGAACCCAGAACCCATGAAGAAAAAAGGGCTGAGCAAAAAGCCATCCGCATCGGTGCAACCCCAGCGTCAGGAGGTCGCTCTTGCCACGTGGCTTTTGAGTATCGCCATGGTGCTTGCACCGCTGACCGCCGGTCGGCTGGAGGTCGGCGGCGAACCCGTGGAACCTTCCCTGCGCGGGGTCGTCACAGCCCTCTTTACCACAGGAACCCTGCTGCCGATAGCTATCTGGGTGATTGCCCTGCTCGTGCTTGCTGCGGTGGTCTGGGAGTGGCGCAAATACCCCTCGGGCGATGACCCCATACCGCCACCGGCGCGTGTACTAGCGACTTTGTGGCTACTGTGGATGCTGGCTTCGGTTTTGTCCTCGTGGTATCGGTGGGGCACGGTGGTGGTGTGGAGTTACTGGGCACTGGCTATCGCGGCGGCGTGGCTGTTCGCGCGGAGGCAGGCGGCATCCGTGTGGACGATAGCGCTCGCTCTGTCGATGGCAGGCACGCTCGCGGCTGCTTTCGCCATGCGCGAGTACGCCGAGAACGTGCGCACCGTGCCCAACTGGCGCGTGTTCGGCACCTTCTTCAATCCGAACTTTCTGGCGGGGTACCTATGCCTCACTATGCCCGTGACTCTCGCGCTGGCTCTGGCTACCTCTGGGGACAGGAAGGAGCTGCGCTGGCTGCTGGGTTTCTGGGCGTGGATGCAGATGGTGGCGATATTGCTCACGGGTTCCCGTTTCGGCACGGCGAGTGCGGTGCTTGCGCTGGCGGTGCTGGTGGGCTGGATGGCGTGGAATCGGTCGTGGAACCGCCAGCGTGCCGTGCTGTTTGCGGTGGTGTGCCTGGCGGTGCTGGGCGCGGCGCTGTTCACCGCCCGCTCGCTGACCGCCCGGGTCACGCCACAGGCGGCGCAGGCGGGCGAACACTCTGGTGGATTCCGGGTATGGACCTGGCGGGGCACCATGCGTATGGTGCAGGCGCACCCGCTGATGGGCACAGGGCTTGGGACATACGAAATCGCCTACCCCCGCCATGCCTACGTGGGCTTCACCCGTCTGGCGCACAACTCCTACCTGCAGATTGCGGCGGAGGCAGGCGTACCTGCGCTGATTCTGCTGTTGGGCACGCTGGGGATACTGGCGTGGGGCGTCTTGCGCACAGAAGCGCGCCCTGCGAACTCTACAGACACAGACACTACGGGTTTAGGTATGCTCTATGACCCTCATGTGCTCCGTGCGGGGCTGGCAGGGGCAATTGCCGCCGGGCTGGCGCGCAACCTGATAGACTCCGACTGGTATATCTTCGCCTGCCTGTGGACCTTCTGGGCGGTCGTGGGGCTGATGCTCTCGATGACCCTGCACGGGAGTGGGCAGGGGGTGAAGTGGACGCGCCTCCCTGTTGCCCATACCGCCCTGCTGGCGGTTGCCTGTGTGGTTTTGACCCTGCGCATGGGTGGTGCCCTCCACGCAAACAGCGCGAACTGGAACCTGTCTGAGGGCATTCCCGACGAGCAGGGCTACCAGCGTGCCCTGCGATGGGAACCCTCCAACGGCGACCACTACCTGAGTCTGGGGATGCTGTATCTGGGCATGGCGCGTGCGGGTGATGCTTCACACGCCGCAAAAGCCGAGCAGGCACTGCGCCGCTCGGCGGAGCTGATGCCGCTGTCCAAAACGTGGTACCATCTGGGCAACCTGTACCGGGATGTGTTGGGTGATCCTGAGCGAGCCGCCGATGCCTACCGCCGCGCCCTGCAGCTGGACCCGCACGCCCTGCGCGTGATGGCAGAGCTGGGCAGAACGCTGGAGAGACAGGGTAAACTACAAGAGGCAGAGGCGGTTTACCGGCAGATGCTGAAGATAGAGGCGAGCGTGTACCATCAGGTGCGCGCGATACCCGAGCTGCCTGAGGTGGAATACGCCTTCGCCTATGCGGGGCTGGCAAGGATAGCGAAGCGTCAGGGCAAACCGCAGCGCGGGGTGCGCGAATTGTACGCCCGTGCCCTGCAGATACTGGACTCAGACCGTGACGCACGCGAAAAGAACCCGATGGCACAGGCGATGCCCCGCACCGCCGAGCGCGAGCGTGCTCTGGAGGAGCTGCGGCGGGAATGTGAACGTGCCTTGCGGTGAGCGGATATGCCTGTAGAGTTCGCACGACCGTGGATGTTGCTCTTGCTGGCGGTATTGCCCGTTTTCTGGTGGATACACCAGCACAGCCTGGCAGCTCTCCCTCGCTGGCAGAAACGGGCTTCCCTCTGGCTGCGCCTGTTGCTGGTGACCCTCGTCGTTTTTGCGCTGGCGGGAATCCGCTGGGTGCGAACCACTACCGCTCAAGCGGTCTTCTTCGTGGTGGACGGCAGCGCGAGCGTGGAGCCGCAGCAGCGTGAGTCCGCCCTGCGATTCATCCGCGACGCGGCGCGCAACATGCGCGAGGACGACACGGCGGGCATTATCGTCTTCGGCAGTGAGCCGCAGATGGTTGCGCCGCTGAGCGCGCACCTGGACCTGAGCCGTCTCCCCGCCAGCAGCTCGCCCGAAATGACCGACATCGGGCGCGCCATCAGCCTTGCCCTCGCCGCCTTTCCCGAAAACACCGGCAAGCAGATTGTGCTCTTCTCCGATGGCAACGCCAATGCAGGCGACACGGTGGCGCAGGCGTTGCAGGCCGCCAGCCGCGGGGTAAAGGTGCATGTGGTGCCCTTCCCGCGCGAGGTGAATACAGAGGCGCTGATCGAGCGTGTGCAGGCTCCCACGCTGGTCAAAGAGGGCGAGCCGTTTGACCTGCGCCTGTGGATACAGTCCACCCACGAACAAACGGTAGAGTTGACCCTGTTGCGCGATGGACAGCCGGTGAAGACGCAGGTTGTTGCTCTCAGGTCGGGCAAAAATCTGGTGCGCATGACGCATCGCGAGGACAGCACGGGGCAGTATCGCTACCAGGTGTCGATGATGGCTTCGGTAGATACCTATCCCCAGAACAACCGCGGCGCGGGCTATGTGCGCGTGCAGGGCACGCCTCGCGTGCTGTACGTGACTGGCAGCGGCAATCCAACCCCGTTGTCCATCGCTGCACAGTCGCAACGGATTCGCGTGGATGTGGTGAACCCGCAGGGGGTGAAGACCCAGCCCGCGCAGCTGCAGGCATACGACGCGGTGGTACTGCACAACGTAGCCGCATACGAACTGGGTATCCCTGCGATGCGCGCTCTGCAGACCGCGACGCGCGAACTGGGGATTGGGCTGGGTATGGTGGGCGGCGAGGATAGCTTCGGTGCAGGAGGCTACTTCGACACTCCAATCGAGGAAGCGTTGCCCGTCTCGATGGATGTCCGCAAGTTTCACTCGTTCCCCAGCGTGGGGATTGTGCTGGTGGTGGACGATTCGGGCAGTATGGCGATGCCGGAGGGCGGAACCACCAAAATGGAGCTGGCAAACCGCGCCGCAGCGACGGTGGTGCGTTTGCTGACCGATCAGGACGAGGTAGGCGTTATCGCCGCCGGTTCTGACTGTCGGGCGGTGGTGCCGATGTGGCGCGTGGGCGAGAAGAAGGAACAGATACTGCGTGCCATCGCGGCGTTCCAGCCGGGCGGAGGCGGTATCTACGTGCGTCCGGGCATGGAGGCGGGCGCGAAGCTGCTGCAAATGAGCCGGGCACGACTGAAGCACATGATTGTGCTGGCGGATGGCGACGACTGCGACGATCAGGAGGGGGCGATTCCGCTGGCTGCCCAACTGCGACAGGCGGGTATCACCGTCACTGTCGTGTGCTTCGGACGCGGCAAGGACGAAGCCTTCCTGCAGCAACTGGCGAAAGCGGGCGGCGGACGCTACTACTTCACCGACCGCATGGCGAACCTGCCCCAAATCTTCACCAAGGAGGCGATGATAGCCAGCAAGGCACAGTATATCGAGGAGCCTTTCTACGTGCGCTACACCGGCGATGAGATTGTGTCGGGCTTCAACTGGGAGGGTTCGCCGCCCCTGCTGGGCTACAACACCACCACCGCCAAGCCGGGCGCGCAGCTGGGCTTGCTCTCGCATAAAGACAACCCCATCTTCGCGGTGTGGCAGTATGGCGTGGGGCGCAGTATGGCGTTCACCTCCGATGGGCGGGCAAAGTGGTGTGCGCAGTGGGTGAAGTGGAGCGAGTTTCCCGCCTTTGCGGCTCGAACCATGCGTACTATCCTGCGCAGTCTGCCCGCTGAGGATGTGCGCACACAGGTGAGCATCTCGGGAGGCAAGGGGTATGTCAGTATCGACGTGCTGCAACAACCTGCGGGTGAAGATGAAGGCTCGCGGTCGCTCACCGCCAAACTGATTTCACCGACCGGTCAGGTCACGCCGCTGGTGCTCTCGCAGACGGGAGCCTCCCGCTACGAAGCCGCCTTTGATGCCCGGGGCTACGGAACCTACGTGGTCGCCGTGCAGTATCGCCGCCCCAATGGCACGGTTGGTGTCAGCGTCGGCACAGACACCCTCGCCTACTCGCCCGAGTACCGCGACCTAAAGAGCAACACGGCGCTGCTAGAACAGATAGCCCGTCTCACGGGCGGCAGGCAACAGCCATCCCCGCAGGATATCTTCGGTGCCCGGCGCGCTCCGGTGCGCGTGCCTTCGGAGGCGAGCATCCCGCTGCTGTTTGTGGTGCTGTTCCTGTTGCCGGTAGATATTGCCCTGCGGCGCATTGTGTGGCAGGCGGATGTGCTGCCGGAATGGCAGCAGACGTGGTCGCGCGTGCTGTTGCGTTTGCGACTGGTACGCAGTGCCCCTGCCTCTGCTTCCGCGACTTCGCAACTGTTGCAGCGCAAAAGGCGTCTTCGGGAGAGGTATGCGCCTTCGGCAGCGGCTGCGCCTGCTTCAGCCCCCGATGAGCCGACGCCTGTTGGCGAGGCAACCGCCCCTCGCCCATCTGCGCCGCAACCCTCCACCACCAGCGAGCAAATCGGCAGGCTGCTGGATGCCAAGAAACGGGCGCGGAAGGAAAAGTAGCGGGCGTTGTGCATTTGAACATGACATTTTTAAAGGAGACCAAACCGGGGTGCCTGTTCCTCCATCCCTCGCCAGAGACGCTCATCCCCTGTCATACCCGCCTGCTCCAATGCCATGCAGACGGCGGCGACCACCATCGGGAAGCGCGGTTTCACCACTTCTGCCTTCGTGCTACGATGCACCCTTGCCCGGAAGGCTTCGTGCAGGGGGGCGGTTGCCCGCGCTACTCCTCCTACGAGACCCACCCTGACGCGGTGGTGCTGCATCCCCAGCTTGCGCAACACGACCACCGCCATCAGTCCCATCTCTTTACCTGCGTTGCTGAGGATACGCATCGCTGTGCGCTCGCCCAGTTTGGCGGCATCCGAAACTGCCTGCGCGGCGGAAGCCAGCTGTCCCCGTGATAGCTGTTCGGAATAAATCAGGCGATGCAGGGCTGATAGGCTCTCCACCCCGAAATGCTCTAGTATCACTCGCTTCAGCCATGTCGGTGGGATGCGCCCGTCTTCTGCCCGGGTACATGCGTTTATCGCCTGCAGAGCTATCCAGTAAGCGCTTCCCTCATCGCCCATCAGGTATCCCCAACCGCCCACAGAGGCAATCTCGCCGTCCTCGTTCATCCCGAACGCCACGGAGCCGGCACCGGCTATCACCACTGCTCCGGGGCGCCCTTGCGTCACGCAATACAGCGCGGTGCGGGTGTCGTGCGTCACCACCACCTTCTCGGCAGGCAGCTCCTGACGGCAAATCTGTTCCACCAGCGGTCCGCCGCCAGTCATACCGCACAGTGCCACCGCAAAGCGTGTATCAGCGGGCAGGGAGGCACTCTGCAACGCGCCGTTCAGCGCCGTTCGCAAAGATTGACGAAGACGTTCGGGACCGCCCGGCTCGTGGATGTGGTTGGAGGCTCCGCCCACCCCCAAACCCAAAAGGTTACCTTCCATGTCGGCAATCAATGCTCGTGTGGTGCTTTGTCCACCGTCGATACCCATGACCAGCGTCTGCGGCAACTCGTTCTCCTCCCTGTTGAGCTATCATCGTGTCTGCTAGATACGGAGTTCCGCCACCACGATCTCTTCATCCACTGCGCTGCTTGCCTCTGCCAGATACCCAGAACCATCCCGTGTGCGTGAAACGTGCGCCACGATGCTGGAACGCCCTTCGATAACCACATCGTCGAACAGCCTGCCTGTCATCATCGGATTGACGCCAATGAGTTCGGGATACTGCTGGCATGACTGCCACAGACCGGTTTTCCAGCTTTCCGCCTGCTCCTGTGTCCAGGGCAGCGGGTTGAAAGAGGGCTGCGCAATTAGGCGCGCCTTTTGTTTGACCAGTGTCTCGATGACGTCGGCGTGGAAGCCGTCCAGGCAGATAGCCACGCCCAGCCTGCCCACCGGAGTATCCACTACCCGCAGCTCCTCGACCTTCCCTGCACAGAGGTCCATGCCCATTTGCTGCTCCAGCGGGATAAGATGCACCTTGCGTTGTGTCAGAATCAGCCGACCGTCCGGCGCGAAGACATAGGAGGTGTTATACACCTCGTCGGGGTGTTTGGGGTGAGGGAGGGGTGCACTGCCTGCAACCAGAGTCACGCCGTGCTGGCGCGCCGCCTGCGAGAAAAGACGGCGATAACGGCTTTCCAGCCTTTTGCCCAGTGCCAGCAAAAGTGCCCGCGTGGGGGAGACACGGTACGTATCTATTATCTGTCGGATGGACGAGGCGTGGCGTTGGGAGAGTACCGTTGCCGCTTCGTAGATGCTCTTGCATCCCTTGACTGCTTCATAATCGTCGAGGAATAGCATTCCCAAACCGATGTCCTCAGGGAAGACAGCTAGCACTGGAAGCCCCGCGCGTCGCCGTTTCTTCGCCGAGGCAAGCAGGTCGTTCACGCGGCTTGTCAACCGTTTTTCGCTCTGGTAGTCCTCCAGAGTGGTGCGCATCTGTATCGCCACAAGGGCAACCTCACCGCCCAGCTTCATAATCAGAACCCCCATGCCACTTTGTTTCTTATTCGACAGGATTTGTCATTTTCCTGCAGTGGGAATCCGTCGTGTTGACTGTTATTGGCCGTTGTGCTATCGTTTCAGTGGTATTTCCAGGAAAGGGGGGCTTGCCGTGTTCGCTCGCGTTGTTCTCGTGGTGTTGGGACTCTTTTCCATGACTTGCTCTCACGCCCAAACGCTGCACTATATCGATTTCCGCAACCCGCTGGAGGTCGCCCGCTGGCAGCCCACGCATTCCATCAGCCGCCTGTTGCCCACCCGGGATGGGATGCAAATCGATATCTCGGGTGAAGACCCATACACCATCGGTCCTGCCTACAGCCTGCCGAGAGACAAAGCGCTGTACCTGCGCATCCGCGTGAAGGCAGAAGTCGGCACCTTCTGGCAGATTTTCTACTTCCGCGACGGTACCTGGGCGACGGAAGAGCAGTCGGTACGCTTCTTCGTACCGCAGGGGACGTGGGGCGAGCCGACGCTTATCCTGCCGGTGCTTCCCGGCAACTACCGCTTCCGCATCGACCCACCCGGTCCCTCTGGCAGGGCATGGGTGCGCTACATGAGCATCCAAGTCGGTCATATGCCTCGGGAGCTACACTCGCGCCTCCCCTGCGCCTGCTCCGCTACTCGACATGCCGCGTGAGTAGGCGTATAATAGCGAATGGAGGTGCACCTCTCATGCCGCCTGTGCTGAAAACAGGAAAGACGCCGTTGACGTACGAGCAGTTCCTGCGGATGAAAGAGGAAGACACCCATGCGGAGTGGGTCAACGGTGAGGTCATTGTGCTGATGCCGCCGAAACGGTATCATCAGGAGGTACTGCGCTTCCTCGCGTATCTGCTGGAAGAGTATCTGCAGCGCCATCCGGTGGGAGAGTTCCTTTTTGCCTCCTTTGAGCTCTACCTGCCACGCAGTAACGCCTCTCGCGAGCCAGACCTGTTCGTGGTGCGCAACGAGAACCTGCAACATCTGGAGGCTGACCGCTTCACAGGCGCCCCGGATGTGGTCGTGGAAGTCATTTCAGACGACAGCGTACACCGCGACAGCGTGGAGAAGTTTCTGGAATACGAACGGGAAGGCGTACGCGAATACTGGCTGATTGACCCGCGCCCGGGGCGCAGGGCGATGCACATGTTCCGCCTGCAGGAAGGCAGTTATGTACCTGTGCAACCCGATGAGAACGGCTGGTTCAATAGCAGCGTTTTACCCGGCTTCCGCCTGAAAGCCGGATGGTTCACCGCAGAACGTCTGCCCAACGCCCCCGCCGCGGCGCAGGAGATGCTTCCGCCACAATAGCAACGGGCAACTGCGCGGTTGCCCGTTGCTAACAGATGCCTATTGCCCAAGTGCCTGGGTAACCGCATCCTCCATCGCCTTCTCCGAGCCGGGCATAAAGCCGACCTGCACCCAGGCCACCTTGCCCTCGCGGTCAATCACCACAAAGGTGGGGATACCCCGTACCTTGAAGCTATCCATCACCTTGCCGTCTTTGTCCAGCAGCACGCGGAAGCTGTAGTTGTTGTCCTGCATGAACTTCTTCACTGTGTCCAGGTCCTCGCGGGCGTTCACCGCCAGCACCACCAGGTCGCCCGATTTCACCTTCTCGTGCTGGCTCAGCGACTGGGTATGCGGCAGCGATTCCCGGCAGGGTGGGCACCACGTTGCCCAGAAGTCTATGAACACCACTTTGCCGCGCAGACTGTTCAGCGAGACCTCGTTGCCTTCCGTGTCGGTCAGGGTGAAGTCAGAAGCCTGCGCGCCTTTCAGCGAGCTGGTGTCGTCACGAGTCGCCTCTTCTGCCTTCACCGGTTCTACTTTCTTTGCGCCCGCCGGAGGGTTGAACGCGAAGACACTCTTCTGGATGGCAGGGTTCAGCTGCAATGCGGTAACCGTCTCCTCGTAGGTATCGCCGTCGGGCATCTTGTATACCATGCGGTAAACCAGCCCATCCTTCTCGCCCAGATACAGGGTCATCGTGCCGCCTTTGCCAGTCAGTTCCACCACACGGCAGGGGACGTTGCCGACCTTCTGCCTGCCCTTCGACTGCGCCCTGTCAAAGCTCTGCTGGAAGAACCCCTCCAGCATCTTGCCGTACTGCGGCTCCATCGCCATCGCAGCAAAGCCGGCAAACTGCAGATGCCCACCCACCAGAGGGCTATCTGCGCTGACCTCTTGCTGCTGATAGCTCTTGTTCTGGACGTCATACGTGGTGAAGGTCTTGCCGTCGCTGGTGAAAGAGTATATCGTTTTGCCGTTCTGGCTCACCCGCACCACGAACTGCTTCGGTCGCTGCAACTGCACCGAGCTGACAAACGTCTCGCCCATCTTCATCTGCACAGTTGCTTTCAGGCTCTGCACCTTGCCGTATGCCTGCTGGATGTCCTGTATGACCTGCCTGGGGGTTATGGACTGCGCCAACGCCGCACCTGCCAGCCCCAGAATGCAGGCAACCATGAAGAACCGTTTCATCCTCTTCGCCTCCTCGCGAATGCTCTTTGCTGCAGTATACCAGAAATCCGACTTCAGGCACAAGAAGACTGGGTTGCCCCTGAAAATGTGGATACTCGAACGGTGAATCAGCGCGAAGTCAGGATGTCGCCAGGCAGGGTCTTTTGAGATTCTTCGCTTGCGCTCAGAATGACATCTGTGATGACACTTCGCTGTCATGCTGATCGGTAGCGAAGCATCTCGGTCAACGGTAAAGGGCTCTCGACATTCTTCGCCTCGCTGCGCCACTGTAGACAAGCGCGAGAAAGCATGATATACTTGAGAGGACACCCGGCACCCAAATTAGGAAGATGTATCAATGCTCGCGCGGCGACTAACCGTTGTCCTACTGGCTGCTGCCTTGCTGGCAACTATCGCGCTGGCGGTGTTGCCCGGCACAGGCTGGGTGGTGCGATGGCAGTGGCGCATCCTGTTTCCCTCACATAGCGCGTGGTTCAATGGTTTGCTGGGCGTCAAAGACGCGCCGAGCGCAGAGCCGCGACAAAAGGTGCTACAGTACCGCGCGAACGATTACCACGCCCAGCTGGGCTGGGTATTCCTGTATGAGGACGATTCTTATCAGGCATTGCGCCAGTTACTCCCGGCATTTAGCGAGCGCGCCTCGCTCCACGCCCATTTGTTGCGCTTGGCTGTGATGAAAGGGGTAATGCCGCGACGCCCGGAGGAAAGCTATCTGCGCGGCAACCTGCCCCCCACTTTAGCCAAGACGCCACCGCCTGTACCCACTGAGATGTTGAGGGAGTTCGACCGGCTGGCGCGGACAGGCGGTAGTTTAGACTCGGACAACGCTTACTTCCCGATGATGCGGGCGATGGGACTTTTCACAGCGCGGCGCGACCGTGAGGCGATACAGGCGCTACTACGCGCCGCCCAGTGCAGTCGCTGGGAAGATTACGTGTTCGAGGAGGGTGCCGCGAGGGTCGCCTTGCTTCGCGCCGCTTTCGGGGAGCTGCCCAGCATCGCAGAAACGACACAACACGCCGTGATACTGATGCCCCATCTTGCCTCTTTGCGCAGCATGGCTCGTATGGCGGTGTACATGGCGAATCAGGCGGAGCGAGCGGGAAAAAGAGAGGAGGCGATGGACATCCGCCTGGCGCTGTGGCGATGCGGTCACCTGATGCATGTGCAAGCCTCCAGCGTCATCGGAAACCTGGTGGGCATCGCCTTGGGGGCAATAGCGTGGACTCTGCCCGATTTCCAGCCTGACCCGCGCCATACACCGGAGATGCGCACGCGAGCGGCGCACGAGCATTTCGTGAAACGCCTTCGCGCAATGGGAAGGGAACAGGACGCAAACTGGGCTCAGCAACAGTTTGAGGCGATGACACGAACGCACCGCTTGCTACGGCAGGCAGGGGAGAAGGATTTTGAATTGCAGCGGCTGGCTACTAGCGTGAAGCTGTGGGCAACGGGGTTTTTCCTGCTACAATGCACACTGGCGGTCTTCTTGCTCTGGCTGTTGTACGCCGCAATCTCGCGTTGTACCCTGCGCCGCGAGATGGAGAGCCTGTTCTTTGTGCCGGTCGCGTTTCTGCTGGTAGGCGCAATACTCTGGTTTACGGGATGGTCGTCGGCAGCAGCAACATTGTTCGTAGGGGCATACGCCCTGCAAGCTACCGAGCAGACAAACGCGGGTTGGCTCTCATCGGCGTTGGCCTCGCTGAGCCAGTGGCTACAGGAAGCTTCGCCAACGTTGACTCGCCTTGTGGTGGTGGTCTTCGTTTTGATGACGGCGATGCTGTTGGCAGGTGTCACCGCCATCGCGGAGCTTTTCCGTCGCCAGCAGGCAGAGGGGGTATTCGCTGAAGGCATGCGACGCTACGGCTTGTTACTGGTGAGTGGGCTTTTGCTGCTCTACACAGCTTCGGCTGTGGCGCTGGCATGGCAGGAGCATCGCCTGAAGCAGGACATGGCTTTGCGTCTGCACCACGAGGGCAAGTACCTTGTGCAATTGATTGGCGAAAAATGGGTGGAGTAAGCAGGATTCGCCGTGGCATTTCCATAATACATACGTGAGTTTAGCGCAGAAAGGTACTCTTGTAAGTGGCTCGCATACTCGTTCTACCTAACGAGATAACGATAGACCTGCCCGATGGGCCTCCATTAGTGCGCGCACTCTGGGAGGCAGGGGTTCCCGTGGAGACCCCGTGCGGCGGCTTCGGCTTGTGTGGAAAATGCAGGGTGCGCTTCACCGACGGAGCGGTTCCTGAGCCGACCAAAGAAGAGTTGCGCCACGTGCCCGCGCAGGAACTACGTGATGGCTGGCGGTTAGCCTGTCGGCACCGCATCGCGGGCGACATGCAGATCGAGGTGCCTGACGAAAGCCGTCCGACTATCGCTCAGGTGTTAACCACCGCTGTGGAACGTCCCGTGTCCCTAGAACCTGCTATCCGCCGATTGCCTGTGCAGCTGCCTGCACCCAGCACGTCTGACGAGCGCTCCGACCTGCATCGCCTGCTGGATGCCCTCCGAGAACAGCATGGCATTGCACTGGCAGTAGAGCAGGTACCACTGGCAGTGTTACGGCAGTTACCGCAGACTCTGCGTGAAGCTGGCTTCTGCGTCTATGCCGTGCTTTTCTATGACCACGAACGTCCCGCCGCGAACCGTCTGCTGGCAGTGCAACCCGATGACACTCATCCCCTGCTGGGCATCGCCTTCGATATCGGAACCACCACGCTGGTGGGCTACCTGATAGACCTGCACAACGGCAAGCAGCTAGCGCACGCTGCCCGCCTGAACCCACAGGTGCAGTACGGCGACGACGTGGTATCACGCCTGTCCTTCGTCTACCATGACCCTGCGGGTTTGAAGCAGATGCAGCACGCCGTTGTGCGCGGGATGAATGAGATTATCGGCGAGATATGTCAGCGTATAGGGGTAGAGACGCAAGACATCTTTGAGGTAGTGGCGGTTGGCAATACCACGATGCTCCATCTCCTGCTGGGCGTCAACACCAACCCCATCGCCGTCGCGCCTTACGTGCCCGTGTTCACTGACCTGCTGAGCGTGGAGGCGCGGCAGATTGGCTTACGGGTGAATCCGGCTGCGATGCTAACCACTCTGCCGTGTGTGGCGGGCTACGTGGGGGCGGATACGGTGGCGGTTGCGCTCACGCACCTGTTTGACCCTGAGGGCGAGACCGCGCTTGCGCTTGACATCGGAACCAACGGTGAGGTTGTGCTGCGCCATCAGGGCAAGTACTACTGCACCTCGGCGGCGGCAGGTCCAGCCTTCGAGGGCGGACGCATCTATCAGGGCATTCGCGCTGAGGCTGGGGCGATAGCGCGGATTAGCCTTGAAAACAACGGTAGGAACCCCCACTTGCATGTCAGCACGGTGGCAGGCGCGCCAGCCAAAGGTATCTGCGGGTCGGGACTGATTGACGCTGCCGCCTGTCTGCTGAATATGGGGGCGGTCAACGAAGCCGGTCGCTTTGCGCAAGAGGATAGCGAGCAATGGTGGGCTTCATACCTGATCACCGTCGGCGAGCAGAAGGCGTTTCGGCTGGTGGCGCCAGAGCCGGCAGGCAACGCGGAAGGCATTGTCTTGACCCAGAAGGACATTCGCGAACTGCAACTGGCGAAGGGTTCCATCCGCGCCGTGATGGAGGTGCTGTTGCGAGAGGCTGGCATTACCTGGCTGGACGTGCGCCGCTTGCTGGTGGCTGGGGCGTTCGGTATGTATGTCAACTTGCGCTCCGCACAGCGCATCGGTCTGTTGCCGCCGCTGCCAGCACGGCGCATCGAGGCGGTCGGTAACGCCGCCGGGGCAGGTGCAAAAATCGCCCTCCGTTCCGTGCGCGAGCGCAAGCGGGCAGAGTGGCTGGCGCGGCAGATGAAGCACATCGTGATGACCGGCAACCCGCAGTACGAAGAAGAGTATGTGGAGCACCTGGGCTTTATCGAAACTCTGGACTAAGAGGAAGAGATGCTTCCGCGTGAGCGCGTGCTGACCGCGTTGAACTTTCAGCAACCCGACCGCGTGCCCATCTATATCTGGATTTTCGGGCAGCCAGGCGTCATAGACGATATCGTGGCGAAGTACGGCACGTTCGAGGCTTTCTGCGATGCGCTGGATGTGGATGTGACACAGGCGTTCCCCGCCAAAGGGTTCCTGAAGCAAGGAGCGACGCCCAACAGCCCCGATTCCGAATATGAACCCGCCTACGGCTGGGTGTACACGCTGGACGCAGCGCTGGAGGCGGAGTTCACCGACCCCGACGACCCCGACATCTACACCACCATCCGCGCCGAGATCGAGCATCACAAGGAGACACGTGGGCGTGCCGTGTTTGTGCAGACGCCGGGCGTGTTCGAGGCGGCGAACGGCGTCATCGGGCAGACGCAGAACCTGATGGAGATGGCGATGCGTCCAGAGATGTGCAGGCGGTTGTATGAACGTATCGCCCGCTGGGCTTCCCGCTACGCCGAGAACTGTTTGGATCTGGGCGCGGACGTGATACACATCTCCGACGACTGGGGCATGAACCACGCGCTGATGTTTCGCCCGCAAACATGGTGGGAGGTGGTCTATCCTGCGGAGAAGGTCATCTGCGACGCGGTCAGGCGAAAAGGCGGGTTGCTTTCGCTACACAGCGACGGCTATATCACCCCCGTGCTAGACGGCGTGGCGGAGCTGGGTTTTCGGGTGGTGCATCCAGTGCAGGAATCGGCGGGCATGGACCCCGTGCAGGTGAAGCGCGACTTTTACGGCAGGCTGGGCATCTACGGGGGGCTGGACGTGCGTACCATGCTGGGGCGGGGTCTGCCGCGCGAGCAGCTGGCGGAGGAGATTCGGCGCGTGATGCACGCCCTGAAACCCGGCGGCGGTTACATCTTCTGCACGTCGCACATGGTGCAGCCGGGCACGCCGCTGGAGGAGGTGGAGTTCGCTTATCAGGTAGCGCACGAAAACGCCTGGTATTGTTGAGACGGTGATCGAGGCAGATACCATGCCATTTGACCCTGAACGACACCACCGGTGTAGGGGCGACGCATGCGTCGCCCCTACCATTGTCGTCGGATGCACGTCCACGTGGACCGCAGCGGCAATCCGTTTCATCCATCGTTGGATCATTCAAATCCGCCGTCACGAGACGCATCAACGAATACCGTTGCACGCCTGGGGCACCTGTCTGGCAGCGTAATTATTACGAACACATCATACGGGATGAGAAATCCCTCAACCGCATCCGCGAATACATCGTAACTAACCCGATGCGCTGGGCAGTAGATAATGAAAACCCCAATCGTGAGGGCATGGACCCTCTCGAGGAATGGATAAACAACGTCGTGGTCGTGCGCAAGCCAGGTCCCGAGGCCCGTGAACGACCTTTTGGGATCTCGTCCTGCCGGTATGTCTCCCTGCACAAATTGCTAGCTCCTCCCGATAATTTTCACAGGTGAGACCGTGTTGTGGGAGATGTGCGATGAGTGTTGTTCATGACCAGGCTTTAGGGCTTCGCAGGTTGATTGCGCAAAGACCGATGGAGGGCGTGCTGGGCATCACGCCCGGCTTGCGCATGGGAACGTGGGTGATTAGCGTGGTCAGCGGCACGTCAGAGTCCGGCAAAACCACCATTGCCACCAACCTTTCTGCCTTGCTGGGGCAGACAGGACGCCACGTCGTCCTGCTGGACGGCAACGTGGGCGCAATCACCTGTAGTCGCCTGCTGGGCACGGAGCCGCGCTACTCCCTGGAAGACCTGTTCGCCGACCGACGCGACCTGCCGGAGATACTGACCGCCGGCGCAGCGGGTATCCGTGTGTTGCCCGGCGCAACGCGCATCCTTGCCCTCAAACGCCTCTCCGCACAGGGGCAGCGCGACATCATCGAACGCCTGCGTAGCCTCGAAGTGCTGGCGGATGTGGTCATCATCGACACCGGCAACCCCGAATCCACCGATACCCTCGCCTACGCCCTGTCTTCGGATACGGTGCTGGCGATAGCCATCCCGCAACGCGAGAGTCTGTTGCGCACGTATAGTCTGGTGAAGAAGTTACTTCTGCAGCGCGCAGACCTGCAGGTCGGCTGGGTGATGAACCGGTGCGTCTCATCTGCTCAGGCGCAGAGGATAGGAGGACAGGTCGAGCAGCTGCTCTCCGCGCAGTTTGGCAACAGGGTGCGGCTGCTGGGTAGCATTGTGGAAGATAACAGTGTCAGCGCAGCAGCAGAGCAAAGCGCCTGTTTCTGGCTTTCCTCGCCCGACAGCGCGGCGGCGAAAGGATTATCTGCTCTGGCGGTAGAAGTGCGGTCTCGAATCATGCCGCATCCCGGGGTGGGCAGAGGGCTCCATGCCTTTCTGGCACGGCTCTCGGACCACCTGCGTCCACCTGCTCTGCTGCCCATACCGAAAGAGGAGGAACACCCATGGGTCGTAGCTTGAAAGTGTTGATTGTTTCTGTAGAGGTTGCCCCGCTGGCAAAGGTCGGCGGGCTGGCAGATGTGGCGGGTGCGTTGCCCAAAGCACTGCGTGCGCTCGGGCACGATGTGCGTATCGCCATGCCCTGCTACCGGATGATCGAGAAGAACCCCGACTATCCGGTGCGCACGGTGGTCAAAAGCCTGCCTGTGCCCATCAACCCCATGACCACCGAAGAGGCGATTATCCGACGCACCCGATTGAAAGATGGCACCCCCGTCTACCTCATCGGGCACAAACACTATTTCACCGAAGCCACCGAGTCCAAAAAGATTTATGCCCTCGAACCGGAACCCTATATCTTCTTTGACCGCGCCATTCCGCTGATGCTGCAGGAGCTGGACTGGATGCCCGATGTGATCCATGCCAACGACTGGCATACGGGGTTCGTGCCGGTGTACATCCGCATACTCCATGCGCACCAGCCGGAATGGCAGCAGGGTGGGCTGGTTTTCACCATCCACAATCTGGCGTATCAGGGCGAGTTCGGCTATGAGCTCTTGTGGAAAGCAGGTTTGCCCGAATGGCTGTTCCATTACGAACGGCTGGAGTTCTACGGGAAGGTGAACTTCCTTAAGGGCGGCGTCGTCTACTCCGACATGGTGAACACCGTCAGCAAGACCTACGCTAAAGAGATACAGACGCCTGAGTATGGCTGCCGGATGGAGGGGCTACTGCAGTACATCGCCTCACAGGGGAGGCTGGAGGGCATCGTGAACGGCATCGACTACGAGGAGTACAACCCCGCCACCGACCCACGCATCCCCGCCCACTATAGCGCAGATGACCCATCCGGCAAAGCGAAGTGCAAAGAGTCTTTGCAGAAGGAGTGCGGGTTTACCGTCAACCCGAATGCTCCCATCATCGGCATGATTACCCGCTTGGCCGACCAGAAAGGGCTGGACCTCATTGCCCCTATTGTGAAGCAGATACTGAATCTGGGCTTCCAGTTTGTGGTGCTGGGTACGGGCGACCCGCGCTACGAGGAGCTGTTCAAGCAGTTGGCAAAAGAGCATCCCGAGCAGATGCGCGCTTTCATCGGCTTTGACCCCGACCTGGCTCAACGCATCTACGCAGGCAGCGATATGTTCCTGATGCCGTCGCGCTTCGAGCCTTGCGGATTGGGGCAGCTGATGGCGTTGCGCTACGGAACTATCCCCATCGTGCGCAAGACGGGCGGTCTGGCGGATACTATCGCCGACTTCTCGCCGCGTACGGGCAAAGGCAACGGTTTCGTCTTCGAGCAGTACGACCCAGCGGAGCTGCTGAAGGCTATCAAGCGTGCGCTGAAGGCATATCAGCAGCCCGAGGTGTGGCGCAAGCTGGTGGATACCGCTCTGCGCTCGGATTACTCGTGGAACCGTGCCGCAGGAGAGTATGCTGACCTATACCTGCGCGCGCTGGAACAACGCAAAGCCGGTCTGGAAGCTGCCTGAACACAGTGTCCCTGGAGGGCGAGGTTCCTGCCGAGCCGTCAAAGGGCTCCGCTGGGAGGTGAGGTGGGGGAGACGTCTCTCCCGAAGGTACACCGTCCGTAGGCGTAAGCAATCAACTGGTAATCGCGGAATGGCTGTGTTATACTAACTATCGTGGCGGAGTGGGGCATGAGCGCAAGTCGGCTGAAGTGGTTCGTTGCTCTCTGGGGAGCGTTGTGGACGTGGTTGCTGGCGAGCTGGAGCGGCATCTCGCTGGCAACGAGCCTTCTGCGTGCCACAACCGTGTTTGTCATGCTGGCGGCAGGGATAATAGTGTTTGAGCTGATACTGGACGCATCCAGAGGCGCAAGGAAGTCCGCTGAAAACCGACCAGCCTCCGAAGAGCCACCCGCCGAGAAGGAACCTCAGGAAGAGCGAGAAGCAGCGTAACCATCTTCTGATCAGAGGAGAAAAGGCTGGTCATGCCATCGGCTGCGGAAATGGATAAAGCGTGGGAGCGCTATAAGCGGTATGGCGACCCACAGGCGCGTCACCAGATTATCGAACGCTATGCCTATCTGGTTAAAATTACCGCCGGACGTGTGGTCAGCTCACTTCCGCCCACGCTGGACCGCGAAGACCTGGTAAGCGCAGGCATCATGGGGCTGATTAAGGCAGTCGACCAGTTTGACCCATCCCGCCAGGTCAAGTTTGAGACATACGCCATCGCGCTCATCCGGGGGGCTATTCTGGAGCTGCTGCGCTCGGAAGACTGGGTGCCCCGCTCCGTGCGCGACCGTGTGAAACAGCTGGAGCGCACCTACTCCGCCTTAGAGTCTCGCCTCGGACGACCGCCCACCGAAGAGGAAATCAGCCAGGAACTGGGTATCGCGTTAGAAGATTATCATCAACTGCTCTGCGATGCCAGACGCACCAACCTGCTCTCTCTGGACGACCTGATCCTGGGCTCGCAGGACGCGGGCGAAAAGCTGCATATCTCGGATGTGCTCTCGGACGCCACCGCCGACCCCATCGCCGAGGTAGAACAGCGGGAGATGCGACGGCTGCTGGTGGAAGCCATCGATCGCCTTCCTGAGCGCGAGAGGCTGGTTATCGCGCTGTACTACTACGAGGGTTTGACCTTCCGCGAAATCGGCAGGGTGCTGGGCGTCTCGGAATCGCGCGTGTATCAGCTGCACACACAGGCGGTGCTGCGCCTACGCAACCACCTGCAGCGTGACGCGGGCATGTTTTGAGCAGATGACACACCCCAAACCCGCCAGTATGGTCATCGGTTTGATGTCTGGCACCAGCATGGACAGTATCGATGCCGCGTTGGTGGACATCGACGATGCGGACGACACCCTTCAGGTGAAAACGCTGGCGTTCCAAACCACACCCTATCCCCCAGATGTGCAGGCGGAGCTGGTGCGCACCATCCGTGGGGAAACAGGCGTCGCCGAAATCTGCCACCTGAACTTCCTGTTGGGTGAACTGTTCGCCGATGCGGCGTTGCAGCTAGCGCGGCAGGCTAAGGTATCCCCCGAGCAGCTGCTGTGCATCGCCTCGCACGGGCAGACGGTGTGGCACCAGCCTGAGCCGATAGAGTGGCAGGGAAGGGCGATTCGCTCCACCCTGCAAATCGGCGAGCTGGCAGTGATTGCAGAACGTACCGGCGTGCCTGTCGTCGGCGACTTTCGCACGGCGGACGTAGCGGCAGGCGGTCAGGGCGCGCCGTTGGTTCCGTATGTGGATTATCTGCTCTTTCGTCACCCTGAAGAGGGGCGCATTCTGCTGAACATCGGTGGCATCGCCAACCTCACTGCCATCGCCGCGAATGCCTCACCGGAGCAGGTGATTGCCTTCGACACAGGACCGGGCAATGCGCTGATCAACGTGGCGATGGAGATTGCCAGCGGGGGCAAATACCGCTACGACCCCGAAGGCTCCTTCGCCCAGCGGCACCCCCTACGCGAAGAGTGGCTGAACGAACTGTTGCAGCATCCTTACTTTGCGCAACCGCCACCGAAGTCCACCGGACGCGAGACCTTCGGCGAGGCAATGGTGCGCAAACTGCTGCGCCGCTACAAGGTTGCCAACGCCGAACTGGTGGTGCCTGTTCTTACCGAACTCACCGCCCGCAGCATCGCCGACGCCATCCGCCGATTCGTTTTCGTCAAGATGCAGGCGAGCCGGCTGATAGTCTCCGGAGGCGGCGTGCACAACCGCACACTCATGAAGCGATTGCGCGAACTGTTGCCTGAACTACAGGTAGAGACCAGCGACCGCTACGGCATCCATCCCGATGCGAAGGAGGCGGTAGCTTTCGCGGTGTTAGGCTTCCAGCGGATGCGGGGACGCACGAACAATCTACCCGCGGCAACGGGGGCGCAACGTGCCGTCATCATGGGCAAACTCTGCCTGCCCTCTCCGAAATAGCCACGCTTAACCCGCCAGTCGCTGACGTGCCTGCTGCAGTCGCTGCTGAACGTCGCGCAGTATCCGTCTCGTCTCATTCGTCTCGTCGTCGAGCGTTGGCTTCGGCGTGAAAGGTTTGGACTGGGCAAGCACCTTGTCAAACGCGGACGCGGATTCTGGCTGTTCGGTGAGGTCCATCAACAGGTTCACCTGCTGCGCTGTGGAACCGACAAGCAGCGTTCTTCCCCGCACCGTAATGAGATGCACCGCTCCCGCTCCTAAGAAGCGGGTATCCAGCACGGTAATAGTGCCTTCGCTTTTGGGAGGGGCAAGGCGGGTGAGCCACTGAATAGCCTGCCCTTTGTTACCGCCGTTCAGGGCGCGTGGTAGACCCCACTTTATGAGAGCCAACGCAACCGCCAGCCCGATAAGCCATCGCCACGCCTGACTGGTCGGAGACCCTACGGGTTCAGGCAGGGTTTCGCGTCGCAGGGCATCCCAGCCTTCGCGGGAGTTTTGCGCACCCTGCGGGCGAGGCGAAGCGGGCGCGGCAGCGTTGGGTCGCGTCTCTGGGCGTGCTGTCGCTGGCGGCGACGAGGTGAGGTGCAGGCTGGGAACGCCGGAGGCAGAGGGCGGGGAGAAAAGCGTCTCAGGGGGCGAAGCCACCCCGTGCCTCACCACGACCGTCAGGACGAGGATGAGACACACTCTCCTCATGCCACTGCTCTCCGGCTGATCTCCACAAGCTGATCTTGCGGATTGATAATCTCGGTGATGCGGATGCCGAAGTTATCCTCGATAACCACCACCTCCCCGCGTGCCATGATACGTCCATTTACCAGAACATCCACGGGTTCGCCCGCTATCCTGTCCAGTTCCACGATGGAGCCGATGGTCAAATCCAGCACATCCTTGATGAACATCCGCTTGCGTCCCAGCTCGACAGTGAGCTCGAGGGGGACGTCCAGAATCAGTTCGATGCCAGCGGGTAGAGGCTGGGAAGCCGCTTGAGCCAATGGCACAAAAGGCTGAGAGGATGCGGTTGTTGCCTCCTCCAATGTTTGGAAGGGGCTGGCTGCGGCGGCGGCATCTGCCTGTGACGACGGCGCCTCGGTCTCTTCGCCTGCCAGCCACAGGCCGAATCGCTCGTCGCCAAGCACAGTTATCGCGCCGATGGGGCTGCTGTCGACGTGCAACACCGTATCCAGACGCACCAGATTGTTCTGGGTCAACCACTCCACAGGTGGCTCCACAGGGTCATAGCGACACGCTACCTGCAATATGTTACATTCGGAGTTCGTCAGATTGGCGAGCGACTGTGCCAAACCGTTTGCCATCACAAACAGCACCTGTTGCAGAATCTGCAGGCTACCTTCGTCGATCTGCTGCGGCGGGTTAGAACCATCCCCTCCGGCAGCGATGTCTGCCAGCAACTCGGCAGAAGAAGTCTCCAGAATAATGAGCAGAGTGTAGGTGGTGGAGGTCTGGAGAGTGGCTACGCCGTAGACGCGCTTGCCTGCAAAAGCGTTTTCTAGCTCTGAAACTGGAAGCAGGGTGGTGAGAGGGGACGACAGGGTGGCCTGCCGGTTAATCGCTTCCGACAGCGCTATCGATACCGTGCCCCACAGGCTATCCTGCTTGCCGGTGATTGTGTTGACATGTTCCAGGTTCAAAGATGCCATCTGCTACCCTTCCTCCTCAGGCGGATGAATCTGCTGTTTTCGTTTTCTCAGCGGTGTGGTTCGCCACGATGCTTTCTATCTGCACCACAACTTGCTTGCCGCGCAAACCCGGACGTGCCCGGAACTTCACCCTGTTGCCCACCATCACGTCAATTGGCTCGTTGGTGCGTCGGGTGAGCAGTATCACGTCGCCTTCCTTCAGGTCCAGTATCTGTTTCAGCGTCAGACGTGTGCTTCCGAGTACCGCCACCAGCGGCACGCGCGTGTGCTGAATCTGCTGAGCAATCAGAGCCGTATGTTGCGAAGAAGAACGTTTACTGCCCGAGAACCATCGCTGTGCGCTCAGCTTGGACAGGATGGGTTTGAGCAGCAGGTAGGGAATGCACAGGCTCATGGCGCCATGTGTCTCCCCGACGCGGATTTCAAACAGGATGGAGACCACAATGTCGTTCGGAGGCACAATCTGCACGAACTGCGCACTGGTTTCCATGCCCTCGCGCACCGGTGTGAAGCTGACAATCCCTTCCCAGGCGGTGCGCAGGGCACCCAGCGCACGGTCCACCACACTCTCCACTAAGGGTCGCTCGATGTCGGTGAGAGCGGGCTGAGGACGCTTGACCACTGTGCCAGGTCCTCCCAGCAAGCGGTCAATCATGCTGATAACCACATCGAACTCGATTTCTAGCAACGCCTGTCCGGAAAGGGGTTGCATACTGAAAATATTGATGAGGCTGTTGGTAATCGCCCGGATGTATTCGTCGTAAGGGATTTGCTCTACCGAGATAAGGTCGGTATGCACCGGTGCGCGCAGGTGAGCGGCAAGTGTGGACGAGAACAGCCGCGCGAAGGTCTCGTGTAGCATCTGCATGGTGCGCAGCTGGTCTTTAGAGAACTTGTCCGGACGGCGGAAATCGTACACCTCGTAGGCAATCAGGGCACGTCGATCTGCCTTCCCTGCGCCCACAGGCGAGACCGTACCCGCAGGCGTGCTAGCGGGAGCCGCCGGCGCAGTCTCCTCCGAACTGGTCAGCGATTCTAGAAGCGCCTCTATCTCCTCTTGTGAAAGTATCTCTACCATCTTCGTTGACACCTGCTATCTGAGCTACTGCATTGTGAGAGCGGTAAAGTAGACCTCTTTGACCACCGGTTTGCCCAGCAACTCGTTCAGCTTCTCCTTCAGCTCCTTTTTGAGCTTCGCCTTGCCCTCGCTGCTGACCAGCTGCTCCATGCTCTTGCTGGACAGCACCGTGATGACTGTATCGCGGATGGGCGCAAGTATCTTGGCGTCTAGTTTGCCGTGTTCACCGCCGCCATCCAGCGGCTTCTCCAGACCCAGCGCGATGGACACTTTTGCGTAATGCGAGCCGTCGGCGAGGTTCACCACAAACTCGTCCAGCTCAATGGTGTGTTTGGGCAGGGTTTTCTCCTCTTTGTTTTCCCCTTTGTTTTTGCCCAGAATCATCGTGCTCGCCCCGAACGCGACTACTGCTCCGAGCACCACGCCGATGACCAAGAGGATAATCGTGTTGCTCTTTCCGCCGCCAGAAGCACCTTCTGCGCCTGCTTTCTTTGCTGCCATAACAACCTCCCTGCAGGAGTTATCACGAGGATGATGAGCGTCTCCCCCTATCTTATTGTCGGCTCAGCGCGAACCGAATCTTAGAGCATTCTGCGAGGTTTTCAGGATGGCAATCTCCACCCGACGGTTCTGCGCCCGATTCGCTGGTGAGTTGTTGGGCACAAGGGGACGGGTGTCGGCATAGCCGACGGCAATCAGACGGTGTGAGGGGATGCCCCCTTTCTGCACCAGATAGCGCAACACCCGTGCGGCGCGTGCCGCCGAGAGCTCCCAGTTGGACGGATATTGCGCCGTGCGGATAGGCAGATTATCGGTGTGCCCTTCAATCAGCACGGGATTCGGTAGCGCGCGAAGCACCTGAGCCACGCGATCCAGCACCTGACGGGCAGAGGGCTTCAGCTCGGCACTGCCGAGGTCAAACAGAGTGCCGTCGCTGAGCAAAGAGATGACCAGCCCGCGCTCCTCATGCCGAACGCGCACCTGCGTTTGCAGACCGGCGCCTTCCAGGAATCGTTGCAGTTGCGACGCCTGCTGCTCCAGAGGGTCTACAATCTGCCCTGTGCCGATAATCTTGCCCCCGTTATGTTCAGGCAGCGCCTGAAACTCGCGCCGCATGGACTGAGCCAGTGCGCCGAACTTTTCCTGATTGACCGCCGACATCGCGTACAGCATAACGAATAGTGCCACGAGCAGAGTAATCATATCGGCGTAAGTGATGAGCCAGCGGTCAACGTTTTCATGCCGCCTTGCGCTCCTGCGTGCTCTGGTCATCGTGTGTATGCCACCTCAACGTGGGTAGGGCACGCTTCTGACGTTGTGAGAGAAACGCCCGTAAGCGTTGTTCCACAATCCGCGGGTTTTCTCCCGATTGAATCGCCAGAACGCCTTCCACGATGACCTCACGCAAAAGCACCTCTTCGGCGTGGCGTGTGCGTAACTTGTTTGCAATGGGCAGGAACAACAGGTTGGCAGAGCCCACTCCGTACAGCGTGGCGACGAACGCTGTGGCGATAGCGGGGCCCATCTGGCTGGGATTTTCAATGCGGGACATCATATGTATCAGCCCCATCACCGTGCCCAGCACGCCCATGGTGGGCGCATAGCCGCCCATGCTGGTGAAGACCTGTTCGCCCTGACGGTGTCGTTCCTCCAAAAAGGTAATCTCCAGCTGCAGGATGTCGCGTAATAGTTCCGGGTCGGTGCCGTCTATCGCCAGTTGCAGGGCGCGTTGGAGGAACTCGTCGGAAGCGGCGTTCGCGTCGGCGTCCAGCGCAAGCAGTCCGTCGCGGCGCGCTTTTTCCGATAGCGTCACCAGCCACCGGATGGTCTGCGGGATGTCTATCGATGGTCTGACCAGAGCCTGACGCACAATATGGGGCAGGTCGCGCAGCTGCTGAACACTCAAGCCAATGAGGGTGGCTCCAAATGTGCCGCCCAGCACGATTAACGCGGCAGGCAGGTTCACCAGCTGCTGTAGATGCCCTCCTTCCAACCAGAGAGCCGCAATCAAACAGCCGACGCCGAAGAGCAGCCCGCCGACGGTGGTGCTGTCCATTTTGGAACCAGCGGCACTATTCCTGCTGCGCCCCACAAACATGACGACGATACTCCATCACTCGGCGGATGATTTCGTCCACGTCCTCGCTGACTACCAGCTTTTTACCGCTGGTCAGCGTGATAACGGTATCCGGTGTTGCCTCCACGGTTTCGATCAACTCCGCGTTGACCACCAGCTCCGAATGGTCAAGCCTGGTCACCTTAATCATGGCTTTTCAGCGTCCTTTTTGTATAGCCCTCACCCCCGGCCCCTCTCCCACAGGGTGGGAGAGGGGGGTAGAGGTAGGTCGGGGGTTACCGTTTCATCTGCAGCACGTCCTGTAGCATCTCGTCCACCGTGCTGACGATTCGCGTGTTCGCCTGGAAACCACGCTGGGTGATAATCAGGTTGGTGAACTCGTTACCGATGTCCGCATTGGACATCTCCAGATAGCCCGAGCTGATGGAACCGCGTCCTCCTGTCTGCGCCGTGCCGATGTTGGCTATTCCCGAGTTGATCGACTCGCGGAACAGGTTGTTGCCCGCACGCTCCAGACCGCCGGGGTTATTGAACACTGCCATCGCCAATCGGGCGACGGGCAGGTTCAAGCCGTTGCTGAAGACACCGTTGATGGTTCCATCGGGCGAGACAGTCAACTGCTCCAACGTGCCCGACGGATAGCCGTTCTGGGAGAGGGGCTCCACGTTAGAGCTCGTCGCGAACTGAGTCAAGCGCGAAAAGTCAAGACGGATAGCCATCCCGTCGGGCCCATTGATGGTTTGACTGGCACCGCTGCTAATCCGTCCTTGACCATCGAACTGGATGGTACCCTGGTGCACCGTGTTCCTACCGTTTACTGTGCCAGTTACTCTCCACTCCGAGCCTTGCTGGCGCGCAAACACCAGCTGTAGCGCGTGGGGTTCGCCAAGCGCATCATATATCGTGACGGTCGTGGTCCAGCTGGTACCATCCCGTTCGAGATTGCCTCTAAAGAGAACCTCGCTGGTTGCTCGTCCCGCGACGGTTCTGCCGATGGGAACAGCTATGCCCGAGCTGGCGCTGGGCGGTCTGGTAGTGTCGATGTTGCCGCTGGCGTCAGGCATCCACCCGACCACCCGCTGGCCAGTGCCTTTGTGTACGAGCGAGCCATTGGCGTCGATGTCGAAGCTGCCGTCTCGAGTGAAGGCGATGCGCCGACCGTCGCTGACCACAAAGAAACCGTTGCCCTGAATGGCGAGGTCGAGCATGCGATTGGTAGCCTGCAGGGTTCCCTGCTCGAGCAGGGTATCGATGCTGCTCACCTGTGTGCCCAATCCGACCTGCATGGGGTTGGTGCCGCCGATGCCTCCTTCTGTCGGGCGACCGGCTCCTCGCAGCGTCTGCGCCATCATCTCCTGAAAGGTGACCCGTCCTGCCTTAAAGGCAGTGGTATTGACGTTGGCGATGTTGTTGCCAACCACGCCCATGCGTACCTGATGTGCCTTAATGCTCGAGATGCTCGAGAACATCGCTTGTAACATTGGATTGACCTCCTCCTCTGGTCGATGTGTTGGGATGGCTCCATCGGTCGTTCAGGAGCCTGGGGGCGTCCCCGTCACGCGGAGGGGGTCCCGCCCCATTACAGCACCACTGCGCTATCGATGTTAGTGAACACATTTTCCTTCAGGCTCTCCTTGTCGATGGCAGTAATCACCGTGCGGTTGCGCACGCTCACAATCAGCGCGACATCGTCCATCAGCAGTAGAGATTCCCTTGAGCCTTTCTCTGCCGCTTTGTCCACCGCTTCTTCCACTCGGCGTAGCGCCTCGGCGTCCAGCGCGATCTGGCGCGACTGCAGCCTCGCCTGCGCATGCGCCGAGAAGCGCACACGACCTTGCGCCTGCTGGAGCGCAGCGCGAAAAGATTCGTCTTCCTGCGCTGCCTTTTGCGTGGAAGCAACGTTTGCAGGAGAAGCGGTGTTTATAATCTGGCGAACCTCGGACACGTTGCACCTCCCCGAGCTAGTCGTTCACTTGCACCACGTTCTGCACGCTGACCTGTTTACCATTGACCATCAGCCACACGCCCTCGGCGGTGAATCGCACCGCGCTCACTTTGCCCTCGGTGGGAGTCGCCTCGCCCTCTGGCAGAGCGATCACCTGCTTACCCAGTAGGGCTGTGGCTTGCGTCGAGGTGACCAGCATCTGCAGCCTGTGGAGCGTCTGCGTCATCTCCTCCGCGTTCTCCACCTGAACGAACTGCGCCAGCTGCATCAGGAAGTCTTTGTCCTGCATCGGCTCTAACGGGTTCTGGTTCTGCAGTTGCGTCAGGAACAGCTTCAGGAACTGGTCTTTGGTTGTTTTTGGGGTGGCGTTGGCAGATGCCATTCCAACGCCATTGATGCCCCCACTTGCTGTTAAGGTCATCGTTGCATCCCTCCTCCTGAGCTACGCCAGCAGGTTGATACCCCCTGACGTGGCATGCACGAAACTGGATTCGTGTGCCGCGCGAATCGCTGCATCTGCTTCCAGCCAGCCGCCCCTCCGCGGTGGGGTGTAGGGCTGGTGCAACAGGAACTGACGTCCGTCGCCCTGCACGGAGACCTGCAGTGCGCCCAGTTGCAGACCGCGTTGCTGCAACGCCTGCTGCAGCAGGCTGGAGTGGTTTTCCAACATCTGCCTCACCGTGTGGTTGTCTGCCACGATGTGGGTGTGAATCGCCCCCTCTCGTAGCGAGACGGTCACCCGTAGCCTGCCCAGATGCTCGGGTTCCAGCTGCAGGGTGACGCGACCTTGTTCCTGCTGTTTGCTCAACGTCTCCATCTTCTCTGTCAGCTGGCGCACCCACTCGCTGGCAGAGGTCTCTGGTGGCGTGGCAACAACCCCCTCTTGCGGGAAGGTGTTTGCCGCCACTTGCCCTGAGGGCGAGATGGATACCTGACCTTCCGCCTGTTGCACCGCACCCGGACCGCCGCTGACCTTCACCTTGAACCGACTTGTGGTCGGCTGGGAGGTCTGTTCGTGGCGCACGCCCAAGCTAGGAAAAGCCTCTACCTCCCCCTTGGGGGCGGAAGTGGCAGCTGCGCGGTAGGCAGTGGGACTGCTGGTGGACGTTTCAGCAGCCGAGTCACTACCGCGCGGGGACGCCTCGCGCCACCCAGTCTGCGACGGCGGTGTCTCTACTGCGAGCGAAGCTTCTGCCGTCTTCTGGTAGGCGGACATGGCGACCTCATCCTGTAACAAAGCGCTGTTTGGTGAAGCCTCGGCTGGTTCAGGCAGCGATGCCTCAGCGGTAGAACTGGCAATCCCGGTAGCATTGCGGGTCACCAAAGGTAGTCCCCCTGCAAAGGCTTCCGTTTCGCTGACCAACTCGTGAGGGGACGCAGCCATAGCCGCAAGGGACGCTGATACGGACACGCCCTCGCCCGAGATGACTCGTTCCATGCGAACAGGCTTGTCTGCCACGGAATCCGAACGAAGCCCCGCAGGTTGAGCGGTTTGCCCAGTGTCTGAGGATACCGCTGGCACAGAGGGGGGGGTCCATAATACGGGCAGTGAGAGCCAGTTCGCCATTTGTGCCATTTCTGCAGGTGTGGGGGCGTTTTCGCCTTCGAGAGGTGCATCTATGCGCACCTCTGCCGGCACTGGCGCATCCACCCCTGCGTGCGCCTGCATCATCGCCAGCAGCTGCGCAAACCATGATACCTCTCCCTCTGTGATGGGCAGTGTACCCTGCGCGGATGTGGATACGCCGCCCGCTGGCAGGGACCCGGTGACAATCTCTGCCTGTACCGCTTGCGTCACTCTCTCACCTCCTTTCTCGCGGAGCCAGTAATATTGTCGGCTTTTTGAAAGATGAGTTTTAGAGCGTAGCGTGAGGTTTCTCCGCAAAAGAAAGAGGGACAGACGCGCTGTCTGTCCCTCCACACTCCGTCAGCAGCGACTGTTATGTCGACGCCCACAACATGCCGCGCTTCATAATCTCGAGCGCTTCAGGCACTTCAAAGTCCTTCGCGACATGCCCCAGCGAGCTGTAAAACACGCGCCCTTTGCCGTAGCGACGCTTCCACACTACGGGCATCACGGTGCCCGCAATCCACTCACAGTATTCGCCGCTGAAGGTAGTGGTCGCCAGTACCTCGTTGGAGGGGTCCACATGCATGTAGTACTGTTCCGAATGCATCTTGAAGTCGCTCAAGCCTGCCACGATAGGGTCTTCGGGCTTGATGATGTTCACTTCGTATTCGATGATGCCGCCCGGATGGGCTACCCACTGCCCGCCGACCATGAACTGATACTCGGTGTTGTTGCGGAACGAGTCGCCCATACCCCCATGCCAGCCGGCGATGCCCACGCCACTGCGCACGGCGTCCAGCAGTCCAGCCTCCTGCTCGGGGGCGATGGTGCCCATCGTCCATATCGGTACAATCAGGTTCAGCGACTGCATCAGGTCTTTATCGGTGTAGGTGTCCAGCGTATGGGAAACGATGACCTCATAGCCCTGCGATTGCAGCCAGGGCGCGAAAATCTCGGCGCACTGCTTGGGTTCATGCCCCTCCCAGCCGCCCCAGACGATTAGCGCACGTTTCATGCTCTGCTCCTCCTGTTAAGCGTCGATCTGTCCGTGTCGTAATCCCAGTGGCAAAGGCTTCGGGCGTTCACAGGTGCTTTCGATGGAGATGTTTCTGCCAGCCTCCGCTGCGTCTAAGAACGCCTGCATCACATCCAGCACATGGTAGGCAAGGTCGCCGCTGGCGCGATGCGGTCTGCCCGTTTGGATGGCTGCCGCCATGTCCGCCACTCCCAGCCCACGGCTGTTCTCGGTGTAGCCGTGGGTGAGCGGTATCTCCATCCAGTCGCGGTTGCCCGGTCGATACAGGCGTACGGGACCGCCGAAGGTATTGGGGTCGGGCACGCTGAGAGTTCCCTCTGTGCCGTATATCTCGATGCGTGGCAGCTGCGCCGCCCACACATCAAAGCTCATCACTACCGTGCCAATCGCGCCGTTCGCAAACTCCATCGTGCCCGCGATATGCGTTGGTGTCTCTACTTTGACGACCTTCCCGAATTTCGGCTGGCTGGTGATAAGCCTTTCGGGGAAGGTGATGCGCGCCATCCCACTGACCTGCCGTACGGGACCGATGAGGTTCACCAGCGCGGTGAGATAGTAGGGACCCATGTCGAACATCGGGCCGCCGCCCACCTCGTAGTAGAACTCGGGTGAGGGGTGCCAGCTCTCGTGACCGTGGCAGGTCATGAAGGCGGTAGCACCCACTGGCTCGCCGATCCAGCCGTCATCGATGAGTTTCCGACAGGTCTGGATACCGCCCCCCAAAAAGGTATCCGGAGCGGAACCAACACGTACCCCCTTTGCACGGGCGGCATGCACGGTTTTGCGCCCGTCCTCGCGGTTGGTCGCCAGGGGTTTCTCGGTGTAGATGTGCTTGCCCGACTCAATCGCCTTCAGGTTGATTTCGGCGTGTGCTTTCGGCACGGTGAGGTTCAGCACAATCTCCACTTCGGGGTCGGCAAGCAGTTCCTCGGGCGTCAACACCTTTGGAACACCGAATTCGGCAGCACGAGCACGCGCTCTTTCCATGTCGATATCAGCGCATGCCACGATGTCTATCGTTTCAAACACTCTACCCGCCTGAAGGTAGATAGGGCTGATGTTGCCGCAGCCAATCACGCCCACTTTCATGCGGCGCATGAACGTTTCTCCTTTCGAAGGGTGTCTGGAGTCACGATTCGCACCCAGAAAAAGCAGCTCCTGCGTGTGTGGTCCGTTAATCCACCAGTTCCTCCACCAGCGCGCCGCCCTCCATCTGCAGGCGGTACATGCGCGCGTACCAGCCGTTTTTCTGCACGAGCTGCTCGTGCCTGCCCGATTCCATCACGCGCCCTTCGTCTATCACCAGAATACGGTCACAGTCGCGCACCAGCGAGAGACGGTGTGTAACGATAATGGTGGTGCGATCCTGCATCAGCCTCTCGAGTGCAGCCTGAATCAGTGCCTCTGACTCCGGCTCCACCGAAGCGGTGGCTTCGTCCAGCAGCAGTACTCTGGGATTTGCCAGAAAGGCACGGGCGATACAGATACGCTGTTTCTGCCCGCCAGACAGTTTGACGCCCCGCTCGCCAACCAGTGTGTCGTATCCCTGCGGCAGGTCCATGATGAACTCATGTGCGTTCGCGAGGCGCGCGGCGGTTTCGATTTCCTCGTCGGAGGCGTCTAGCCGACCGAACAGGATGTTCTGGCGCACGGTGTCGTTGAACAGGAACGGCTCCTGCGTGACCAGCGCGATGTGACGGCGGAACGCCTGCTGTTGCAGCTGGCGCAGGGGTGTACCATCCAGATAGATGACGCCTTCCTGCGGGTCGTACAGGCGCAATATCAAGTTGAGGATGGTGGTCTTGCCGGTACCGCTGGGACCCACGATGCCGATGCGCTGCCCCGGCAAAACTTGGAACGAGACGTCCTGCAGGATAGGTCGCTCGGCGGTGTAGGCAAAGTTCACTCTGTCAAAGCGGATGTGTCCCTGCACGGTGTCGAGAACGATGGCATCGGGGGCGTCGGTGACCTCTTCGGGCGCGTCCAGCACCTCGAACACGCGCGACGCCGCCGCAATCGCACGCTGAATCATCTCGTTCACCTGCGCCAGCGAGAACACTGGCGCAAACAGCTGCCACCAGTAGCCCCGATACGCCACCAGCCCGCCGATGGTGAACTCACCCCTCAAAACGAAATAGGCTCCTGCGCCGATCATGGCGATGTTACTCAAAAAGCCCACCGTCATCACGCCAGGGAAGTACATCGAGCGCACCTTCACGCCCTTCAGGCTGGTCGTGGTATAATCTGCGTTGACCTGATGGAAACGCTCCTGCTCATACGCTTCCCGTGCGAAGGCTTTGATGATGAGCATCCCCAGCAGGTTCTCCTGCAGCTTGGCGGAGAGGTCGCCGAGACGGTTGCGGATGGCACGGTACAGCCCCTTCACGCGCAGGTTGAAAAACCACACCATCACCGCCACCACCACCAGCGGCAACAGCGTGAGTGTACCCACCTTCCAGTTCAACCACACGATGATGCCTGCCACCCAGATGAGACTCAGTGCGTTGCCTAGGATGTTGTCTACCCCGTTAATGACCACTTCCTGCAGGGTGTCCACATCACCGATCACACGCGACATCAGGTCTCCGCTTTTGCGGTCGTGGTGGTAACGCACCGACTGGCGCATCAGCTTGTCGTGCAGGCGGTTGCGCAGGTCGGCGACGAAGCGTTGACCTGCCACCCCCAGCAAATAGGTGCGTGCCGCCGACAACCCCATCCCCACCAGATGCACCGCCAGCATCACCAGCATAGCGGGCAGCAGGTGATCTACCTTGCGGTTCATGATAACCTCGTCCACCACATACTTCCACACCAGCGGGGGAAACATCTGCGCGGGCGTCGCCAGCAGCAGACAGATAAAGCCAATCACAATGGGCACAGTGTAGGGACGCATCAGGCTCAGCAGACGCCAGAACATGCCGTTTCACACCCTCCTGAAAGCCTTTCACTGGCTATAATACCCTATCGGGTGGGCACACGGGAACAGTGGGCGGTGTCAGAACGGTTCTTTGAGAAAAGTTGCCTCCCCCGCAAAATACTGGACATCTTTTGCAGGTTGCGCTATAGTAAAGATCATGGTCATTATATAACGCCGAACGGCAGCGAGTGTCTCACGCGACGCTCGGCTGGTGTACCACAACGGAGCGCTGTATGCAGGCTTCAGTCTTGGGCACGGTACCAGCCCCGAGACGGCAATTGTTCGTTGTGCTGGTGGCGGCGTTTGGTTCCGTGCCGGGCGATAGCACCTGGAACCCCAACGCCGACCTAGATGGCGACGAGGAGGTCACGCTGTTCGACTTCGGCATCCTCGTCAAGAATTTCGGTTTAGTCGGGGCACAGTAGTTCTCTTAGCCCTGGGCGGGGCGTTGCCCCGCCCTTTTTGCCTATGGGGGGTGGTCGCGGCGTGTTTGCGGAG
>Ga0209691_1000257_pt1 | contig 38964 bp, 30 predicted proteins | sample YNPMSBMetaG_FD_187120 | JGI IMG/M metagenome (GOLD analysis project Ga0209691, IMG submission 187120) | Anoxygenic and chlorotrophic microbial mat microbial communities from Yellowstone National Park, USA - YNP MS-B MetaG (SPAdes) (version 2) ... | reverse complement strand
GGGCGTCTATTTTGAGGTAGCCAAGATGTTTCACTGGCCTATTGTGATCCATACTGCCATTGATGAGTTCTCTCAGGCTTCTCGTGTGGCAAAATGGGCAGAAAAATTTCCAGAGGTCTCAATTATTCTTGTTCACATGGGACTTTACACCGACCACCAAGAAGCTATCACAATGGTTGCTCGCTATCCCAATGTTTACGGTGACACCACATGGGTAAAAGAAGACGACATCTGGAGAATCATCGAGCGCTGTTCCCCCGAAAAAATCCTCTTTGGTACCGATGCTCTCGTTGGGGGAGAAGCGACCTATGACTTTTACACATCCTTCCTCAAAAACCTCAAACAATTTCCCGATCTCTTTCGTTGCATCACTCAAGAAAACGCAAAAAAACTCTTTCACCTCACCCCTCTGTTGGGGTAAATTTGAAAAAGAAACCTGGGCAAGATAAGAATGGGAGGGTGTTTTTTGGCAGGCTTTTTGTCCTATTGCGTCAAATAAAAATCTACTCGAAATTGGCTTCATTGTTTCAAAACAAAATCTACTTGAAATTAACCTAGTCTTGTAGGTTTTACACCTTTGCTTTTCTGTTTCTGAATCTGTAATAACATATTCTGGCATTTTGTGATCTCCATTTTCAACTCAAAGAGATTTAGCCTTTTATGTTCCTCTATTAGTTTCTTTCTTTCTTTTTTCAAAACTCTGTCTATTGTTGAAGCGCTCATCTTCTTTAACTTGATACCGTGCTTCCTTAGTAAGGTGGCAGCATAGCTTTTGTTCATTGCTGTAATATCAACAAATTCATATAAAAGCTTACTCCTCTCCTTCTTGCTCGCTTTTTGATATCTTTTTGCCATAACCTTGTATATGGGTTTCCTCTCTTTCATCGTTAACCTCACTTTTCTCCTCCTGCCATGGTATAAGCAGGATTGTTTTCCATCTTTTTCGAGTAGATTTATTATGAAGCAACTCGCTTACTTGACTTTTTTTCAAAAAATGGTTACTATATTTTTAAAATGATTTTTGGGAGGTTTTCAATGAAACAATTCCTTATAGGAATCATGGCGCTTTTTTTCTCGTTTGCTATGGCTGCTCCGACCTACTCTGGAGCCGATGGATATATCATCGTCCCCTCGGTTGATGCTGCCTATGGTGGTCGATTTGGAATTTCTGTCAAGTACACACCTCAGATCCCTCTTACGGTTTCTGCCAACTTTAGCCCATTATCCCAACTGGAAATTGGTGCGGGGGTTGATATTGGGACAAAGCCACAAAGTCCTCTTCTTTTGAATGGAAAATTTCAGTTCACCAAGCAAGGAGCTCTTGGTGCGATGGGTGAAATCGGCCTCGATAACACAGGAAATTTCTTCAGCCTCTACTTCGCCTGGCAGGAAGGTTTTAATGCCAGTGGGGTAGGAAGTAGCGGTGCAACCTTTCTTGTAGGGTACACCTTTAACCACGATTGGAATGTTAATTTTGCTATTGGTTTCCAGAGAAACTTTCTCATTCCTCAACTGTACATCATCGCTGATTTTTCCAACTTTCCCTACAAATTTGGTGTAGGAGCTCCCTATGCAAGCGATCACCGTGGTATTCTCAATGCAGGGCTCCGATTTATTCTCACTGACTTTTTCTCACTGGACTTTGTAGGTCTTGACCTCATGGATGCCAATCGAAGCCTTATGGTAGGAGGAAATCTCTACTTTGGGCTCTGGGGTGGAAAACGCTAAACCATGGAAAAGCGGTGGTGGGCAACCTTTGCTCTCGCAGGAGGCATCTTTGCGTTCATCGTGATCATTTTTCTTTGGAGCGAGGGATATTTTTCGTCGAATTTCATGCAGAGGATAGGGGTTCCCCCTATCCTCTCTTTTTCCCATACCAATGAAACACCTGCCTTTTCCGAAACCCCTGCTACCGATGCCATCCCTCTTGCCACCAATTCCCCCGTCACCATTACCACAACAAACACCCCTTTGAATAGCTCCGAATATGATATGATACGGCGCATACAGACCGAAATAGAACTCAAGCAGTATGACACCGCTCTTCAGAAGGCTGCTGAGTACCTTGCCTCCTTTACCAATGGAAGCTATCTTTCCGTTGTCATGTATTTGGTAGGATTTATTTCCTATCAAAAAAAAGACTACGAAACCGCTCTCTCCTGGTGTCGAAAATCCATTGCTCAAGGGATACCGTTTTCTTACGAGGTCGCTTTGGCAAGCCTTGTCGGTTTCATTCTCAAAGACAGTGAGACTGTTGATCCTGCTCTCCTCAACTGGATGGAACAAATCCGATTGCACCATCCCGACGAAGATCTTTCCGCATGTGCCTTAGGGATTGCCTACCAGTACATCTATCGCAACGAGGCAAAAACGGCACTTCTCTACCTTCAAGAGGCCAAAGGCGAACTCGCCCTTATAGGCCGAGCGAGAGCCTACATTCTTCAGCAAAACTACCCCGCCGCTATTCAGGAGTACGAAAACTTTTTCTCACTCTACCCTCAAAGCACAAGAAAAAATATGGTCATGAACGCCTTTCTCAAACAAACACTCGGCTATAGCCAATGGCTCTCCAAAAGTAACCCTCGGCTTGCGCTCTCTTTTTATGAAAAGCTCCTTCGTTTCCCCAACTCTGATGAAGCCGAACAGGGTATTGTCGAGATGGTCAAACTCCTGCGAGAGATGAAGGCCTATTCCCCCGCCCTCAACTATGTAGAAAAAGGACTCTCTAACCAGAACACCAAGCAGAATGCTGTTCTTCTCTTTGAGAAGGCGGGGATCCTCTACGAAATGGGAGATAAGGAACGCTCTCTCCAGACCTATGAAGAGTTTCTCACCACCTATCCCTCACACCCACTTGCCTCTCAAGCCCTCCAGTGGAAAGAACTCCTCACCAAAGAGCTTACCCTTCCGTAGTCTGATTCTCACTTATGATAGCATTCAGACGTCGTCGGTAATTTTCCTCTAGATGAGCATAGATATACTGAGCAATTTCCCTCATTTCCTTTGGTTCAACATTTTCAAACTTAAATCCAGCAATCACATCCCGTCTCACTATCATCTTCGCTACCGTCTTTATGTCTCTTCCGTTAAGATTGAGTACCACATTCTCATAAATCTCTCCCGGTGAAAGAAGACTAATTTCAAGCGAATCCTCTGCCATCAGAGCAAACCCACCTGCACTGATATCAAGAATACGCCCCCTCACAAAACGAGCCATTTTCTTAAGGTAAACCGAGGCTGTGGCTGTTTCATAGCTCTGGGGCTGAACACGAACATGGAGTCGCTTGTCTTTTGAGCGTATATTCTGACTCACCATAAACTGCACAATTTCTTCAACCATCGTGTCCGCTTGATTCTGAAGCTTCATTATCGTAAGCACCCCCAACGGAATTAGCTCTTTCATCAGAGCCGGTGGAAGATTCTGTGAAGAAAGCACGATAGTGTGCTGAGGAGAATATTTTTCTTTGAGCATCTGGAGAAACTCTCGCTCTGTTTTCTCCGTGAAAATAACCTCAAAGGGTGATTCATCTGTACACTTCAAAGCCGATACATCTTTTTCTTCCGTGCAGGGAATAGCCTCAATGCCAAAAGGGATAAGACGTATAGCAAGCTCTTTCGCATACTCTGGATTATAGGTATAAAGAAGCGCCCTCATAACCACCTCCAACCAAAACGGTCAATTAGATAATAGCAAAAGAAAATAAAAATGTCAACTTTTCCAACTAAAGAAAACACTACCTCACATCCACTTTGTTACTCATTTCCACGTGTTGCATCGCCCCGTTCCAATGGGTAAAATTTATTCGCAATCAAAAATGACTTGTGTGCCCTCTGTGAGGAGGGGAAAAATTTCCACCTTCCCTTGAAAAAAATTTTTGTCCCAATATAATCATAATAATGTTTCATCGTTACGCTCATGTCTCTCTCGTGGGGATCTGTCGCCGGAGCTTTTATAGCACCTTATATTTTGGGGCTTTACTGGAAGCGCATCACTGCTGGAGTTTTGGCTTCTATGATAACTGGGCTTACGGTGAACATATCCCTCTTTTTTATTGTGGGGCCTAAAAATTCTCCCTTGGCGGCATCTCTTGCCATGCTTGTGCCATTTGTTGTTATGCCACTGGTGAGCCTTTTTACAAAACCTCCCTCGCAGAAAACACTCCACAAGGCTTTTAAAAACATTTAACCAGAAGCCTATGGGAAAAATCGCGACTAAAAACTTGGTTGGTGAACTTTTGTCACCCCAAAAAAAGAGGCAAAACACAAGCCCCTCAAAAGGGGAAAAATTTGACAGAAATGAATTTCTTTCTTATCCTAAAAGAAGAAAAAGTTTAAGGAGCTCCCATGGAAGTCTTGGAGTCCAAAAATTTTGATCAGGTTCTCAAAGAAAACGAGTGGGTTGTCGCAGATTTTTGGGCAGAATGGTGCCGTCCCTGTTTGATGCTTGCTCCCATTTTTGAACAAACCGCAGCAGAAATTCCAGATGTTCTCTTTGCCAAGGTTAATGTTGATGAAGAAGGCGAGCTTGCCATGCGCTTTGGCATCAGCAGTATTCCCGCTCTCATCCTCTTCCACAACGGACAACCGGTTGCTACTCATGTGGGAACGGTTTCCAAAGATCGTCTTAAACAATGGATTCTTAGTCATCGATAAACAACAATAAAAGCGGAGGTTCACATGTCCCAGTTACCAACCTTTGAAAAAAAGCCTCTTGGAGGTATTAACATCCGAGAGCTTGCAAAAATTCTCAAGGAAGAAGGCCAAAAAGAAGCTGATGCTCTCCTCGAAAAACAGCTCAAAACCATCAAACCCATGGGTATTCAGCTTCCCAAGGACCATGTTGTCCTTCTCCTTGGAGGATCTAATGGGATTCTTCGTGCTGTAGCGATTCAGCTCGTATTTGGTGAGAAGGTTCCTGTATATGCTGTTCACTACGATCGTGAGAGCATGCAGATTGGGCACTACCATGTTCAAGCATTCAAAAGAGAGGCTGGTAAAATTGGCGTTGATACCCAATGGTGGAACGCCGATGCCACCGATCCCCAGGTTATCCAAGAGGTTGTGAATACCCTCAAACAAAAATACAAGGTTGTTCATCTGATCAATGGTATTGCTGCTGGAGCCACCAAGCGCTACGAACAGTATGGGCCCACTCAGGTTCGAGATATTGATGTGGCTTTTCACCCGGTACTTCAGTATCCCGATTTCAGCAAACTCGAAAACATCCGCCAGTTTGGTCTGGTTGATGTTGCCGTAGCCACTGAAAAAGACATTGAGCGTACCAACCTCTTTATGGGAACATCCACAACCCTTTGGGTTGATCCCCTCGCTGAGGCAGGCCTTCTCCAGAAGGGCGTGAGTGTTGTTGCCTTCGCAGACTATGACTTTGAAAAAGACGACCCTGTCTATGGTATGGGGCCGCTTGCCGGAGCCAAGATTCTCCAAAGAGAGAGCATGGACCGAGCTGCCCAAAAGTATGGTGTCAAGGCGGTTCGCATCTGCTATCCCGCAATGGATACCACAGCCCTTGGAGCTATTCCCGGCGGGCTTTTGATGTTTGCCCTTACTACGGTTATCCTCAATGAAAAGAAGGCATTCAAAAACCTCAAACAGTTGGCAGCTGAAACCATGGAAATGTTCACACCTGACTTTAATAGCCGAGAACTTCGCCTTGATAAAGAATTTCAGGCAATTTTGCCAGAATTCCATCGTCGCGCTGAGGCATTGACACCCGCTGATGTTCCCGGCGTTTTTGAGCCACTGACTCACCTTGATCTGCCCTAATACCACCTGACCGGGCTTGTCCCGGTCGGGATTTTTCTTTCAAAAGGAGGGAAGCCTCATGAATAGTCCAAACGATTCCAACCAGAACAAACGCAACAAACGATGGCGCCGCTTCCGCAACAAGAAAAGTCGTCCTCAGAACCCACAAGCCGCCAACCAAGCAAAGCCACAGCAAAATATACGTCCAGCCTCTGTTGCCCCCAAACCACAACAATCCCCAAAACCAGCTTCGCTCTTATCACTTGAAACCATCAAACGTTCTCAGGCACGGGAAACCCTCCCGCCTGACTACAAACTTCCCGAAGACCTCGATATCCCAACCTACAATTTTCACGGATTATCAGAAGAGGAAGAGGCCTTGTCAGAAGTTTCATCTGAGAATGCACCATCAACTGCCGAAGCCATTTGCCCCCTCTGCAACTATCCTATAAAGAAATTCTACACAACTGTTCGCCATCCAACTCTTGATGCTCTCGTTCATTTTGACTGTGCCCTCCGTGAACTCTTTCACCAGCACAAAAGCCGACTCGCCAAAGACCAGCGAATATACTACATTGGTGGTGGTCGCTTTGCTATAGTGAAAGAAGTACGAGACAAACGCGGCAACCTCAAGAGTTATCAAGTCATCGAAAAAATAGAGTACGAAAAACACGGTTAGCCTATGGGCATAAGGGCAATCATCGCCGGAAAAGGGTGGGTTATTGCTCGCTCAGTTAGCACAGGTGAATACTCTGAACACATCATTGGGAGCCTTCTTGATCCCCAAAAGGGACGATTTGACTTCATCGCTTTTGGAGCCGCAAGCCCAAAAAGCACACGAGGAAAAGACCTCCAGTTAGGAAACGAAATCTTCTACCAGCTCCAGGATACGGGGAATCCCCGTTTTTCCCTCTTTGATACCCGACTCGTTACTGACAACTATGCTATCAAAAAGAACCCCGAACGCATACGCTCTCTTCTCTTTCTTTGTGATTTATGGACATCTCTTCTCCACGATCAAAAACCCTATCCAGAAACCAAGACCATTTTTGACCTCTTTTCCTCCCGTCCGCATTTCAAACACCTCATTCTTGTTCACACCATTCACCTCTTTCACTCCGAAAACATCTTTCCCAACTGGCAAGCCCTTTCCCCCGAAGAACAAAGGGAGTTTTTCAATTCCATTGGGCTACCCCACTGGAAACCAGGGCAGGGCACTCAAAAATTCTTCTCTGATGCCCTCAGCCAGCCCCTCGAATTCTTCCTTGACAAGCTCCCATCATCATCCGTCATGCAGGAAACCTTCAAACTCCTCAACGCTCTTTTTATCCACGCCACAGGCAGCCAACTGCTCTCCTTTTAGCAAAAATTTGCCAGGAAAGAAAATCCATCCTATAATAAGAGGCTTAAAAATCAAGGAGTTCTCATGGCACGCTACCTTAAGACAATCGAACTCGATGGTTTTAAATCCTTTGCTGTCAAGACCACCCTCGAATGTGTGGATGGTATCACCGGCATTGTTGGTGCCAACGGTTCTGGAAAATCCAACATCGTCGAAGCCATCAAATGGGTGCTTGGAGAACAAAGTGCCAAAAGCCTCCGTGGTGAAAAAATGGAAGATGTCATTTTCAACGGCACCCAAAATCGTTCACCCAAGGGAATGGCAGAAGTCACCCTCACCTTTGCCAACGAAACCCACTGGTTGCCACTCGAATACAACGAAGTGAGCATTGGAAGACGCATCTTCCGCTCTGGTGAAGGTCAGTACTTTATCAACAAGTCGCGTGTTCGTCTCAAAGACATCGTTGAACTCTTTTTGGATACGGGGGTGGGAAGGGATAGCTATGCCATTTTTGAGCAAGGCAAAATCGACCGTCTTCTCTCCGAAAGCCCCGAAGAACGCCGTTTCCTTTTCGAAGAATTTGCCGGCATCTCCAAGTTCAAATTCCGCAAAGAAGAAGCAGAAAAAAAACTAGAGGGAGCCCAAGCCAACCTCTCCCGTATTCAGGACATCATCATTGAACTCGAAAAAGAACTCATAAAACTCGAAAAACAGGCAGAAAATGCCCGAAAACACAACGAAATCAAAGGTGAACTGAACCAGGCAGAAATCCGATTCGAGGTGCTCCGTATCAACAATATGCAAAAAGAAATCCAAACAAAAACCAACGAAAAACAAGAGATTGAAGCCCTCATGGCACAAAAGCGGAGCAAACTCAACGAACATGAAGAAGCCATTATCACCCTTGACGAAGAACTCAGCCAAAGAGAAAACCAACAAAACGAATGGCGAGAAAAGGTCACGAGTCTGGAGAAGCGTGTTTCTGAAATCCAAACCCAAATTAAAGCCAACCGTGAGCGTCAACAGTTTCTCACCAAACAAATCGAAACCCTCACCCAAAGACTCAACGAAGGCATCGCACGCGAAAAAGCTTTTCAAGAAGAATACACCCAAAAGACCGAGCAGTTCGCTGAAATTGAAGAGATACGAGATTCCGTTCGCGAAGTCTTAAACGAAATTCAGAAAGACATCGATGCCCTCCACAACGAAATGCAACTTCTCAATCATGAACTCCTCAAAAAATCCAGAGAGCTTGGTTTTCCCCAGCCAGTAAACCGCGATCATCTCGATCAGCTGAAAAAGGACATCCTTACCCTCGAATTCCAGCGTGAGACAACACAAAAAAAACTTCAAGAACTCTTCGATGCCAAACAAGCTCTTGACAATCGCCATCAAGAAAAACAAGCCCTTCTCTCAGAACTTCAGCAAAAAAGAGAACGCATAAGTCTCGAGTTTCAGGATATTTCCGCCCAAATCCAACAAAACATCAAAGAAGAAAACGACCTTAAAAAAGAAAACCAGAGCCTTTTGCAGAGCATCCAAAACCTCCAGCAGAAACTCAAGTCCGTTGATCGCATAATCATCGACTCTCTCGAGAAGCAAGCGAATGAAACCAAGGCCTTCTCCCAGAAAAAACCCCTTCTTGATGCCAAGCTCAAGCAAACCTTTGTCCTTATTGAACAATCCCTTCAGCAAAACGATCTTGACACTATCAGAACCAACCTCGAAGAACTGCGAAAGATCTTCACCGAAATTCAATCCGCCTATGAAGCCATCCTTGGTATACTCTACAGCGAAGAAGGTACCTACACCCAAAAAGAACGCATACAACAAAACATCGAAGAAATCTCGCAGGTTATTGAAGAAAACCGCAACCGCATTGAAAACCTTCAGCAACGCCTCCGTGAACTCCAAGAACTCCGCGAAAAAATCCAATTCTCCTATAGTCGCATCGAATACGATTGCAACACCATACAAGAAGAGCTTACCAAAATCGAGCGTGAGAAAAATACAGCCGAAGAGACCTACGCTCAGTTACAGAACACCCTCAACCAGATCGGTGACCGTATCAGAGAAAAACAATCCCTTCTTGAAACCGTTATGGAGCTTATTGAAGAGTATGAGACCACCGTTACCGACAAAAAGACAGCCCTTAATCATCTCAGGGAAAAATTCAACAACCAACGAATAGAAACCGTTCGTATCGAAGAACAACACAAATCCCTTGCTAGCGAAATCCAGCGTATTGGAAACCAGCTTCAGGATATTGCCCGAACCCGTGAAAACTACACAAAAGACATCGAAAATTCAAAGGGTGTCATTGAAGACCTCGAATCCCTTATCGCCGAAGCAGAAACAAGCCTCTCCCAACTCACAAAAGAACTCGACCACTATCGCAAAAACCTCGAAGAGAGCAAAGCCACTGTCGAAAACATCATCAGACAGCGAAAAGCCATTGAATCCCTCCGCCGCGATGTTGAATACGAACTTCAGAACCTTGAAAAACGCATTGGTGGCATAGAGAACGCCATTCAGGAGCGTCAAAACAACCAATTCGCCATCATTCAACGCCTCAAGGAACAATTCAACTGCGACTACCAAAATGTTCAGCTCATTGAAGGAGAGACTATCGATCATCTCCACAAAAAAATTATCCAACTCCGTCAAGCCCTTACCCAGTTGGGCGAAGTTAATCTCCTTGCCATCGAGGAGTATCAAAACGCCAAGGAACGCCTTGAATACCTTCAACAACAGAAAGCCGACAGCGAAAAAGCCATGGCAGATATTCAAAACCTCATCGATGAAACCAACGAAAAATCCCGAGAACTCTTTATCTCTTCCTTTCAAGAAATCCGAAAATCCTTCCGAAAAATCTTTGCCAGAATGTTTGATGGGGGAAAGGCTGATCTTATTCTTCTCGATGAGAACGATGTTCTCAATTCTGGTATCAATATTATGGCAGAACCCCCCGGGAAAAAATTCCAATCCATTTCTCTTCTCTCCGGTGGAGAAAGAGCCCTTGTTGCCATTTCAGTGATCTTTGCCATACTTCACCTCAAGCCCACCCCCTTTGTTGTCCTTGATGAAATGGATGCCCCTCTTGATGATGACAACATCGAGAGATTCAAGCGACTCCTCCTCGAGTTCAAGGAAGTTTCCCAGTTTCTGATTGTCTCTCACTCAAAATCAACCCTCGAAATCTGTGACGCCCTCTATGGAGTCACCATGGAAGAACAGGGAGTATCCAAGGTGGTGAGTGTTGCCTTTGATGAAGCCGCCTCCCTTCTCATTCGGGATGAAGAGGGAGTTTAATTCATGCTTTGCGATAGCCACATCCATAGCTTTTTCTCCCCAGATTCTTCAAGTCCGATAGAAGAAATCTCTCGCACTGCCAACCTTCACCATATCGATTTCTTCACTCTTTCAGACCACTACCAAGTATGGGAAAGCCCAGACTACACCTTTGATGCCTGCGATCGTGCCAACTTTCTCCTCGGAAAACAAAAGCTTTTTCCGGGTCTTCTCATTGGGGTTGAAATTGGTGAAATACAGAACAATCCCTCTCTTTTGGAAAAATGGCTTGATCTCCCTTTTGATCTCTTTTTAGAATCTATTCATGTTGCTGGAGACTTTTTCGGTCCACACAGCACTCCCAACCATTCTGATGAAGAAGTTTACGAGGCTTACTTTCGTGAAGTTCTCAAAATGGTAGAAACCACAGATATTGATGCTGTGGCTCACATCGACTTTCCAAGACGATACCTTTCTCGTTACTTTGTTCCCTGGGACATTATGGAAACTATTCTCAAACGCATCATCGAACGCAACCTTAGTCTCGAAATCAACACCTCCATGTGGAGAAAGGGCGTGTCTTGGTGTATGCCCGACATTGCCATTCTCCAGCGATACCATGCCCTTGGGGGAAGAAGGGTGATCCTCGGTTCCGATGCCCATCAAGCCAGCGAAACAGGCATGGGTATTGAGAAGGCGTATCACCTTGCCAAAGAGCTTGATCTCATCCCCGGTTACTATAAAAACCACGCATTCATTCCACTTTGAAAACAAGGAGCCTTGTATGAAAAAAATTTTTTTCTCCTTTTTCTTCATTGCAAGCATGGCACATGCCTCTATTCTTATAGGCTCATCCAAGGGGCTTTTTCTTTTTGAAAAAAACACATGGCACCCCGTGTGGACCAATGGGAGTGTTTACCAGATCATCTCTCTTTCCAACGCCTTTCTTCTCCGTACCAGTGAAGGAGTTTTCCTTTTCACTCCTCCTCTCTCTCTCCTTCCAAAAAACAATGGCATCAAGACATGGACGATACAGAGTCTTTCCAATGGGGACGTCTTCTTCGAGAAAAAAATCGAGCCCCTTATGGACATATCCGTCTCCCTTGATAACCCAAGTGTTTGGGTTGCCTGTTCCAAAAGCACCGTCTACCTCTCCATGAATGCTGGAGAAAACTGGATCTCTCTCGGCTCTCCAACATACAGGGGATGGCTCAGTGTGGCTGTCCAGACGTACCCCTCTCTCGTTGTATGGGCAGGGCATGCCCTCAACGGCATCTTTCGCTATATCCCCCACCAGGGATGGAAACGAACCAGCATTGGGCTCTTCTCCGATATCCTCTATAACGAAGAAATCAGCGACATCCGGATTCTTTCCAACAACAATACCCCAGTTGTCTATGCCCTCAACAACTTCTTTCCCCGCCTCTACCGGTATGACACCAACTGGAAAACCCTGGACATTCTCGTCCCTGATATTGGCTTTGCCAGTAGTCTTGCTTTCTCTTCCAACGCTATCCTCTTCGTTTCAGACAAAGGCATCTTCACAAAAACCCCTCAAGGATATTCCCCCTGGGAACAATTCGCTTCCGTTCAGCAGCTCTGCACCTCCTTTCGCCAGAAAACAGAGAGCATACCCCTTGCCATTTCCTTTAACGGCATTGATTTTAACGACCTCTGGGCATTTCAGCCTGCCAATCTCTCCCCTCGTCAACAGAAGGCAGCCCACCACCGAGCCCTCTATCTTCCTCCCTCTGTAGTAGCAAGCCCCAAAAAATACAAAGCCATCTTCTCTCTTATGGAAAAACAAAACCTCGATGCCATCGTTATTGATATGAAAGATGACTGGGGACAACTCCGCTTTACCTCGTCTCATCCACTTCTTCTTTCCCTTGGAAGATTTCGTCCCCTTCCCCTTGCCACTCTTCTTGCCGAAGCAAAAAAACGGGGATGGTACACCATTGCCCGTATTGTTCTCTTTCAGGACAAAACCCTCGCCACTGTCTCAAACGGCATGCTCGCCAGCTGGGACAGAGAGAATCAAAAGCCCTGGCAGGGGATCAAGACAGTGAACGGAGAAAAAAAACTTATTCAAGAGTACTGGGTGGATAACTATAACTCCCTCGTATGGAGATACAATCTCGCTATCGCAGAAGAAGCCATTAAGCTCGGATTTGATGAAATTCAGTTTGACTATGTACGATTTCCAACAGATGGTGAAAACCTCAAAAACCTCACCTATCGAGCCAAATCCAACGACATGACCCCAGAGTCCCTGATTTATTCTTTCTTTCGATTTATTAGGAAAAACATTGACGCTCCGATAAGCATGGACATCTACGGGGCAAACGGCTGGTACCGAACAAGCCTCCGCACCTATCAGGAAATAGATCTCCTTTCAGAGTTTGTGGATGTCTTCTGTCCCATGTACTACCCTTCCCATTTCGATCAAAACTTTCTTGCTTACCCCCCCGAAGAAGAAAGACCCTATCGCATCTACTTCTACGGGACACTGCGCAACAGTTGGATTGTATCCCAACGCTCCCTTGTTCGTCCCTATGTTCAGGCATTCAAAATCGGAGTAAGCTATGACAGAAAATTCTATGGACCTGAGTATGTACAAAGAGAAATCGATGGCATAGCCGATGCCAGCGACTATGGTTACACCTTCTGGAATATGGGCGGAGATTACCGTATTCTTACCAATCTCAACCTACGTTAACGATTTCCTTCAAAGGAAACAATCCCTTCTGAGTTGACCCCTGCCAAGCGATTCTTTACCCACACAAGAGAGGTCGCATTGACATCCTCGTATATCTTCTGAACCACCGGGGACTTCTCTCGAAGGGCATACACATCCCCCGAATCGGTAAGAATATAACCCTCACCATTCCTCACAAGAAACGAGGAAATTTTCCCATTCAGATGAAAGCTCCCCATTCTCTCTCCCCTTTGTGCAGAAAACCACACAAGCAAACTCCCTATGTTATCTCGTCCTTCCACAAAAATCCTCTCCCCAACCATCTCAAGGCGAGAAACCGGTACTTCCAACGGAGCACTCCACACAAAGTGCCCATCTGAGGTATCAATGGCTATCACGGTTGAACTCGTTTGTCCATAGATATATGCTAAACCATTTCTTCCCACCATAGGTACACCCACAAGATCTTTCACGAGATGTGTCCAAACAATATCTTTCTTTTTCAAACTATATCCGGCAATACTTCCACGCTCATTGGCAAATACCAAAATATCCCGCCCCTCATCATAATAAGGAGCACTCTTCTCAAGAAAATTTCTCTCTGCTGGTACTGTCCAGCTTTCTCCTGTCCACAAGCAAACAACAATACCCTCTCGCTGAGAAAGAATAACACCACGAGAGGTAACCACTGGAGAAGAAAGGAGTTGCCCCTCACGAGGTCTCATCTTAAATTCTACCTTTCCTGCATACGAAAGACGAAGAATGGTGCCATTATGAGCCACAACCACAATTGCATTATCAAGCAAAACAGGTGGATACCATTCCCCTGCCCATGCCTTGAGATTCACCACAAAACGTTGACTTGTTTCCACACGAAAAATCGTAAGCTCACTCTTTGAAGAAAGAACTACCTGATACCCATTCTTTTCAGCATAGGTGATTTCCCCGCCTACCAAAGAAAGAAGAGACGAACGTGCTTTTTTCTCACCTTGAATATCCCGAGGCGCAGGAGAAGACAAAGGTTGAGGGACCTCTTTTCTCTCCTCTTCCCTTATCTTTGAAACAACACGATTCTCACGTTCACTCCAAGCGTTTTCTTTCCCCGCATCAAGAACTAAAGCCTCCGCCAATCCCTTTTCCAGCACATCATCCAACCCATAGAGACTGCGTGGATAACACCAGACACGACCTTCTTCAACCCGCACCCGTGTCTCATTGGAAAGCACGGTTACACGAAACACTGTTCCAACTACCCGAATGTAGAGGTGTGGCGTTTCCACAACATAATACAGAGTCTCAGGGAGCTTTTCGGGTTTAAAGAGAACATCCCCTTCGCTCACAACAAAGTGAAGCACATCATTCTGATTCTTCTTGTAATGAGAAACGCTTAAGACGGCACCCTTTTCCACCTCAACTCGCTGCGTTTGCCGTACAAGAAAATCATTACTTTTTGATCGTCCCACAAAGAAAAATGACGCCACAAAGATGAGAAGAAGCACGCTCGCCAGCACAAACCCCCAGCGAAGAGAGGACAACCACCTCTTCGCGGCAAGCGTGCGTGCCCTTCCCTCTTCACGCATACGAGCCTCGCACCGTTTTACAAACACCTCAAATGGAGGCTTTTCCACCTCCATAGAGTCTTCAAAGGAGAGAAGAAGCCTCTTTACAAAGGCTTCTTTCTCTCGTTGCCCCTTAAATCTCTTCATTTTTCCTCCCCATGCGTTCCCTGACCCACAGAAGGGCTTGTTCATAACGATTTCTTACTTGTCGGGAGGTGATATTAAGTATTTCTCCTATTTCTTCAAAGCTCCAATCCTCAAGCAAACGCCATATCAGTACAACACGAAGCTTCTCTGGCATTCTGTATAATATATCTTGAAACTGGTGCCAAAAATGAAATTTTTCAGAAAAATTATTTTCACCATCAGGAACTAAATCCAAATTCTCCATCTCATCAAGAGAAATTTCTCCCTGTTTTCGCTTTTCATTCTGATAACTTATGGCAGCATGGTAAACCATGCGAAAAAACCAATGCTTAAACGGCCTATTGGTATCATAGGAGTGGCAACGACGGTAGAGACGAATAAAAACATCCTGTGCCACATCCTCTGCTTCTTCCTTTCTTAAGCCATAATACATCAAGAGTTTAAGCACCTGTACATAATAACGATTGTACAACTCCTCAAGATAGGGAAGAGCCGCCTGAGAAAACCTATCCTTGTCCTCTGCAGTTTCCTGCAGTCCCTTCATCAATGCTTCATCAGAAAGAGAACTAATATCCATTCCCTTTTCCTTCATTTTTATCCAAAACAGCGATCTCTGAAAAATTCCCTTATCATTATAACACAAAAAACGTTACCCATCAAAAAAGAAGGTTTTTCTTTCTCTATCATAAAAAATTTGAGATTATTCTTCTTACCTGCTATAATTGTAGAAGACAGCCAGCAAAGGAGAAGGTTATGAAATCTGCACGAAGCATACTTCTTTTACCACTTTTTTTAACAGGGCTCATCTACGCAAGTCAGCGACAAGCCATTCCCCTTTTCCAGTGGAATCGCATAGGAGAATACGAAATAAGCAATCTCTTTCTTTCTCAAACAGGAACGGTATCCCTTTCCCCCGAATTCAAAACAATTTTCCAAACAGAAAGAACCATTTGGAGTGCCATCGGTTGGAAAAAATACCTTGTTGTCGGAACAGCTGAGGAAGCTTCTCTCATTTTCCTCTCAGAAAAACAAACCACTGAAATCCCTTTTTCCAACCATCAAATAATCTCCGCACTTGCCACAGACGATAGCACCCTCTATGTTGCAGGCATTCCCAATACCACTCTCTACACCTTTGAGAACATTGCTAAACCCTCCGCGAGCTACAGCCTTCCGAATGCCTACATCTGGAGTATCATCCCCTCACCAGCTGGTGTCTGGATTCTCACAGGGGAACCTGCGGAACTCTACCTCCTCCAGGGAAAAAAACTCCAAAAGGTGGCTTCACTCTCTCACGAAAGACACTTACTCAAAGGCATATGGCTTGAAAACGCCCTTTATTGTATTGGAGAGTCTTCCTTTCTCTACTCTTTTTCCTTAGAAAAAAAACGTTTCTCTGTTGCAGCAAGTTTGGATTTTCCTATTCAGGATATAGCAACTGACAACAAAACGCTCTTCTTTATTGTCAACACAACCTCACAATCTCGATCATCCGGGGAAAAAAACCCTCAAACCATTCTCTATGCCTACCAACCAGCTACAGGGGGATGTTCTCGTATCCTCTCCCTTTCATCCCTTTCCCTAAGTCACCTCTTCTTTTGGCAGGAAAAACTCTACCTTGCCTCCTCTCAGAATTTCTTCATCTATTCTCCAACAAGCAACGAAATAACTGCTACAGGCTATGGAAAAGGAGGAGTGAGATTTTTTACCACAAGCTCTGACAGACTCCACCTCATTACCGATCGTCCTAGTCGTATTCTTCAGATGGGAATACGACAAGCCCGAGAGGGAAGTTTAATCACCCCCATTTTTGATGCTGATGCAAAATCCGAGTGGGGAAAGATTATCCAACTAAGCAGTACGCCATCCCTTACCCTAAGCACCCGTGCCGCTGGCAGCCCCCTTCCAGACCTCTGGGAAGAATGGATCCTCTGCCAGAACAATATTCCTCTCTCCTCTCCCAACCGTTACCTACAATTGAAACTCAACCTTGCCCAACAGGGAAACATTTCACTCAAAAATGCCTCCCTCACATACCTTCAGATCAACCAACCCCCTGAAATTTCCCAGTTTGAGGTTTTCCACTTCAACGGCAAACTCTACTTCTCTTCTTCCGTCAAAGACGCTAACAATGACAACCTCTGGGCATCCCTTGCCATTATTCGTCAGAAAAATCCAGTAACCATCGCATCCTTTCCTCTCAGCAATAGTACCTTTGAGTTTTCCTCTGCCTTTCTTCCCGAGGGGGAGTATACTTTCCTTTTCACCGTGAGTGATGCCCCATCCAACCCATCCCAAAAAGCTCTCACCACCAGCGTTGTAAGTGCCCCTCTTTTCCTCGATCATACCCCACCCCAGATTAAAAACCTCCGCGCCACCCTCGTTCAAAACCGTCTCCAGTGCAGCTGGACGGTGGAAGATAACCGTCTTGTTCACGAGGTGTGGTACAGCATTGCCCCTGGAGAGTGGAAGGCTATCTTCCCAACGGATGGCATATGCGATAGTCCACAGGAAAACTTTGAGATTTCCAATGAGGAAACAAAAACAGGGTATATTCAGATAAAAGCACGTGACAATCAGGGGAACGAAACCATCTACGGTCAATGGATTATTCCCTAACCCTCTCGCTTGGTTGGAAGAGAACTGCTACTTGCCCCCTCCAAGGAGAAGGAGAACATTGGTAGAACGAGCAAGCATCGCCTGTCTACTTGCTGTTTGCCCGTAGCGATTTGTAAGAGAGGGATTGGCTCCCTTTGAGAGAAGAAGAGAAACCACAACCTTTCTTTGGGTGCGAACTGCCTCCATCAGGGCTGTGTACCCATACTCATCCTGCTCATCCACAAAGGCTCCAGCCTCAAGCAAAAGACGCACCACTTCACTATTCCCCTGCTGAGCAGCAGCAATGAGAGGTGTCCACCCCTTGGCATCCCTCTGGTTGGGGCTAACACCTCGTTTCAAAAGCTCACCCACCACCTGTTCATTTCCCTCATAAGCCGCCTCAAAGAGGGGGCTTCTACCCTTTTTGTTAGAGGTGTTGAGATGAAAACCTCTTTCAATCAGTTGCAACGCAAGAGGGGTATTCTGTGTCCGAATGGCTAAGTGGAGAGCTGAATTGCCCTCTTCATCAAGCTGTTGCCACTCTCTTGCATTGGTATAACGCGACTGAAGGAGATACCAATCAGGGCGTTGAATGGCTTCAAGAAGAGATGGATTTTTCTTGGTATTGCGTTTTTCCCACATCATGGCAAGCCTACTGGGAGGAAATTTGAGAGGCACACGCAAGGCAAGGGCATTCTGTTGCCAAAGAGCATCAACGGGAATACGGGGAACCTCAATAGTGATTACTGGTATTCCCCTTTCTCCACAGTAATCACCCAAAGAACCAGGGGTATCGTATCCAAGATTAGTAACAACCGGATAGTGATTATAAAACTGCATCTCTTGAGCATACCACAGAGCATCTCCTTCCACCATAATACAGTGCAACTGAGAATGCACCGTCACCACAAGCGAGGGCTTGTACTTTTGAACAAGCCTCATAAGCGCCTTTGTTTCTGGCTCACTTGCAGGTTTTAGCCCTGGATAGTAGGGGGATTTCGTATAATTGGTTGTATAGTTTCTCGTTGGAAAGTTTCTGTTGATATCTACCCCACGAGCATTCACCCGACTCCGCTTGCGATAGCCATCGGGATTGGCCAAGGGGACAAGCACCACCCGAACTCCCTTGTACAAAGAGGGGTTCTGTGAAACCACTCGACGAAAACGATTGAGGATCTCAACACCTTGCCCCTCATCCCCATGAATTCCTCCGACGTAGAGAATGGTCTCTGTTCCCTTCCCATAGGAAAAAGCCTCAATTCTTCTCCCCCGAACACTTTTTCCAATAACCTCCGACCACCCCGTTCCCATAACGACAAGCGTGAAAATGCTTATCATGATTCGTTTCATAGCATTATAGTATCGGAAAAATACTCTCCGAAACTTTATGCGATCATAACCCCTTTGTTATAAGGAATTGAAAACAGGATAAACAGCAAAACATTAGATTAACGAACAATCTAAGTAGTTGGCTTGCCATTGGCTTTCTTTTAACTCGCTTTTACCTTATTTCAGCTTGGTGGTCTTCAGTCGATAACGTAGAGGAAAAGTTAAGCCGAATATTTTAAATGGAGGTTAAACTATTGAGAGAACAAGTAGAAAAAATATACTGAACAGGAGCTTTAGTCCTCAAAAGCCAAACCAAATATGGGTGTCTGATATAACTTATATTCCCACACACTATGATTGGATATTCTTGTGCGTGATTTATTATTTATCGTGATTTATTATTTATATTCAAGAAAGGTTGTGGGATGGTCTATGTCTCGTAAGCCAGATACTCTGTTGGTAATTTTTGCTCTGGAAATGGCATGTTTAAACAGAAATCCTGACAGAGCTTTACTATTTCATTCTGAGCGTGGGATGCAGTATATTAAGATATTTTACCACAGAAAAAGACTTCATTCTTATCTGGGTTATAGAACCCCAGAAGAGTTTGAGAAAAATTCTTTGCTTAACTGATATTTTACAAAATTGACTAAGGTTCATGGCTTCCCTGTGGGAGAAAAAACAAGGGAAAAGAAAAGCCTTCAAAAATTTCGCTCATATTTGACAAAAGGGAAGAAAAGGAGTATATTTGTACCAAGGAGTCCACTATGAAGTCACCCCTCACACCCTGGCAAAAGAAGGTTTTCTACGAAAACGCCACCGAACCACCATTTCAGAATGAGTACTGGGACAATAAACACCCTGGCCTCTATGTTGATCCGGTTTCTGGAGAAGTCCTCTTCTCATCAAAAGACAAATTTGATTCAGGAACAGGTTGGCCAAGTTTCTCTCGGGTGGTGCACCCCGAACTCTTCGAATATATCGAAGATCACTCCCATGGCATGGTGCGTGTAGAAGTGCGGACAAAACACACCAAAGGACATCTTGGCCATGTTTTTCCTGATGGTCCACAGCCAACAGGGATGCGCTACTGCATCAACTCAGCATCCCTTCGATTCATCCCTGTAGAGGATATCATCGCTGCGGGCTACTTTGACTACTGGCAGATCTTTGCCAGTGACCCCCTCCCTTTTGAACAAATCATTCTTGGTGGCGGCTGCTTCTGGGGAGTAGAAGCCTACTTCAAAAGAATTCCCGGTGTTCTTGCTACAACAGTGGGATACTCTGGGGGATCAACCATGTGGCCATCCTATGATGATGTCTGCACGGGAGAAACAGGACATGCAGAAACTGTTCTCATTCGCTTCGATCCAAAAATTCTTCCCATTGATCATGTGCTTGGGCATTTCTTTCATATTCACAATCCCGAGCTCAAAAATCGACAAGGAAATGACATAGGCTCACAGTACCGTTCCGCTATTTTTTTCATCCATGATCATCACAAAGAAGTAATAGAAAAAGCCCTAAATGCCCTCAGGAACCAAGGCAAAAATCCCCAAACAGAAGTAGCCCCTGCAAAAAACTTCTACCCTGCAGAAGACTACCACCAAGATTACCTTGACAAAACCCCGGGGGGCTATTGTCACATCAATCTCAACCATATATGGAAGCCCTAATACTTCTTCTGTTCGCGGCCACAAACTACGGAAAAGGGGCAGTTTGCACACTGCTTTCTGTCACTGGTAGCTTGGAAGGGCTCGTTAGAGAATATTTTATCAAAGACATTCTTTAAGCCTTCCTCAAAGACAGAAGTATACCTCTCCAGCCACAGGAACTTCTCTTTATTCTTTTTTTGTACCGGTTTGTATTCGTAGTCCCTCAGCGAAAAAACACCAACCTCAATGTTTTCTTTGCCATATTGTTTGAAGAAAAGATAGGCATAAAAAACAAGTTGAAAAACATAGGTGCGATTGATATTCTGGGGGAGTTCTTTTAGCACATTATCCATACTCTCTTTTGTTTCATCATCGAGTGGCAGACTCATGGTCTGAGATGTTCCTGTTTTGTAGTCTACAATCCGCACACCTTCAGCGCACTCATCCCAGCGATCCACCCTTCCTTTGAGGTGAATTGTTTCTCCCTGAACAAGCAAATCCGTTTGCAACTCCTCCTCTGTTCCTCCTACCCGAAACTCTGTCAAATCCTCATGCTTCTCGATCGCTTTGATATACCGTTGAATCAAGATATTCCGTAGCAAGAGCATCCTTCCCTGCATATGTTGCAAGCTGAATTCTTCACTCATTGCTTTTTCCACCAGTGGGGTGAGCAGAGCCCTTTCCTTCATTTGCTTAAGGAACTCCTTATTCACGGTGTTTCCACGCGCAAACACCTCCTCCAACACCCTATGGAGAATGTTGCCTATATCCCTTGCCTCCGGTGTTTCCTCGAGTGTTTCCATCTCCCTCACCTTTAAAACATACTGGTAATAAAAGCGAAGTGAGCACTCAAAATAGGTTTTGATCACAGTGGGAGAATACACCATTGTGCGGAGAAAGAGCTTGACTTTCTCGGTTTTGTCTACTACAAGCGTCTTGGGAGAAACCGCTACCACAGGATAGGCGAAGGCCTTTTCCTCAACCGGAGCAGGATACTCCAAAAGCATCTGCTCAAGATAGCGACTTTTTTCCTGTTTTCCACTCTCCCCACTTTCCTTGGTATAAAAGAGCATAACCTCACGAGAGCGCTTCAGAAGCCTATAGAAGTGGTACGCATACACCGTCTCACTCTCTACCTTCTGTGGCATCCCACACGCCTCTCTCACATCTGCAGGAATAAAGGAGCTTCGTCTTCCCTCTGCTGGCATGATTCCCTCATTCATCGAAAGCAAAAACACTCTCGAAAAGTCAAGAGCTTGTGTCTCCAAAACTCCCATAATCTGCCACCCCTCAAGTGGTTCCCCACTAAAGGCAATCACCCCCTCCTGAATCACATCCCGAAGAATACGACCAACGGCAGCAAAACTGAGGGGAATATTGCTTTCCCTCATAAGCCGTTGCACCTCATCAACTCTTCTGAGAAGTGCATAGATAAACTCACTCTCAAATACAAGTTTCCTCTCTCGATAGAGAGCCAGAAGACTCTTCACAAAGGAAAAGATGAACTCAACCGTCTTTTGTCCTGTCATTTCCTCCTCTGGTGTTTCCAACCATTTTTGCAACAATTCAGGCAAATGATACTCGGTCACATTATCAAGGGAGAATCGAGAGAGATTCTTCTCCCGTATGAAGGAAATCGTTGCGTTTATATCCGCCTTGTTTTCCTCTACCGAGAGAAGCCGTGTGTACTGATGATCCAATACCTCGATAAAACATTCCCCAGAAAACGAGAGCTTTTTCTTCCCCGCTACCTCTTCCTTTCGAGCCGACTCACGGAGACGAAGGATCAGCTCCACCCATGTTGCCACCTGCGTCGCTCGCAAGGGGAACCCCATCGTGACATTTACTGATCTCACCCCCTCAGGTAATGAATTGAGCACAGAAAACAAAAGATCCTCCTTCGGGAGAACAATAGCAACCTCATCAGGTCGAGTATCCACACGACCCTCCTGACTCTGGAGATACTCCTGCAGCTTCACCGAGAGAAGCTTTACCATGGATGTTTCATTGGTTGTGGAATAAATTTGAATCTTTGTGTCCTCCTTTTGCCCGAGCAATGCATCCTTCCAGGCATAATCCTCACCAACATACTTCTTCCAAAACTTTCGATAAACATCCCCAGCCTCTTGCATGGGATCGTCTGTAAAATAGCTATCCACATCTAGATAGATTACGGCTTTCTTTTCCTCATGAGAGCGGTGCAAAAACATCTCCTCAGCAGGAGTGAGGGCATAAAACCCCACCCAAAAAACCTTTCCCTGTTCTCCAAGAAGTCTCATCATCTCATCAGTCTTCGTAGACGCCTCTCGATAGATAAGTCCCATATAGGCTTTCTTTTTCTCCCGGCACTTGTCAGAAAACTCTTTATAGATCTCACCTAAACTTTCCCAAAGCTCTACAAAAACTGGTGCATGCGTCCGAGCCCCTTGTTCATATGGCTCGAGTTTCGAAAGATGATCAAACAACTTTTCCACAGAGACAAGAAAACGATCGATCTCATCAAAATCAGCAAGCAGCACATTGCCTAAAAAATAAAAATCATCAAAAGAGAGGGGTTGTATGTTCTTTCTTCGATAGGCCCCATCATAGACCTTATAGAGTTGAAACAAAAGCGGAAGCTTGTCCTCCTTCTCCATGTCTGCTAGACGGAGAGCAAACTCCTCAGAAGAGAAACACCGTGGGGAAAGCATAGGCACGCTGATCTGTTCCCGCATATACTCGAGCAAAAAGAGCTTCGCTCGCTTATTTGGCACAATCACAATCGAGGAATTGAGAATATCCTTATACTCATTGATCAGTTCCGTGGCAACCTGTTCAAGAAATCGTTTATTCATCATAAAACAACCACCTCAAAAAGTTTTTGTGTATCAATCATAAGCACATACCCCTCAACACGCTCATACCCCATCGCTTGAAGAGCCTGACAGTACGAGAGAAGCTGATTCCTATAACGCTTGACAACAGTATCCTGATCAACCTCATGGGCTTGTTCCCCGGATTTATAGTCTACCACAATCGCTTTCTTCTTATTTCTCTCAAGAAAAACCTTATCAGGACGAATAAGTCCCCGTGGTGTGAGAATATTCTCTTCATTGTAGACATCAAAATTCTCCACCCAACTGCGGCTCACAAAAATGTCCCATACTGCCTGAAGCATCGTCTTGATCTCTTCCATTCCCTCCTCAGAAACATCACCTGGGAGGCGATTCCTGTACTGGTTGGATACCCTTTCAATATCCTCGGCTTTCCGAATACCAGCAAGAAGCTCATGGAGAATAATCCCCGTTTGAACACCCTTCTGTCGCTTTTCATGAAAGAGCAAATGAATTTCCGCTGTATGCCTATGCACCCTGAGTTTATCCTGCCAGGAAGAAGAAGGAAACTCCTCCAAAATGGCTGAAAAAGACGCATCCTCTCTTTTTTGTGCCTCTTCCATTTCGCCCTGCCAGAATCGAAGAGTTTTCTCCTTCCAATTTTGATTTAGAAAATCTTCCCGCACCGCAGCAAAACAAAAAGAAAGAAAAGCATCCAAAAGCGTATCACCACCTTTTACTTTTTCTGCAAGATGGGCAACCGTCTCCGAAGTCCATCGTTCATCTTCTTGCTTGGACTCCCATGGCACAAAAACAAAGAGGGCATCTCGAGGTCGTGTCAATGCTACATACATCACATTCATCTCATCAAGCCGAGAGAGCGTGTCCTCCTCCTGGTCTGATTCAGCAACTTCAGGAACATAGGCAAGATTGGCACTTTTTTTATAGATCCAGTACCACTTTTCCTCCCTCGGAGGGAGAGCACTTCCATACTCCCCATCGAGAGAAGGAAGCGGTGCCACAATGTCCTTATTCTTTCCTGCGTGAGAAGAAGAAAACAAAGCAGGAATAATCACAACAGGAAATTCAAGCCCCTTGGCTTTATGAATGGTGAGTATACGGACAGCATCCGCCGTCTCATCCGGATCCAAAGCAAGGTTTTTCCCTTCCCTCTCCCAAAAATCCAGAAAATCAGCAATACTCCCTCCTTCTCTTATGGAAAACGAATGCACTACATCAAGGAACTTGGAGAGATAGGCAAAGGCTTCTTTTTTCGTATGAAGCCCAAAGAGACGCACCAATTCCTCGGTAAGATCATAGAGAGAGAGAGAAAGAAAATCTAACCGCCTGCTAAAAAGTTCTTTACATTGAGAGAAACTCTCCCCATACTGCCATTTGTTCAAAGCATCTTGAATATTCATTTTTTCATTTTCTGAAGGCCAGTGCATCAACAACTCTTCCAAAGCACGATACTTTTCCTTAAGGGCAAAAACATCCGCATATGCCACAACAAGCGAAAAAATCGCCATCCTCTCCGTTGGTCGAAGCAAAACACCCAAAGCCGCCACCATAAGCTGAACCACAGGAGACTGCACCAAAAGAAGAGAGTTTTCCGAAACGACAGGAATCCCCTTTTCTACCAGATAATCGGCGAGCTTTATAGCCATCTTGTTATCCCGTACCAAGACAGCAATATCCCGAAATGCATACCCTTTCTGTTTTACCTCATCAATTTTTGACTTACACCAATTCCCTTCTGGTTCCTCCCCCAAGCAAGACAGCACACACTCCACCTCAACATATCCCCCTTCACTTTTTGACTTCTGCCAAAGTCCCTCATACGACTTCTTAAGAAGTTCATGCTGATTCATATTTTTAATTTGAGAAAACAAGGCATTGACAAAATCAACAATAACCTTCCGACTCCGATAGTTAACGGCAAGATTTTTTTCCGTAACATTATGACTAGAATTTCCTATATTTGGCACATCTCGAAGCATAATCCTCACATCACCATTTCGCCAACGGTAGATCGCCTGTTTGGGGTCTCCAACGAGATAGGCTTTTCCACCCGAGCCAAGGGCATTCTCAATGAGTGGGAAAAGATTCTCCCACTGCAACCGAGAGGTATCCTGAAACTCATCAATAAAGAAATAACTATACTTTTCTCCAATCCTCATATAGAGATAGGGCACATAATCCTTTTTCAACTTCTCATGCAATCGCCTCGTAAATTCCTCAATGGGAATCATTTGAAGCATTCGTATCTTTTGCTGAAGCTTGGCCTCAAAGAGATTCATCAGGGCAATAAAATACAGATAGCGAACAATAGCTTCATAGGTATAAAAGAGCGTCCCCAACGTTACCGGCGAGTTGGGATTTTTAAGAAAATTGGGGGCATGGATATCAGTGAGAAGACGCTCCACTACCGTTTGATAAAAATGCTCTACAGAGGGGTTCGGTATTTTGGAAGAAACCCATTGAAAAATATATTTTCCATCTTCATCTTGACCACCCGATTTCAACGCTTCACCGCTTGCTATCTTTTCTACATAGTTCACATTTCCCTTTCCTTTGTTGAAGATATCATCTTTAACAATTCCCTGCTTTTTCATCTCATCGAGAATTTGTTGTGCTTTTGCTTTTCGTTCTTTTTTTATACTGAGCTGGGTGGAAACAATATGCTTATAAAAACTTCCACCATAGGCAAACGCCTTTTCACGTATTACTGAAGCAAGATAAAAGTAGGCACTCTCCGCATAGATACTTTCCGCCCTTCTCAAGAACACGTCCTCCACATTGAGAGAAATACTACTTTCCAATGCATACTCAATAAACTTATCAAAAAGATTCGTAATCATCTCACTATTCCCATAGTCCTCCAGGATTTCGCCCACAATTTCCTCAAAAAGCGTTCGCTTGTTGAGAAGAACCTGAAACTGAAAGGGAAGATCGAGTTCAAATGCCACTCCTCTTGCCACCCTCTGAATAAAACTGTCAATCGTCGTAATCGTAAAATCCCCATAATGGTGCAAAATAACCTTCAGAATGCCTTTTGCCCTCTCTTGGAGATCGGGATAAGTCGTCCAAAGATTGGGATAGAGAGTGCAGTCACCAGAGGCAAGCCGACGAAGTGCACGAAGCACACGCTCCTTCATTTCAGCGGCAGCCTTGTTGGTGAAGGTAATCGCAAGAATGGAGCGCAAACGATCGTTAACGCCTTGGGGGTAAGCATCAAGGAGAAGAACAATATACTCCAAAACTATGGTGTAGGTTTTTCCTGAGCCAGCCGAAGCTTTGTAGACAACAATGGACATTCTCACCTCCTTCCTTAAAAACTTAAAAATTTTTTAAAGATTGTGTTAAAGGAGATTGGAGGCAACCTCAGCGAGAAGAGAACGTTCGCCCTTTTCCAAAGTAATATGAGCGTAGAGAGAAACCCCTTTCATCCGATCAATCAAAAAAGAGAGTCCATTACTTCGAGAGTCAAGGTAGGGGGTATCGATCTGATATGGATCCCCCGTAAATACTATCTTTGTTCCCTCTCCCGCACGGGTAATAATTGTCTTGACCTCATGGGGGGTGAGATTCTGTGCCTCATCGACAATGAAATAGAGCTTTGAGAGGCTCCTTCCTCGAATATAAGCCAGGGGCGTAATCTGAAGTCTCCCATCATCGAGCATCGCATGAATACGAGCCAGTTCTGCACTCCCCTCCGGGAACTGATGCTCTATCACGGCAAGGTTATCATACAGGGGTTGCATATAGGGGTCGAGCTTCTCCTCAATAGATCCGGGGAGAAACCCCATATCCCGATTCGATAGGGGGATAATAGGACGAGCAAGCAGAATCTGCTTATACTGACCAAATGAAGCGAGCGCCCCTGCCAAAGCCATGAGAGTCTTTCCCGTTCCAGCCTTGCCGGCAAGGGTGACAAGCTGAATCGTTGGATCGAGGAGGGCATGCAAAGCAAAAGCCTGTTCAGCATTTCGGGGGGATATTCCATAGCAAAGACGCTTTTCTATCAATTGCCAGCCATCACTCGAAGCCGAAAAGGTAGCCAAAATACTCTTTTGGTGATTCCTCAGAACGAAAAATTCATTGGGCATGGGAGGGGGGGTAACAGTGATAAAATCCTTGGGAAGCTGTTTTTCCTTCTGGAGGGCATAGAGGAGATTCTCTTCTACATTCTCCACAATTCGCTTCCCTGTGTAAAGTTCCTCAATATTTTTTATCTTTCCTGTTTCATAATCCTCGGCAACAAGCCCTATCGCACGAGCCTTCATCCGAAGATTGATATCCTTGGAAACAATGATCACGGTTGAAGGATCCCTTTCTTGGGCAAGGTAATAGGCACAGGCAAGAATACGATGATCGGGCTTGTCCTCCCAGAAGAGCTTACGAATGGCATCATCAAGGTACACATGGGTGTCAATACGGAGGGTTCCACCACCAGGCAACTTAACCTCCTTGGTAAGCGGCACACCCTTGAAGAGAGCATCCAGTTCACGGCTGAACTGACGTGCATTGAAATGAATAATCTCGTTGCCCTTTTTGAAATTGTCCACCTCTTCGAGAAGAGTGATGGGTATCACAACCTCATTTTCTTGAAATGAAAAAATTGCCCCAGGATCGTAGAGCACAACGTTGGTGTCCAGAATAAAGGTTTTTTTCTTTTTTTTCATGTGACTATCATACGACACAAACCAAAAAAATGCAATATTTCGTATCTCAGGGCACAAGCAAAACCTATGTGGTGGTTTATGCCCTTCGACAACAGCACTTTTCTACCATATTTTTTATGATAATATTCCACTACAGAACAAATATACTTTTCTTTTTTGCCTTTTTCGTTGGAATTATATATAATTAAGAAAGAATGGCTAAGTTGGCCCTTGCCCTATCTTTTTCAGAAGAATACCGCAGATTAGGAGGTAAATTATGGTTTTCGTTGCCATGTTTATCATCTTTTTTGTAGAGTGTATGGCTGGTTTTGTCCTTTTCAGAAAAATTCTTCTCAAATAATGAAAGAGGCCATTTCAAAACACCACCCAAAGTCTCTGCAATCATTCCAGCCAGAAATGAAGAGTCCAATCTTCCTAAGATTCTCGGTTCCCTCGCAAAACAAACACTCCCTCCGCATGAAATCATTGTTGTCGACGATTTTTCCACCGACGCTACCGCTGAAATAGCCAAAAACTATGGGGCGCATGTTATCCACAACCCTGAACTCCCCGACGGATGGACGGGGAAAAACTGGGCTCTCTGGAATGGTTACCTCGCTTCCACGGGGGATGTGCTTGTTTTTCTCGATGCTGATGTCACCCTTGCCCCAATAGCCCTTGAGGCTCTCATCAAAGCACGAGAACGCACGGGGGGAGTTATTTCCGTTGTCCCTTACCACAATACAGAACGATTCTACGAAAGACTTTCCCTTGTTACCTATATCCTCAGTATTTTTGTTTTCACCTCTCCCTTTGAGAGAAACAACCCCAAAAAAGGCCTTTTTGGTCCTTGTATTGTGACAACACGGCACGATTATGAGCGAATCAACGGTCATAAAAGCATCCAGGGAGAGGTTCTCGATGACCTCAAACTCGGCAAAAAATTCATTGAGGCGGGTATTCCTGTTGAGAATTATTTAGGCAACAAGATTGTATCCTTTCGCTTGTATCCCAATGGACTCAGAAGCGAATTGGAAGGCTATGGGAAAAGCGCTGCTCTTGGAACCATGATGTTCACAAGCACCACACTCATATTCATTGTTCTGTGGCTTTTGGGGCTCTTTACCACGGGCTTGGTATTTCCATTTCTTCTTATTACTCAGCATAATGCTGTAGTATGGCCATTTCTTGCGGGTTATATCCTTTACACCCTCCAGTTTTTCTATCTCTTGAAATACACTGGTCAATACGGTGTTCTTATGCCCATTATTCACTTTCTTTCTTTACTTTTTTTCATCGTCATGATGTTCTACTCACTCTACCAAGTGCTCTTTGTTGGAAGTGTATCCTGGAAAGGTAGACAAATCAACATAAGAACTATCCATCATGAAAGGGAGGAAAGGCTATGATTCTCATCCTTTTCATCCTCAAATTTTTCTGTGGATCGTTGATGTTTTCCTACTGGATCGGTCTTGCTCTGGGGAAAAACCTAAAAACAGTGGGGGACGGCAATCCGGGAGCCTTTAATCTTTGGCGTAGTGCTGGGTACCAGTGGGGGCTTGTTGGTGTAGCTCTTGATTTTCTCAAGGGATATCTCCCGCTTGTTTTTCTCATCCAAAAGGGCTATGTGAGTGGAATGGAGGTCGCTCTTGTTGCTATTGCTCCCATTCTGGGGCATGCCTTCTCCCCATTCATGCGTATGCATGGAGGTAAGGCTATAGCCGTTACCTTTGGTGTATGGAGTGCTGTCTCTGGTTTTCAACTCTCCCTTTGTCTACGCTATTATTCTCGCTATTCTTCTCATCGTCTTCAAACTCATCAACAAATCAACAGGAAAAGAAACTGACGCTGTCATGGTTGTCGGGGGAATGTTTTTCCTTGGGCTTTACATTTTCTTTTGTGCCTATTCCCCACACCTTCTTATCCTGTGTTTTTTGAACATGGGGATACTTTTCTTCACCCACAGAAAGGAACTTACCGACTTTTTTACCCACAGAGTGGCCCACTAAAATAAGTGGGCCATCTTTGCATTGTTGGTGCAATATTGACCGATGAAAAACATAGCCTTGGGCAGCAAACTTTCAACTTGCTTGCTTTCGAGCTATTCTGATATTCCCTTGTTTGGGCTTGGTTTTTCTGTGGGAGAAAAAACTAAAGACAAGGAGAATAAAACCAAACTTTGCTCCTTATCTATTTCACCTTGAAAAAGTCGTTATTTCCCTGTTTCAGTTGAAGTTTTTTTGCGGCTTGCCAAAACTGAAACAAGGAAATACCCATACCAACACGAGCTCCTTATGTATCGCACCTCGCAGACGCATGCTCTTTTTTTGTTTCAGTGCTGCCAAAAAACTGGCACAGAGCGCTGAGATACGTACCCAGGAGAGCCTTCATCTCCTCCTCACTTATCGCACCTTGAGACAAGATGCTATTCCCTTTTTTCAGCTTTTTGTTTCCGATGGTGAGAATGAACTGAAACAAGTAAATAGCTAGTGAAGGGCGTTTTTCTTACCTGCTTTTGCCGCCCCAGACAAAAAGCGCAAAAATTTTGGGAAAAACAAAAAGTTTTATCCACTGCAAAAATTTCCTCTTCATTTTTGTGGTGAGTAATCCTTTTTTGTTGGCACGACAAATTCAAAAAGTTGACGAGGGTCATTTTTTGTTGTATACTATACCTACGCTAGGGGTGCCGCCGAGGCTGAGAGGGAGTCTCTCCCAACCCTCGAACCTGATCCGGGTCATGCCGGCGAAGGAAAGCGCCCTCCCAGGCGAATGAGATGGGAGGTTGTGTATGGACACACCACTTGTCATTGGAGGAAAGAGTTTTTCCTGTCGTCTTTTTGTTGGCACAGGGAAGCTTCCTTCTTCACATATTATTCCTGAGATCGTGAAAGCCAGCAAGACAGAAATGATTACCGTTGCCTTACGGCGTGTGAATCTCTCTCGTCCTGAGGACAATATTCTTGGCTACATTCCCTCAGATGTTGTTCTTCTCCCCAATACCTCTGGGGCTCGAAACGCCGAAGAGGCTATCCGTATTGCTCGACTCGCAAGAGAGGCGGGTTGTGGAAATTTCATCAAGATTGAAATCATCCATGAAATGGACTACCTTATGCCTGACAATGAAGAAACCATCAAGGCTACTTTTGTGCTTTCTCGAGAGGGTTTTGTAGTGCTTCCCTATGTTATGCCTGATCTTGTTGTTGCTCAGAAGCTTGTGGATGCAGGTGCTGCAGCTGTTATGCCGCTTGGTTCTCCCATTGGTTCTCATCGAGGGCTGAGAACAAAGGATCTCATTGCCATGCTTATCGAAAAGATCGATATTCCTATTGTTGTTGATGCAGGGATAGGGAAACCCTCCCATGCAGCTGAGGCAATGGAAATGGGGGCAGATGCTGTGCTTGTTAATACGGCAATTGCAACAAGTAGTGATCCTGTGGCGACAGCGAGGGCTTTCTCCCTTGCTGTGGAAGCGGGGAGAATCGCCTACCTCTGCCAGAAGCAGCAGGAAAGCATTTATGCCCAGGCAAGCTCTCCCCTTTCAGGGCTTCTCTCATGAGGGCGACAGAGTCCTTTCTTCAGTGGCTGGATTTTGACATTGATGGCGCCTTGGCTTCAGTGGATGAAACGGCTGTGAAAAAAGCCCTCAGTAAAGACGTTCTCTCTCCTTTTGATTTTCTTGCTCTTGTTTCGGAAGCGGCTGAACCATTTCTCGAGGTAATGGCTCGCAAGGCTATGGAATTAACAGCCCAGCATTTTGGGCGTGCCGTTCTTCTTTTTGCTCCTTTGTATCTTGCTGATTATTGTCAAAATCAGTGTCTTTACTGTGGTTTTAGTGCTCGTAATCGTTTTCCTCGGCATAAGCTCTCTCGTGATGAGATTGAAGCAAATGGAGAAGCCCTTTACCAGCAGGGTTTTCGCCATATTCTTTTGCTTACAGGGGATTCTCCTGTGCAGACACCAGTAGACTATCTGGAAGAAGCCATAGAGATCCTTTCTCGTCGTTTTGAGTCTATTGCTGTTGAGGTTTATCCTCTTGAACAACATGACTACCAGCGATTGAGGCTTAAGGGGCTCGATGGGCTTACCATTTATCAGGAAACCTATGATCGTGCTGTTTATGACGAGGTTCATCCATCAGGTCCCAAGAAAGACTATCTCTATCGTCTTCAAACCCCAGAAAGGGGGGCACTGGCAGGGCTGAGGTGGATCACGCTGGGGGCTCTCTATGGACTTGCCAATCCGATTCACGATGCCTTTTGGACGGCTATGCACCTTGTCTCTCTCAAGAAGTTTTATCCTTTTGTGGAGTGGGGTGTTTCCCTCCCCAGGATGAATCCAGCTGAGGGGATCTTTTCTCCTCGCTATCAACTTTCTGATAAACGTTTTGTTCAGTTTCTTCTTGCCTTTCGTATCTTCTTTCCTACAGTAGGCATTACGCTTTCCACGCGGGAACGCCCCGAAATGCGGGATATTCTTATACCTTTGGGAATCACAAAAATGTCGGCAGGTTCTCACACTGAGGTGGGTGGCTATGCCTCAGAGGAGAAAACCGTCCCTCAGTTTGAAATCGCTGACAATCGATCAGTGGAAGAGGTGGTTGCGGTGATTCGTTCCAAGGGTTTTGATCCCGTCTTTAAGGACTGGGTCGGTGTTGTATAGGGGAGAGAAGGTTTTTGAGGGAGGCTTCTTAAGAGGAAGTGTAAACCTACCACATGAGTTCTAATCCGGCGATGGGGCTTGCGTCTTTTATGATGCGGTTTTGCTTGTTGTCAATGAGGGTGTACTCTACATAAGAATTGACACTTTCTTTAAATGATGCGTTCCATCCTTCCTTGTTTGGGAGCAACAAGTTGTCCTTTTTCCCGAATAACGGCAGAAATGGTGAGGGAGTGTGTTCGATTCTGCATTGTGATGGAGAATGAATCTTTCTCTGTGGTGAAGGATTTAATTTTTGTGCCGTTGTAGGTGGCAAAAAGATGGAATTCTTCGTTCAGATAGAGAAAAGAGATGTAGCCATTAAATGTTGTAAAAAGAAAGGGTATTTTGGCGATAGAAAAGAAAAGGCAGCTTTCTTTTTGTTCAAAATTATTTGATTGAAGCCATATCCACCGCTTTGGAAAGGAATAGCCATAGTCTTTTTCGCAGTATCCTTTTCCTCCGGTGAAGGAGATTGTCTTCCCATTGATGGTGAGTTATCCCTCAATGGTTGCATTGATGATGACGATGGCGTGATTGCACTCCATATTGGGAATAAAGGAAAAAGGGCCCATAATGTTTGGGTGAAAGAATCTTTGCGGGTAAATAACAGCATCTCTGTAAAGAATTTTCCCCGTTATTGTTGTCTCGTCGTTGTGAAGGTTGAGCGAGATTGCCTCACGGCTGAATGTATTTTCACCAATCTTGACAAAGAAAGTATCACTCGATGCATAAAAAGCCTCTATGGGGTAACGGAAGTATGAGGTTTGGCCATTTGAGCCATTGATAACTTGAACGAAACAGTGCTTATCGTTTTCTTCAAGAGAGACTCCTGCTATAAAAGAATAGATGTGGTTTTTGTCGGCACTGACATTTTTGAAATACCATCCCTCGAAGTAGTGTTTTTTTCTGAGATTTCCTTGGAAGATTTCTTTGTGAAAGATTTTTGTGAACATAAAGGTCTCCTTAATTTTGGATGGGCACTTTATACTTTTGTTGTGCTATTGTAGGGCTTGTTTCTATTTTTGTCAAAAAACTTCTTTTTAAGGGTTTTTATATGATTTTTGACTTTTTATTTTTTATGTGCTATACTTTAATGAATTGTGGTGTGAAACAACGGGGAGTAATCAATGAAGGGAAAAGCGCAGGTTTTGACACTTGAAGAGATCAAAGATTTGTGGTCAAGAACATACAATACTGAGGGGAGACCGGATTGGTCTCATATTTTGCCTTACTATGATGAGAATATATTTTTTAAGGATTCTATTCAGGAAATCAGAGGCAAAGAAGAATTTACAAAGATGACAGAGCGGCTTACCAAACGTTCTCAAGATCTGAAGATGAAGATAGTGAATGCTGTTCAGCAGGGGAATATTGTGTTTCTTGAGTGGGAGATGACCATTAGCTACAAAAAGTATCCGAGTTCCGTTGTGTATGGGGCAAGTCGCTTGACCTTTAATGATGAGGGAAAGATTATTGAGCAGAGGGATTACTATGATCTTTGGGGGATATTTTTGACAATATTCCCTGGTTTGGGAAACGTTATAGAAAGTTCATGAAGAAAAAATTTGGATAGGTGTATGGCGAAGAAATCGAGGTTTTGGAAGTATTTTCGAGAGTACAAATGGTCAAATATTCTAGCAATGATAAAAAATGGAAACATTCCCCCAGAGGTTTGTCTTGATGATTGCCGAGGGAAGCTGGTGGTTATTACAGGGGCAACATCAGGCATAGGGTATGTTACAGCGAGAAGGTATGCCTCCGGTGGAGCACAACTTTTGCTTATTAATCGCAACAAGGAAAAGAGAAAATCTGAAGCAGGAACTTGAGAAAGAGTTTGGTGTAAAATGTGGGTATCTTTTGGCTGATTTGAGTAGATTGGATGATGTTTATCGTGTTGCCAATGAACTTCTTATGATGGAGCAATCAATTGATATACTGATTCATAATGCGGGTATATATCTCACAAAGTGTGAGATAACATCGGATGGTCTTGAAAAAGTGTTTGTGGTGAATTATCTTTCCAATTTCATTATTAACTACCTTCTCAAGGAAAGACTCAAGAAAGAGAATAAAGCACGCATCATTATGGTGGGATCACAAGGACATCGTTTTGCTGCTTGGGGATTGAAACTCGATGACTTGAATTTTGAACGGCAACGATATACTGGGCTTAAGAGTTATGGTTATGCCAAGACAGCCCAGCTTTTGTCCATGCTTTTTTTTGATGAGTATTTTCGCGGTTCAAGGGTGACGATCAATACCATGCATCCTGGTGCTGTGCTTACCGATTCTGGCAAGGATAATGGTGTCATCTATAAATGGTTCAGAAAACATTTGATTGATAAAATGTTAAAGTCACCAGAAATATCAGCAGAAGCCTTGTATTATCTTGGTGTTTCTCAGAAAATAGAGGGGGTAAGTGGGAAGTTTTTTCATCTCACAACGCTGGAAGAACCAGCACCCCCTGCTTTAGATAGAGAGGTAGCTTATGAATTGTGGGATGTGAGTCTTCGTTTGATTCAAAGAGAAAAATTTGAAAAGGGTGTGAAATGAAGGTTGTTGTTGTAGGAGCGGGCATTTCAGGGTTAGTGGCAGCGCTTCGAGCCAAGATGGAAGGCTTTGATGTTGTTATTCTGGAACAGAATGAGAAGTGTGGTGGACTGGTGAATTCCTTTTGGAGGGATGGTTATTTGTTTGATGGTGGAACTCGGGCGTTGCAGACTTTTATTCTCTCGCTTTTAAAACCCTTAGAAATAGAAATTGAGTATGTGAAAACACCGGTATCTTTAGGTATTGAGGACAAAATTATTTCTATGGAAAGTGTTGACAGCATAGAAGATTATAGAAAGCTCCTCGAAGAACTTTATCCTGATTCAAAGAAAGATATTGCGAGGATATTTAAAGATGTGTGGAAAATGGGAAAGTTTCTCGCTTCTGTGAACAAGATGCTTGCCATAAGGAAAGGGGTGGTGGGCTTTTTGGCTGATTTTCTTCCCGCTTTTGTGGGGATGATGGCAAATATGTATGTTCTTGTGAAAATGAAAGCTCCGATGGAGGAGTATTTTGATAAAAAAATTCGTGTGAAGAATGCTTCACTCAAAAATATTATTACCCAGCACTTTTTTGCAGGAAACCCCACGTTTTTTGCACTTGGCTATTTGTATCTTTACCCAGATTATATGTATCCGCTTGGTGGAACAGGAAAACTTGCTGAAAAACTTGAGGAGAAGGTTCGTAATTATGGGATAGAGGTAAAGACTCGCGCAAGGGTGGTGAGGGTTGATGCCTTTCGTAAATATGTAGAAACAGAGAACGGTGAGAAGATGTCGTATGATGCTCTGATTTGGGCGGCTGATTTGAAGGCTTTGTATAGGAATATTTCTCTTGGAAGCTTCTCCCAAAATATTATCAAGGAGTTTGAGAGAGAAAAGGAAAAATTTCTTTCTCACAAAGGGGCGGAATCTATTTTTACTCTCTATCTTGCTGTGGATGAAGATCCTGAATACTTTCGGAGAAAATCGCATGCTCATTTCTTTTACACACCTTCGAGGACAGGGATTGGTAGGATTGTAACAGAAGAATTGAACGATCTTATTCAGAACTGGGAAAGGCTTGATAAGAAAGATATTTTCGACTGGTTGTATCGGTTGTGCAAATATACTACTTATGAAATTGCCATACCTGTTTTGAAGGATCAAAGTGCAGCCCCTTCTAAGAAAACAGGCCTTATTGTCAGTTTTCTTTTTGACTACACCCTTGCGAAAAAGGCAAAAGAAACCTCCCTCTATGATGAATTGAAAGAGAAGGCAATGGATTTTGTGATCCAAGTTCTTTCTGAGACGATTTATCCCAATCTCAAAGATAAAATTATTTTTAAGTTTGCAGCCACTCCTTTAACTATTGAGTCAATAAGTGGTTCCTCGGAAGGTTCAGTGATAGGCTGGTCAATGTCGAGTGAAATTCCTGTTACGGCGAGTTTCTTACGAATGGTGGAAGCCCCCAAAACAACTGTGCCGGATGTTCTCAAGGTTGGGCAATGGACTTTGAGCCCTGCGGGGACTCCCACGGCTGTTTTGACAGGGAATTTGGCAATAGATTTTCTCAAGAAACAACAAAAAGCGAGAAAAAAATGAGGAATTATGATGTTGTGGTGGTGGGCGGGGGAAGAGCAGGACTTACCTGTGCTGCCTATCTTGCAAAGAGTGGGAAAAGAGTTCTCTTGGTTGAGAAGAACAAGGAATGTGGTGGGCTGGTGAATAGCTTTGAACACAATGGCTTTGTTTTTGATGCGGGGGTAAAAGGTCTTCTCAACGCTGGGATTGTTCTTCCAATGTTAAGGCAGTTGGATATTTCACTTGAATATACGCGAAGTAAGGTAAGTGTTGGTATTCAAAATGAGATTATTCATATTGAAACGAAAGAGGATTTAGAGAGTTATCGGAATCTTTTGCTGCGGTTTTATCCAGAAAGTGAGAAGGAAGTGGTAGAAATTATTCGAGATATCAAAAAGATGATGAAATACTTTGATGTTTTGTATGGTATCGATAATCCTGTTTTTCGGGATTTGAAGAATGATTTTGTTTTTCGACAGCTTGTGCCGTGGCTTCCCAAGTTTTTGTTTACAATTATAAATGTCAATCGTTTGAATAAACCGGTTGAAGTGTATTTGGCCAAGAAGCTGAAAAATCGGTCGCTTTTGGATATGATTGTTCAGCACTTTTTTAAAAACACTCCAACTTTTTTTGCTTTGGGGTATTTTTCTTTGTATCTTAATTATTTTTATCCCAAAGGGGGGATAGGGAAGCTAGGAGAAGTTATTCAGAAAAAAGTGTGTGAACTTGGGGGAGAGATAAGAACAGAGAGACGAATTGTTGAAGTGCATCCCGTAAGAAAGAGTGTCAAAGACGATCAGGGTGAGGAATATGGCTATGAGAGGCTTGTTTGGGCATCGGATTTGAAGACACTCTACAGGATGATTGCCCCTGAAGAACTGCCAAAGAGGATACAAAAGGCTTTTTGTAGGAAAAAGGAAGAGATGTTTCGGCATAGAGGGAACGATTCGGTGTTTACGGTTTTTCTTGAGGTTGATGAACCTGTGGAGACCTTTCAGAGTATTTCTCATGGGCATTTTTTTTATACTCCATCGAGAGAGGGAATGGGGGATATTGCCCGAGGAGAGTTAGAGAATATTCTTTCTCATTTTGATGATTTTTCAAAAGAGGATGTCTTGAAATGGTCAGAGAGATTTTTGACCTACAATACTTTTGAGATTTCTCTTCCGGCGATAAGGGATTCGGGTTTGGCTCCAGAGGGAAAGACTGGTATTGTGGTAAGTGTTATGGCGGAGTATGAGCTTTTTAAGAAAGTGAGGCAAGCGGGGTGGCTTGATGAGTTTGTCTCTTTTCTTGAGAAGAAAGTAGTTGAATTGCTCTCTCGTACAGTGTATCCCATGCTGGAGCAAAAGCTTATTCATGCTTTTTCGTTTACACCGCTTGATATTGAAAAAAGGGTCGGAAGCTCAGAGGGGGCTATTGTTGGGTGGGCTTTTGATGGAAATATTCCCGTTGTGAAGAATATGCTTAAGGTAAATGACTCTGTTTTAACCCCTATCCCTGATATATTTCAAGCGGGTCAGTGGGTATATAGTCCTTCAGGTGTACCCATGGCAATTCTTACGGGAAAGATCGCCGTTCAGAGGGTGATGAACTCTTTGAGGAAAAAGTGACTTTTTGGTGGGGAACAATTTTTTCGAATTTGCTTTTTTTCGCTTGATTTTTCTCGGAAAATGTGCTATAATAATAGACACAAATGCACTCCCCTGTAGCTCAGCAGGCAGAGCAGCTGGCTGTTAACCAGCGGGCCGTAGGTTCGAGCCCTACCGGGGGAGCAGGGCTGTCCTTTGGACAGCCTTTTTTGTTTATGGTATAATTATAGATGAAAATTTTTCGTATTGAAGGGGTGAAGTATGTATAGGGAGTATGTAGAAGGTATTGCTCGGAAGGCGAAAGAAGTGTTTTATGAGGTGGCGTCTCGAAGCACATCTCAAAAGAATGATGCACTTCGAGCGATTGCTACGGTTTTACGAGAGAAAAAGGATGCTGTTCTCGCTGCAAATAGGATAGATTTGGAAAATTTTGACAAAACGGGAAAATCAGGGGCTCTGCGGGATCGATTGCTCCTCAATGAGGCTCGAATTGAAGCCATGGCGAAGGGTGTGGAGGAAATAGCGAGTCTTTCTGATCCTGTGGGGAGTGGGAACTATATTAGCAAACGGCCGAATGGACTTCGTATTGAGCGTGTTCGTGTTCCGATTGGTGTGATAGCAATGATTTATGAAGCGCGCCCAAATGTAACGGTGGATGCGGCGGCTCTTTGTCTCAAATCAGGGAATGTGGCCATTCTTCGTG